>Ga0208458_1001089_pt1 | contig 23899 bp, 25 predicted proteins | sample AD_UKC085_MetaG_FD_184432 | JGI IMG/M metagenome (GOLD analysis project Ga0208458, IMG submission 184432) | Active sludge microbial communities of municipal wastewater-treating anaerobic digesters from USA - AD_UKC085_MetaG (SPAdes) (version 2) | ecosystem: Engineered > Bioreactor > Anaerobic >... | reverse complement strand
GCATAAGCGGAGAAAATAATTACAATACCGATAATGCCGGAAACAATCAATTTTTTTGCTTTGTCCACCTTGCCGTCATCGCCGGCCGCAGTCATCCAAATGAAGCCGCCCCAGAGAATCAAGAGCACGGCCAAAATACCTAAAAAGCCCAGTAATACCTGAATAATCTGAGTCAAAGTCTCGACTAAACCGGTGTTACCCAATCCAAACTCAGCGGCAGCATCCAGTCCCCAATTTTCCAAAGGCTCGCCACTGTCAGTGGCCAAAGCGATTGTTGGCGTCACTAAGACAGTCATTAATAACACCACAATAAAGGTGGAAATATTTTTTTTCATTGTTTCACTCCCTTCCTTTTGCGTTTATAATTAACGCAAAAGGAATTTATTTATTAATTTTATATGAATGTCTACAGTTTAATTATAACCCATTTGCTTATTTTAGGCAAATTGTTTATCTACTATTTTTATGCTTGGGCGCCGGTAGCGGTGGCAATTTGATTGATGACAAAGCTGGCAATGGCATAAGCGGAGAAAATAATTACAATACCGATAATGCCGGAAACAATCAATTTTTTTGCTTTGTCCACCTTGCCGTCATCGCCGGCCGCAGTCATCCAAATGAAGCCGCCCCACATAATCAATAAGACGGCCAAAATACCTAAAAAGCCAAGCAGAACTTTAACAATGTCACCGATGACCTCAGGCAATTCCTTGCTTGTCCCCAAACTGTCGCTGAATGTGTCCTGCATTAACTCTGTGGCATCACTAACAGCCGATGCCAGACTGATTTGCGGTAAAATCAGGAGGGTGAAAATTATCACCACGAGAGCAACTTCTCCCCTTAACTTGTTCATGGTTTTTAATTAATTATTAATTTATGATTAAGTTTTATTTTTTTATTTTTTTTATTATCTAAAATTCTCCATCGGTGCGGAAATTAGACGGGGGTCCATTTTGGGGGTTTATCCCCCCCCATTAGTAATTTGATACCAGGCGCTCTCGGGCGAACCACCATATAAAGCGGTAATTACCAGATTGATTAAAGTCCAGGCCAATAATACAATCAAAATGCCGATAACCGTGGCGACGATGGCGTCTTTACCTTGTTTAATTCGACTGTCATTGCCATAGGCGGTAATCATTAGGAATCCACCATAGACAAACATTAAAATGGAAGCGGTGCCGCTTAGGCCGACAATAATATCAGCGCCCCTGACAAATAAAGCCACAAAGTCTATTGGCGTGCAATTGCCACGATCGGCGCAAGAGCCGCTTTGGGGAATAAGAGTGGTTTGACCATAGGTCCTAATCGGAGTGGCGATCGCTACGCCGATTAAGCCGACAATCAATAAAGAAAATAAATATTGACGCATTTATTGTAGGGTTTGGTTAATTTTACTGATGCCGTTATTGATGATATTTTTGAATTCTTTTTCATCAATCGCCTCTGATAGTTGGTCCAGCATTTCTTTGAGCGCTGTTTCGGCGGCTAAAGGATCTTGGCCGACATACCAATTGACGGCAGTCAGGGTTTGGGTGGAGGCGGCATAAAGATACTCGTCTTCCAGTTGGGAATTGATCAATGATTTTAGCGCCGCCGGTTTTTGGGTTTTATCCAAATAAGACTTGACTCGCTCATTGGTGGTGGCAAAAATAATAAAATCCCATGCCTCAGCCGAGTGTTTTGATTTTGCCGATACGCTTTCCAGCCAATAACTGGCATAATTGATTGGCGCGCTGACATTGACCTGAGGGATTGGGGCAATCGCGAAATTGAGCCGAGGGGCGCGTGCTTTAATAGTTGGCAAATGATAATTATAGCCAAAAAAGAAGGCCAGACGTCCGGTCAAAAAAGCGTCCAAAGAATAAGGCATATCCTTGTTCCAGCTATAGACATTTTTAGTAGCTAGGGCAAAGTCAGTATAAAACTGAAGCGCTTCCAAACCGGGCAAATTTTTACCGGCGCTTTGATTGCTGAAAGCCACTTGGTTGCCCTCCATCATTGTTGCGCCGTTTTGCAGCATTAAAATGGAAATAATATCAAAGCTCCGGTCAATGTTGCTGCCAGTACCGAGAGCGGCGCCGGCTTGGGTGATATTATCCTGATTGTCAAAGCGAGTGGTTTTTTGCACAGCCGACATAAACTCTTCCCAAGTTTTAGGCACCTCGGCCACACCGGCAGCGTTTAAAATGTCGCGGTTATAGAACATTACCAAACTTTCCAGGCCCAGCGGCAGACCATAAACCTTTTCGTTAATAACCGCATCTTGATAGACTGTATCGGCAAACTTATCTTTAATTTCTCGCAGAGTCGGGGTGGCGGTGCGGCGTAATTCCGGAATCACTTCTTTTTTCAGATTACCCTTCGTCACTTGATAAACCAGGCTGATTTCTTTGGGCATCGGAGCGATTTTGCTTTGATATTTTTTGAGCCAGCTTTCGTGAATAGAAAAAATATCCGGACCGCGGTCTTCTGCCAGCGCCTCCAACAACTCTTTTTCAAATTCTTCGTAACGGAACTTGCGGTAGTTAATGGTGATGTTGGGGTGGAGCGCTTTATATTCGGCAATAATTTCATCAAAAGCGTCGCCATCGTCCCAAACTCGCCAGTAGTCCAGGGTGATCGGCGTTAATTTTTCTTTAACTTCGCCCCCCACTAATTTACAGCCAAAACCGGTAGTCAAAAAGCCAGTTAAGACCAGGAACAAAGAGATTAATTTAAACCAAGACCGGTTCATTTTCTAGTAGTTAATATTTTAATATATTATAACACACTTTAAGAGGAGAAAAAACAAGTCTTTTTGATTATTTTATAAAAACAAGCCCATTGGTAATTAAATACCAATGGGCTTAGAGTTTATCCTTCGTATTGCGGTTGGAGCCGGGAAATTGTTTTTTGGTGGCAATCAATAACCCAGGCCTCGCCTCGCTTAATAACCCAACAAGGCAAATTGACACCTAGTTCTTGTCTGGCAAAATAGGCGGGAAAAGATTCCACATATTCATAGTGAGTGACCAAAATCAGGGTTTCGGTCTGGTCCGATTGGGCGCGGACCAGCTCCAGGGCGTCCTCAAAATTTTCCATGTGGTCGCAATCCGACCACAAAATATTTTCGGTTATCAATTGGGCGCTAAGATTGCGACCCAATATTTCTGCGCTCTGCCGAGCACGGTCGGCTGGCGAAGTCAGAATTAAGGCTCGGTTGCCATTGGAGAACTTTTTTATTTTTTGGGCCAGGGACTCAATTTGAATTATTCCTCGATTATTGAGCTGGCCGGTATGGCTGTAGTCGCCGTGTCGGACAAGAATTAGGTGGTTCATTTTTTCCTCCGGTTGGGTTGGTTTTGGTTTCAAGGTACGGTTTATTGATCGGGGATAAAAAGTGATTTTTATTTTTCACTGATTAGCCCCAAACGCAAACAATTTAGCTGGCCGTCGCTTAACTATAATATTGTCAATTGTCGGCTATTATTTTTATTTTTCATTCCAGTATCAGCAATTATTAACTTTAAAAACAATCTTTGTTTAGGATAGCAAAGAGTGATTAAATAGTCAAGATATTTATAAATTCGTTTATTGACGACTCGGCCCTTGATTTCTAGGCGCGGTATAATTGGCTATTTATTCGCTTGTCATTTAGACCGGGTCGTATTTCTCTTTAGACTTTAGCTATGCATGGCTCGCTGGATTGCCGCTACTAATTCGTTGGGAGTATTTGTCCCGAGACGATAAATTTTTTCGTTTTTCATAACTATTTCTACTGCATCAAAACCGGAAATATTGTAAACCCACATTTTGGACCCCAAACATAATCTGATCCCCCAGCCATAATACCAGTGATTTTTTACTTGCTTGGCTGATATTATGTCACTAAGCAGAAACTTTTTTCTAAATATTCCGTAGCCAAACCTAAGCCGAAGATATTTTTTATCAATAGCTGTTGTTAGCGTCATAAAGGAGGCTAAAACAAACAGAATCAATATCATCGTCGCTGTGACAAGAAAGTTTGCGCCAGAGTCGACTGAAGGAGGCTCTGCTCTGGCTGTAATCTGGACCCAAGCAAAAAACACTAGCACCGCCAGGGTGACTATTATCATTAGATATCCGATTTGGGTGTGTTTGTATGAGGTCATTGATTATTCTTATTTAATTGACTGAACAATTCTATCCACTGTCGAGTCAACATCAAAAGCTTGCCTTTCACTGACGCAAGCTTCATTTTGCTTATCGTCGTAGTTATTGCAATTAGGATATTGCAGAGTAAAGCTAACTTTTATGAGCTTATTGTTCTTGACGGTAGTATAAGCGTATGATGAATAAACACTGCCAGCCGCGCCTTCATGTTTAACATTCACGCAATAGGCGCGGTCATCAACCATTCGTTTTGAGGTTATGTCTGATATACGGCTGACTTCCGGCGGTGTAGTTTTGCATGAATAGGTACCTGTTTCTATTTTCACGACTGGCGGCCACTTGATGACACTAATGTATTTTGCCAGCAATTCTTTGGGATATTGGTAGGTTACTCCATCACTATTGGTCGTTGTTGTCCATAAATTATTAGCTGGATTATTGCTGTTTTCGGTAATTGTAATTTTTTGTTCGCGATTAAAAACAAAATTGTAATCATAAAAATGAAAAGAATCGGCTATTTTTCCATCCCAACAATTATCATAGCCAAATCCTAATCCGATATTACATTCTTGTCCAATACTCCAAAAAGCAACTTTTTTTACAACCGGGCTATAAATTATATAATTCGCATAATTGACTGGACAATTTGTAGAGCCCAAATCTTTTCCATCACCATTTATTTCAATTCCATAATTATTTGCAAAACTGGTTGCTATTTTTGACTTAAAATTACAACCAGAGCCCAATTTATTTTTAATTAGCAAATCTAAATCTGTTTCATTTTCAACATCAAAAATAACAATATGCCAAGGCAAGGGATAGGAAAAATTATTTTCCCTGTATTCGGGAATAAATGTATTTTTCGTTTTTATTAATTCTCCCGTTTGCTGATTAATTTCTAAATTATATTTTTGAGTAAGATAAAAATTATTATTTTTATTTAAAATTTGATTAGGTAGCAATAAATCCAACGGCGAAAATTCTTCTGGTAAATTAGCTCCCCAAAAATAATTATTTATTGAAAACTCTGGATAGCTCATCGCAAAACCGTATTCCTCGTTTTTATAATTAATCCATTCTATGGATTCCTTTAAATTATTTGTTTCAGATATTGTCCAAACAGAATAAAATCTTGAATAAAATTTATGAACAGCAACCAGTCTATCACCAAGATCATTTTGAAAAAAATAGCCCGAGCCCATTTGTTCGGTAAAATCATAACCTTTTTCTTTCATAAACGACTTAATGAGCTCTTGGTTATTGCTTTTAGTAATATATTTATTTTCTTCAGCATCCAATTTTACAACATCTTGATTGCCAAAAGTTAACTGGGCCAGGCCTTTAATTTGCGGCCAAGGATTGCCTTCTTGGAAAATAACGTTTGAGTAGAAAACCATTAAAACGCCCAACACTAAAATAATGAGTGAAGTAATAAGCAAAATTTTTTTATTTTTTGATTGATGCTCAAAAATCATCTGGGTTATTTTTTCTTCTGGCCCCTGATTATAACAACAATAATGGCGATAATTAGAATAAGGCCGATCCCTTGCAAGCCGGGGCTGTCATCATATCCGCCGAATATAATAAAAAATCCGCCCAGCAGTAGGGTTAGAATTTTCGGGATCCAGTATAAAAGTTTATTTTTCATATCCAAGTAGTTTATTTGTTTGTATTATATCTCAAAAATTGGCTTTATCAAATGGTCAAATATAAAATGACGTTCTCCCCGTATTTTAGTTCGAGAAAGACGTCATTTTTTCGCGTTGGCTTGGTGGGATAACTTTAAATTTTGGCAAAAAGGACGAGATAGTTATGGCCGAATTTTTTGGCGCATCCCGGGCAAAATGAAAATTCGCTGATGATTAGGGTTGGGCAATTTTTGTTCCAATCCTTGTCTCTGGCCATAGTCCCAGCCAATGATTTTTTTCATCTTGATATCAAGGTCAATATAAAATCTGGTGTTGGCATCAATTTTCTTGCCATAAATAGATTATTTATTTTTTTTAATACCGATAAATACAATCATTCCGGCAAATACCACCAGACACAGAATCGCGGCGCCGATAACTGTCGGATATTCTCCGGCAAATCCGCTTTCAGCAAGATGTTTATAAAGAATCGCTGTGTAAGCCCAAATAAGCACCAGCCCATAGGCAATGGCGCGATCTTTCCACATTCGCCATGAGCCAATCAGCGCTCCGATCAAAAGGACGGCGACGGTCCAGAAAACTTCGGAAAGACCAAACCTATTCCAGCCGATGCTAACCAAAAAAACGGTAATATTGGCGATTGTCGCTACAGTAATCCAGCCGAAATAAACACTAAACGGCAAGCGCACCAGCCACCTCTCCTTTTTATCAAGTTTGCCAACCCGCAAGATATCAGCCAGCCGAATAAGCGTATACAACAATCCGGCCATCAGCAGAACCGAGAGCCAGATGACATCATAATGCCAGGCAAATATCCAAGCGGCATTTAATAAAGCGTTAGCAACAAACAGGCGGTTAATTCGCGCCACTGATTCATTTTTCTCCTGCCCCAGTTGATAAATGACATAAATCGCCAAAAGCGTGTAAATCAGCCCCCAAATAGAAAAGGCGTAGCCAGGCGGCGCGAACAAATTGGGATAGCTGTCCGATATTTCCCCGGTTTCTCGTCCGGCAATCGGAAGCCACATTGCCAGAGCATTGACTACAACCATCACGACATATGCCCCTAAAGTGGAAAATTTTAACAATTTTGTGTTCATGGTTTTTATTTATTTAATTATTGTTAATTTTATTTTTTTAAATAAAAACATCTTGGACAGCCTAAAAACAAATCGATTTTTGAGCGACTTAATTTCCAATTTTTTCGTCGTAATTTAAGGAGGCATCACAAGTGGGGTTATCGCCGGTGGGCATAAATTAGTTAAAATAAAATTTAACTCTTTTTCTTATTGTCTTGATTATTCTCCTTCTATTTTGGCCAAACGGGTATAATAATCCGGCAGTTCGTTCAAATGCGCCAGCGCGATCTTGCCGGTCATCAAAGGCTCATCGCCCGTCACATTGGTCTTGGCATTAATTGTGCCGTGCTCCAATTCCACTTCCAGGCCTCGGCGAAATTGTTCCACATCAAATTTGCTCCAGTCAATGCCCAATTGTTCGCCGATTTGTTTGGCTTCTTCCGTACTAAAAGATTTTTGCATATTTTTATTATTATTTATTTATTATTGACATTGATTATTATGATTATATTTTACCACTTTCCCCGCAAAAAAACAGGTCCTATAATAGAAACCTGCCAAAAGGTATCTTCTAATTGTCTTTACTATCGCTACCACGCCAAAGACAAAAAATACTACTCCGAGCAACTACGCGTTCAGACGGTCGTCATATTCGTCATATATAAATTATGAATACGCCAAAGGTTATAACTTATTCTAGATACCTCTCTTCATACAATTGAGGCAACTGACACTGCACAAAACTCACGCAATCATTGGGAGTTTTGATATCAACGGCATTGATACATTTGATCATTTCTTTGGGCCAAGTCGGACATTCTTCCATGCAAGTATTGTAAGCGTCGGTCAAATCAGCCACAGTCACATCTTCGGTATAAGCGGCGCAGTCTTTGTGCCTTTGGCAGGCATCAGAGCATTTATCAGAAATGGCTTTTTTATTTTCTTCTTCCGGACACAGGGTTTTTAATTCTTGTAAAAGATTTTTTATTTTTTGTTCAAGCTCTGCCATTTTTATAATCGGTTCATTCGGGTCCACAATATTCATTTCATCAATTTCCGGCAGAGATGGGATATCCGATGTCAGTTCCGGTACTTCCGAGCCCGGCCGGCCGGTATTTAATTCCGGCAACTCCGGAACATATTCAACTGGTCTTCCAAAATCATCTACTACTTGGATATTTATATCCGGCAGAGATGGGATATCCGATGTCAGTTCTGGTACTTCCGAGCCAAGCACCTCCACGACATCCGGACCCAGTTCCGGCAGAGGTGGGACATCGGAGGTCAGTTCCGGCACTTCCGAGCTCGGCCGGCCTTCGGGTGTAACCGAGGTTGGCTCCCCTTCGGGCAATTGGGGCACATTGTCCAGCCAGTCCTGTTTTCTGTCCGCCAAATCTGCCAACTCATCTTCAAGAGATTTTATCTGTTTGGCCAAACCTTTTTTATCGCTACAATCCGCGTTTGCGGTTTTGGCTTGCTCCGCCTCTATTAACAAGCCTTCATAAGCTGAAACTATTTTTTCCGGAGTGTCTAAGGGATTGTTTGGCTGTGAATCACCAAACTTATTTAATAAAAGATAAGCCGAAACGCCCAAAATAGCTACGGCGACGACACCAGTTAAAATTTTTTGAATAGTGTTCATATGGTTATGATATAAATATAATTAAAATTATTTAACCTACCTTCCCAAAATTTCTCTCAACTCCTCAACCATCGTTTTTTCTCAAGTTTTCAGCGCAAAGAATGGGCCTATTTGCTCCGGTAATCCCTCACCACAAAGCCGCCGCGGATTCTGGTTATTTTCACTCTTTGCTTTTCGCGCCATTTGAGCTCGGTGATGATTTCTTTGGGAATAGTTACCGCTAGGCTGGTTTTACCCAGTTTTTGCAGTTTACGCGTATTTTTGTCTGCCAGTTTTCTCATATATATTTGAGTATATACTTTAGTATATACCTATTATACACCATTGGCGGTGTGTATTTGAAAAAATCCGAACTGATTTTGCGACCGATTGGCTCGGCGGGCGGAATTCCCCCCCCCACCCCCCTTCCGCCCGCCTCGCCTTGAAGCGGAAGCGAAAAGGACGATTTCAAGTTTTTCATTCGCTTTGCGAACTACTAATATTTTAACAAATTTTAGTTTTGGCGGCGAATTCTTTTATAGACTTTCCACTTAATTATTTATTTGACATTGTTTATTTTGTTTGCTATATTGAATGCCGATAACGCTATACGATAATTATAAATGCAAAATAATATGATACGCGAATTTTTCCTTGGTTTTATAAAAATACATATTCTTCATCATGCTACTGAGCGGCCAGTTTATGGCCTTTGGTTAATAGAAGAATTAAGCAGGCATGGATATCAGCTTAGTCCTGGTACACTCTACCCGATCCTCCATTCATTAGAAAAAGAAAAATATCTTAAATGCCATCAGAAAACTATTGAAGGGAAAAAACGGAAATACTACAAAATAACCCCGAAAGGCAAGAAAGCGCTTATTGAAACAAAAGAAAAAATTAAAGAATTAATCAACGAGATAATAACATAAATAATATGACTCAAAAAAACAATCAAGGGCTTACTACAAATGAAGCCCAGAAAAGGCTTTTAGAATTTGGTCCCAATCAAATTTTTAAACCGACAAAAATCAGTTTTTTTGGAATAGCCAAGCATGAAGTGATGGAACCGATGATTCTTCTTCTGTTAGTTGTCGGTTTTTTCTACAGCATTTGGGGGAAACTTGAAGATGCCATTACTATTTTTGTGGTGATTTTTTTGCTGGTTTTAGCAGAAGTTTATAATGAGTTTAGAGCAAAAAAGGCGATCGCTTCTTTGGAAAAAATTGCCGCGCCAAAAACAAAAGTGCTAAGGGACGGTAATATCATTGAAATTGATTCAGAAAATGTCGTGCCGGATGATATTTTGATTTTAATCTCTGGAACCAAAATTGCCGCTGACGCGAAAATCCAACAAAGCATAGGTTTGCAGATTGATGAATCTTCGTTGACCGGAGAATCTTTTCCGCAGGAGAAAAATAATAATGATGATATTTATGCCGGAACTGTGATTGTTTCCGGCGAAGGACAAGCGGTAGTCTTTGCTACCGGCAAAAAGACAAAACTTGGTAAAATCGCTAGTACCCTAAATGAAGTAAAGCCGCCAAAAACCGCTTTGCAACTGGCGATGAAATCGCTAGCTGGGAAATTAGTTTATCTGGCGGTATTCTTCTCTGTCCTCATTCCTGTTTTAGGAATTTTGCGAGGTCAAGATTTTAAAACTATGGTCTTAACCGGCCTTTCCCTTTCTTTTGCCACCATCCCCGAAGAGCTACCCATTGTTATTACAATGGTATTAGGGCTAGGCGCTTATACGCTTTCTAAAAATAATTTTCTGGTTAAAAGAATCAAAGCCGCCGAAACCCTGGGCAATGCGACAGTTATTCTCACTGATAAAACAGGAACTATTACTGAAAGCCAAATGAAAATTGCTTCATTTTATCCCGGTAACGAAAAAGAAATTATAGAAAAAGCCTTTTGCGCAATTTCTCAATATTCCGTATCACCCATGGAACAGAAGATTAAAAATAAAGCCATGGAATTGAAGATAACGAACATACCGCCAGAGATATTTCGCCAAAGAAATTTAGGCAACGGCCGAAAATCAAAATCAGTAATAAGAAAGGGTGGAGATAAATACGAATTATTTGTTAGTGGCGCGCCTGAAGAAATTTTTACCATGTGCCGTGATATAAGCGAGGATATTAAAAAAGGATTGGCCGAACAAACATCCAAAGGTAGAAGGGTTATTGCCGTTGCTCATAAAAAATTAGATTTCAATGAAGAAAATCTTGACTTTGCCAAACTGGAAAAAGATTTGAATTTTTCAGGCTTGATAAGCTTTGAAGACCCGCCCAGAAAAGGAGTCAAAGAAACGATTGCTAAAGCGGCCGAGGCCGGTATCAGAACAATAATGGTTACCGGCGACCATCCTTTAACCGCCCGCTTTATTGCCAAAGAAGTTGGTATTTTGAAAGAATTTGACAAAGTATTAACCGACAAAGATTTAGATAGCTTGTCAGACGAAGAATTGCAAAACACTGTAAAATCCGTTTCAGTTTTTGCTAGAACCACTCCACAACACAAATATCGCATAGTTCAAGCGCTCCAGAAAAACGGAGAAGTAGTGGCAGTAACCGGCGATGGCATCAACGATGCTTTGGCCCTTAAGGGCGCGGATATAGGTATCGCTATGGGTATTCGCGGTACGGATGTTGCCAAAGAGGCGGCCGAGGTCGTTTTGGCGGATGATAACTACATCACCATTACGCAGGGTATTTTTGAAGGTAGAAAGTTTTTTGATAATTTACAAAAAGGAATTAAATATTATCTCTCTGTCAAAGTCGCCCTGATATTAATATTTCTTCTACCCGCCCTTTTGGGCATTCCTATGCCTTTTGCCCCAATTCAAATAATTCTTTTGGAATTATTTATGGATTTAGCGGCCTCAGCCGGTTTTGTCGCCGAGCCCAGAGAAAAAAATATCTATTCTCGGCCACCGCACAATCCGAAAGAAAGCATAATTGATAATCGCGCCATTAAGGATATTTTAATTAAAGGAGCAGTCTTGTTTATGGCCGTAACTTCTGTTTATTTCTATGCCCGCTCTCAAAATTTAAGTCTTGTTCAATCTCAAACTTTTGCTTTCTCGGCTTGGATTTTTGGTCATATTGTTCTGGCCTTTATTTCTCGCTCAGACAAAGAATCAATTTTTTCTTTAGGAATGTTTACTAATAAAATCATCAACCTCTGGGCGCTTACGGCGATTACCTTTCTTGTTTTAGGGATTTATCTTCCATTTTTGAAAGAGAGGCTTAATCTTTTTTCGATTAGTTTCACACAATTAATATTTACTGCCTTAACAGCATCGCTCATTGTTGGTTTTTTAGAATTAAGAAAAATGTTTAATCTAAACAAAAGATAAAAAGCCCGCTTCTGGCCAAAATAAAGTTCGAGCCGACATTTTTTCAGGTTCTTTGGCGATTTGATAATGAACCGGATTGACCTGCTGATTAATGAGCAATACGCCAGCTCTATCCAGTTGCATGGTCTTTTTAATCGTGTCCACTATTAAGCTGATAATTTTATCCAAATCAATATAGTAATTCAGTTCATCCGTAAGTTTATTAATGGTTTCCTGGTAGTTGTATAAGGAGACGAATAAATATTTATTGGCCGTAATTTTTAATAAACGTTCAACGCTATAAAATACAATAACAAACAATGGGGCAATAATTAATCCGACAAGATACCCTGTCGTACTGAATATACTGCCCAGTTTATTTTGGTAAATCCACGCTATTAAATAAAACATTCCGTAAGTAAAAGTGGCAATACCAAAATAAATATAAATTTTCCTAGCAACAATTCTAATATCCATCAATCGATAGCGAATAATAGCATAACTCGCAAACCCGACCATTGTGATTGTAAAAACCTGTCCTAACCAATTCAAAAAGAAATATCCAATCCACGGCATTATAAGGTTTGTCACAAAAGCCGAATTTGCGGACAAAGCATCACCAAGAAAAAGATATAATATTTGCTGTTTTTCTATTCCTGCACTTTTTCTATATTTTATAAATAATCTGTAAAAACCAAAGGTAAATAGAAATGAAATATAAATAAAATAAAGCCAATAATATTGCGTAAAAATAATTTCTTTTTCTAATCCTGGTCTAATGTTTACTTCTTTTATAATAAAATCAGGCCAGGCTACCATTACAACCATTACAACTAAATTTAAAGCAGTCAAATCTTTCAGTTTAACGACGTTTGCTTTTTTATCAAAATAATCAACTATATTGATGTTTGGACTCAAGACAACTCCGCCACCACTGATTTCAACAATAATCACTCTTTTGTTGGCCAGATGAATGATTATTTTATCGGCGCCGCTTTTTTTAAGGTGATGTAAAAGATAAAACGGATTGCCACCGTTGATATAGATAACATCAAATTTTTTTAACTTGTTTGGATTTTCAAATTCAATATCAAGAAATTTCACTTTCTTAAAGCCCATATCCTCAAGTACCTGCTTGGCTAAAACCGCATGCTTATTTTTCTCTTTATACTCTGCGGAGGCGGTAGTAATAATAGCCACTGACAAATTTTAGCTACTGATGGTAATAAGGCCAGCAACTTCTTTTTCAGAGTTTTATTTTTTTGAAATCCGTGAGAGGAGATGATGATTTTTTTCATGCTTGATAAATTAAAGTTATCTATATTTTCTTCTCCATGATCAGAACTTTGGTCGTAGCCTTAAAACCGGATTGTATGTAAAGATTAACCGCTCGTTTATTGTCTACGAATACTTCTAAGCGCAATTTTTTCATGCTTAATTTTTTTGCTTCTTTTTTAATCAAGCTCATAGTCTGTTTGCCAAAACCTTTGCCTTGGTGCAGATGATCTATAACCATTCCTATAGTTGCTTCTTTGTTGTCGGATAGACGGATATTACCAGCCTACTGGTTTTTTGTTTACTAACAAAAGATAATAACGTCGGGTATGACTGCAATTTTGTTCAACCTGCTTGGCCGTTTAAGACTTCGGCCAAATGTACTTATTATTCTTGGGGTTAAACAAAGAGGCGACGTAGGCAAAGTCTTGTTTGGTTTTAGCTTGATGGATTTCCATAATGTAAGTACAACAAAAATTGCCCAAAAAGCGATTATGATTTTAAAAAAATGAAGGGGTAGGTATTCATGAAAGAATTTCCTACCCCAGTTCGCGTAACCTTAGTGGCCAGATCAATTGACTGACCACAAGATCAGCCTTTGCGGAAAGAACGGTTTGATACTTGCTATTCGGTCTTTTCACCTCTACGGCCAATATTCTTGGAAATCTTGTTTTTACCTCATCGATATTTTTTGGATTGTCGTCCAAAAAGATGACCGGCGAAGTATCCAAGATTTCTAATTGAAGCCACTTAACTTCGGACGTGATGGTGAAACTGTGACAAAAGTCGACGAGCCTGCTTCCGACAAACTTAACGTGTTGGAAGTCAAGATCGCCATAGGTTAGGATAACCACCTCCCAACCAGCCTCCATAGCAGAACCGAGAAAAGGTCTTGAATCGTCGAAGACATACAGATAACCTTTATCTCGGACATAATCCTGCATATCCGCCATAACTTTTTCGATTCTGATTGGTTCAATTCCATGACTTCTTTGTACCATCAGAAAAAAGTTGAACAGCAGATTAGCCGGAGGCACTAAGGCAAGAGAAGGATCAAGGAGATTTCTGTCAATACCTTGCCCCTCGCACAATTCATACAGATCTCGATAAAGCGCGTCGGAATCGAAAACAGTTCTGTCGAAATCGACGACAAGTATTCCCTGATCATTTGTATTCATTGATGACAACCCTCCTTCGCGAGCGGTGGGACTCCCATGCCGCACAAAGCAGTTTTTGATTCGCTGCCGCGACGGCAAAATTCATGTCCTGAAGAGGGGTTGATCCAAGTATCGAGGAAACTACTTTATCGATCAGGCGAGCGGTCGGCTGTAATCGCGAATTATCTTCCCATTTCTCATTGCCGAATCCGATGAAATAAGACTCGGGAACGGGACACGGAAACGTTTTACCGTTAGATACTTTCGCAATTGTGCCGTCGCTTCCTAATAACAGGCTGCCATCAGTTCCATGCGCTTCAAGCAAGTGTTTACCTAAGCCGGGCATTTGATGCGAAACCGCTATACAGCAGACGGCTCCATCTCCGGTTTCCATGATGATTGTAAAACCGGTATCAATGCCGTTGCTCTCTATGATAGTCGCAGTCAATTCCGAGACAGGGTCGGCCAACAGCAGTTGTGCTGAGTCTACCAGATGTGATCCAGTTGCTTGCAACATACCGCCACCTTGATGGCGATCGTAGTACCATGCGCTTGGCCACTTACCGAAATCGTTGCGAAAGAAACTAAGATAAGCGATCCTTATCGCTCCAATTTCTCCCGACCGAATTAATTCGGTGAAATAAGCACGAGCAGGGATAAATCTGAAGCTATAGTCAACGGCACCAATCAATCCCAGCTCATCACATTTATGGCTCAGATTTGACGCTGTTTCATACTGCAGAGCCAGTGGTTTTTCGCAAAGTACATGCTTACCTGATTCGAGAACAGTATTGACTTGGTCAGCATGCAAAGCATGAGGTGAGGCAATCAACACGAGATCCGGTTGAGACTCCCTTAATGCGACATCGAGGTCGGTGAAAATCGGGATGTGATTTTTGACGTCTTCGGGAATGTTGCAGTTTACTACAAGGGAAACAACCCGAATACAGGGGTGTAGTTCACAAACAGGCAACAACACTCTTTTCCCAAAACCGCCACCGACAATACAAACGGGTATAACCTTCTTTTGAGTCATGATTTTACCTCCTGAAGTATTTTTCAACCGCTTCAATGAACGGCTGAATCGATGGTGGGTCTATCAGGAAAACCTGAAGGTGTTCTGTGATCCGGCATTTGGACTGTCCACGCACCCTAATGCCACGGCTGGCAAGATAGGATTCGACTGATTCAATTTTGTCACCGAAATTAATCAGCAACGCATTGCTTTGCGTCGGCACATAAGCAATATGCAGCTTCTCAAGAGATTCGCAGGCCATCTCTCTGGCTTTGCGGTTGAGTTCTACATTCCTGCTTACGTTCGCGTCGTCCTGCAAAGAGGCAATTGCTGCACATTGTGCGAGTGAGCCAACGCCAAACGGCATGACGCAATGACGAACCATCTCTACAAGGTCTGTTCTCCCCAGCATATAACCGATTCTGAGGCCGAATAGACAATGAGCCTTGGAGAACGATCGGCAGATCAAAACGGGAGCCGAATGCTTAAGAATCAGGTCGCGGATCAGTGAGTCTGAACCATTATCCTGATACTCAGCATAAACATTGTCGTAAACGACAACCGTGTCGTTAGGCAGGTCATCAAGAAATGACAGAAAATCATTATCAGTGATGGTGCAGCCCGTAACGTTAGCGGGGCTATCAAGGAAAATGATTCTCGTGTTGTTGCCGACTTGCCGCCGCATTTCTTCAAGGTTGTGATGGTAGTTCTTGAGCGGAGTCGCTTTAAGGCGATAGTTGTACAGCTTGGCAAGGTGCTCATAAAGCACGAAAGACGGAGACGAAACGATTATTTCTCCCTCACTGCTCTTTTTAACTTTCGCCAGAATATTCATCAGCTCAGTAGAACCATTACCAACTGCGACGCAGTCAACGGAAAGTTGAAGTCTTATTGCTATTGCTTCTCGCAATGCTTGAGCGTCAATGGAAGGTGGGTCGTACAGCCGATCCAATTCACCCTTGATTGCATCAAGGGCGGCTGTAGATGTTTTAACCCTTAATGAATTCAACATGTTACCAAACCTCCTTTCGGTTTTGTGAAACAGGGGGCGGAAAATTTTGCTTTCCGCCCCCTTACGTAGGTACTGTTTTTTCGGACAACTGTTCAAGTCGACACAGCGCCTCATTAAGACGTTGCCGCTTGCAGTCACCACACATGACACTTCCGGAAACGCAGTTAATCAGCATTTCCTGAGCCTGTTTTTCAGGAATCAGCAGTTTGCAAATCCTGAAAAACGAACAAGTGAACGGATTTCCCCCTAATTGACGTTGTTCGTCAACAGTCTTGCGGCCACCAGAAAAGCATTTACGAAGCTTCACGGCCATCGTGCCAACACTCTCGTTAAGGAAAATAGCTGAGTTTTCGTCCCTGATGCTCATCCTTTGGCGAGGTCCTTGAAGACTCGACAACAGCATTCGGTAAGAGAAAGCTGGCACCCTAAGACCCATTTTACGAGCAGCTATCTTAGCCACCTCAGCATGAGTTATCTGCTTAATGTCAGATAAGACAAGAAGCGGAACGTCAGGAAATAGTCGGCAAGGGAATAGGAAAGCAGCGGCATTCATTGTTGCAATCCGTAAGGCACCAACCGTAATGTCGCTTTTCCATCCGTAAAGCTGAAGAATTTTTTGTGTAGGCACACATTCCTCAACCTGATCTTCTAAAAGCCTAAGCTGCAAGCACTCTTTGTCAGAGTACACATGTTCCGGCTCAGGAATATCCTTTCCTTGCACGACTCGAATGATTCGCCAGAATTCCGAAACCTTAGCCCTTGCTTCATCGGCTGAAAGTGAGGTGCCTGCCTCATATCCAGATACAATAAAGAATGGCTTTGCCCCATGGTTCATATACCACACCAGCTCTTGAGCAAGCGTGAGATGACCCAGGTGGAATCGGGATGGCTTGAACCCAACCAGTACGAAGAATTCCCTGCTTCCTTGAAGCGCCGTCAGAACAGGAGTGGGAAACTGCATTGCCCAGACCCCGAGACGTCGTAAGGATTCGATTACATCGCCAAAGGAGCTGAGTTTATCTTCGTTTTTCAGTAATGGGATAAGGCCGAACTGTCTGGCTTTACCCTCATGATCCTTGAGGTATTGGCTAATGCTTGAAGCGTGCCATTCATCGAGCTTCATTGTCGTCACCTCCTTATGTGGCTTTCTGTTTGAGGAAGTCGAGCATTTCCGAACACTGATCCTCCAACCCTCTGCTTTCAATGTAGTTAAGGGCTTTCTGGATGTAGTAGTCCGGAAAATTAATATTGCCACCGTGGCAACAGGAACCGAATGACCAGAACCGAGCAATACAGGAAACGAGTTGAGTATGAAATTCCTCTGGCGAAAACGGAGAACAGTATTCGAACCTGTCCTTCGTTAATGCCGTCGTTGCCTGGGCTTTGGTCAGTGCATCCGGTATAACAGTTTTCATGCGATCCCAGATTTCCCCGAAATTCGGCGAAATATAGTACCGCAGAAAGTACGCCCGATAGGAAGGACACAAGCGCAGATAAGCCAAGATACAATCCGCAACGATATTCTCTCTTGTTCCGATTTCCCGGCCTTGCTCTTTGGCAATCGTTGCCGCAAAGCCGCCGATAAACCCGCCCAAGGTTTCTGTTGCTATATTTACCGAATCTGATAGACCTCCGAACGCCACGAATGGGTTAAGCAGCTTGCCGCTGAAATAACCTCCGTAGCGTCTTTGGATGCCATCAGCGATAAATTCTCGCAAGGGCAGAGAGTAGATTGTTACTGGATGATCGAGGTATCTTGCCTGCACCCTCATTGGTAGAGAAGGAATTTGGTGGACAAAAATCAAATCCACATCACTTTCTGGAGTCTGCTGGTTAAGTGCGAAACTTCCATAGCAGATCCAAAAGTTGAGAGGGTTGTCCTCGATACCGGTCTCAGTGAGTAGGTGTGGCAACGCATCGGTAACGAAGTCAATACTTGGAGTTTTCATGAACTGTCGATACATATACGCTACCTCCTTTCTGTGGGATTGAAGATGAAAGGCGAATCGCCTTGTGCGGAAGATCCCGTAAGACGGGCGGCCGCTTTAATTGCCTCTGCAAGAAATGGTGCCAAATAGCTTTGCCGGCCCCAGAATTGCAGGAAGCGCAGCTCACCAAAATAGAGAGTCGCTAGATATCGGTTAATGTCTTCCGAATCATTTGATGAATCGGTCATCTCCCGGTACGCTGATGCGGCTTCCTGCTGGTATTCTGCGAGGTGTGAGGGCACCAATAATGAGTAATTGATGTTGAGTTTTCTCTGTTGAATCCGAATTTCCGGTTCAACCATTAAAATCGAACATCGAGTCGGCCACCATCCGTGAAGATGGCTTATCATAGTTCGCCAATCATGATGCTTACCAGACCATTCCCAGTCGACCAGTGACCAAGAGCGGCTGCGGTCAACAATGACATTACTTGGTTGGGGATCGCCGTGGCAGGTGACGCCGAATTGTGGTTTACCAACAGCCTCTATCTGAGGAAGTAGGCTATCGATCGAGGGATATTCTTCTCCGTTGATGATGACCGGCATAGATATGCAATCTGCAATCTTAATGCCGTTTATCACTACAGAGTGAACTCCATCGATAATTCTTTGGCATCGGGTCTTATGGTAGCGCGGATACAGCATATCCATAAATGGGTAATGCTTAGTCTGCTGCCATGTCTTTACTAAAGATACAACCACCTCACACCAAGTCTTCCTTAGCTGGTCATGGGGCATAAGAGCATTGATGATTAAAGAATGCAATGTTTGTTCGCCCTTGCATTCAGAAACCATAACCTCATATTCCCCGATTTGCTTGATCATCAGAACTTCCGGCAAATGATCTTTAAGGAATGGTTTAATGATCTCGCGTCTGGCAATCTCATTAACCAGAGAGACTCGGCCATTTTTTACGCATTTAACTGCGTAGGTATGGCCACTCTGAGGATGTCGAATAATCAACACCCTTGCTCCGGAAGATCCCGGGTCGGAAACGACCACCAGCTCAGGGCTAGCATCGTCGCCGACCATCATCTGCACTGCTGTTATGGCAGTCGAGACAATACTAGACATGATGCTAGCCTCCTTTCGTTTTTACTCTTAGAAGTAGTTGATGCCCATAGCTTTTCGCACTTCACTCATGGTTTGTGCGGCAACCGTCCGGGCACCTTGAGTCCCGTGCCGAAGAACATTAAGCACTTCGGTGGGATCCTTAGCGAATTCCTCTCTCCGAATACGTATCGGATTGAGGAAAGACTCCAGAACGGCAATAAGGTGTTTTTTCACCTTTACGTCACCAAGGCCGCCACGATGGTAATGCGCTTTCATTTCTTCCAGCGCATCCTTATCGGGATCGAAAGCATCCAGATAACTAAAGACGGGATTGCCTTCGACCTTGCCAGGATCATTGGCACGGAGGTGGTTTGGGTCCGTAAACATACCCATGACTTTCTGGCTGATTACGTCGGCAGGATCGGACAAGTAAATGGCATTACCCAAAGACTTGCCCATCTTGCTCTGGCCATCTGTACCAGGAAGTCGCTCGATCTGGGAAACCAATGCCTCCGGCTCCACTAAAACTGGACCGTAAACCCGGTTAAATCGACGCACGATTTCCAATGTTTGTTCAATCATCGGCAACTGATCACCACCGACAGGAATGAGATTGGCTTTGAACGCCGTGATATCCGCGGCCTGACTGACTGGATACATCAGGAAGCCGGCTGGAACATTAGCCCCAAAACCTTTTTGCTTCATCTCTTCCTTTACGGTCGGGTTTCGTTGCAGACGAGCAACCGTAACTAAGTTCAGGAAGTACATGGTTAGCTCGGCCAATTCCGGAACCATCGATTGGACAAAGATCGTGCTGATGCTCGGATCAATGCCAACGGCCAAGTAATCCAAAGTAACCTCCAGAACTCCTCTCTGAATCTTCATCGGATCCTCAGCATTGTCGGTTAGAGCCTGCATATCAGCAATAATGATATATTGCTGGTTTGCATGCTGTAGCTCCACACGATTTTGCAGTGATCCGACGTAATGACCCAAATGTAATGGGCCCGTGGGACGATCACCCGTCAGGATGACTTTCTTCGTACCTGCACTCATTTTCGTTTCTCCTTTCGTAGAGGGATTTTGCTTGAATTGTCAAGGTTCCTGCCAGTATTTAACGTCACTGGCATGACATAATACTTTACAAAAAAATAATGCTCTTTGTCAAGTCCCATCTTAATTTATTTATTTTAATAAAATAACCCCTGAAAAATCCATGGGGGTCAACTAATTAAATTAATAATACCAGCTTTTTTGCAAAAATTCCACTTTACATTCTCATTGGCAAATTAAAAGGGAATAAATTTTGCTTTATTCCCTCCAGTCATCAAATAATAAACGGGCACTATTCTGAATTACAATCGGCTTTCGCTATCTCAACAGTGATTATTTTTTTGACCCTTATTCTTAGCCTGACTCGACAATGCGGGCAAAACATACAAAAGGAAATTTCATCTTTGAAATTACCCTCATTAAAGATGATTCCATTGCAACTTGGGCAGTTGCCCACTTTGAATTCTTTTTGTTTTTCTGCCATATGTGTAAAATTTTGAGAGAGGCCTTCTGTAACCAGCCCAATGTTACTCCATCAGGCTGGCAGAGAAGACCCCTACTGCGATTCCTCGTCAGCCTCCGGCTGATCGTTTTGTGGGCCTTGCTGGTTTTCCGCAGGTTGATCTGCCTCGTCCCGCTCTCCTTCCTCCTCAGGAGTCTGGTCTTGGTCAAAAGATTCCTCTGTCATATTGTTGTTTATAATTAATTATTTTCATCGGCTTAGGTTCGACCACTTCCTAAACAGTGATGAACAGATTTTATGTCTTTGCTTCCGGTAACCACCGCTTGCCTGTCCAGAAACACGTTTTGCCGTTGATGGTTTTAATTTTTATTCCGTCAATTGACATTTTTTCCGCCAAGATTGATTTGGCTTCCTGAAAGTTTTCCACAGCTTTCTGCTTCTTGTTAATATATTCTTGTTCTTTATTCTTGTTAGTAGCTCCCAGTGAGCGATCTTGTGGCTCAGCCTGAGCTATCTGCGGTTCACCCTGAGCGATCTGGGAGATAGCTCGCTGTGAGCTATCTAATTTCAGAAGATAATAAATGTTGCAGTATTTTTTGCGTTCTTTGCTGATTAATTCCAACCGGATTAACTGATCAATGCTGCGCTTGACGCTGGCGACGCTCGAGCCGATTTCTTTGGCAATGAAAGCTTGTGAGGGAAAGCAAAAACTGGCCTGATTGGCATGCTTGGCTAGGCAGTTATACAAGGCAATGCCGATTGGTTTGATGGTTGCGCCGTAATGGTCAATCACAGTTTTACTGATCCAATACCAGTCGCCATTGCGTAAATCTCTGACTTTAATTTTTGGAATGGCCATAAAAATAAGTTGATAGCACCTCGTCTCTTTTCCCGACACCGGGGTTGGGTCGGGAAAAGAAGGAAGCGCCATTCACTTTTTCTTGGCCAACTCCTTATCGATATTTTCTAAGGCGATTCTGACGCTTTTTTTGGTGACTGGATTTTTAAGATCATCAGCACTGAAGGCCTCAATAATTTTCAGCCGCCTTTCCAGCAGATCATCCCGGCTCAAGGTTTTGATCCTAGTCGTCAGTCTTTCTATTTTGCTTGTTTTTTCTTTCCTCATAACTTTGATGGTCAACGTATTCAATCAACGTAAAAGCCATGCGCTTAAAGCAAAGATGGACTCGCCAAAGCTCTTGGCGCGTCGGTTCGCGCCCCAAAAACTCCGCCAGCGATTTACGGGCGACTTCCAAAAGTCTTTGCTCGTCACGACTAACTTTAGACATGTGGCAAACCAATGGTAATTTACGACCTCACTCATGATGACCTCACTATTAAAACTAAAAATTATGTAAGTTGAATTGGCTGACTTTTAAAGCAAAAAAATATCCTCGACCTTACAGCCAAGAGCGAGGGCTATTCGTTGTGCCGTTTCTAAATTTGGTTTTTTCCGGCCGGTTTCATACCGGCTGATGACGGTATTGTGTTTGAAGCCAAGAATTCGCGCCAGCTGGTACTGGGTCAGACCTTTGTTGATCCTGACCTCGCGGAGCTTGACGGTTGTCGGAGTAGTGCGCATAAGTTATCCTTTTTAGACCTCTACAGTCATATTAAGTAAAATTACTTAATTAGTCAAATACTGGCCTGTGGATAAAGTAAAAATACTTAATCTTTACAAAAAATAATTAATCAGGTAAACTGAGAATAGTGGATAAACTCATCTATTATGACCTTAGGTGCCTATCTAAAAACCCAACGGGAGCTTAAAGAGCTTAAAGTTAAAGACATCGCTGACCGGCTTGATGTTTCTTCAAGTTACGTCAGTCAGCTGGAAAAAGGCGCCAGCTTCCCCTCGAAAAAACAGCTGCCGTCTTTGGCTAAAGCCTATGGCGTCAAAGAGGAAGAGCTAGTGAAGTGCTGGGCCGAATCAAAAATTCATCAGGTTGGCATTGCCACCGAATACCGTTTTGACATTCGAGACATCAGCGATAAACGAGTTACGGAAATGGCCAAGAAATTGGAGGAGGGTTTGGATGAATTTAAAAAAACCGTTAACCATAACGGCCATGATTTCGAATCCGAGTTTGTTCAAGTGCCGGTATTCGATAATATTGCCGAAGGAGATATTGAAAAATCTTACCAGTTAACCCAAGACTTAATTGCTTTACCAAAACGAGCGGTTATCAAAGGCCACCGTTTTTTTTCTATCCGGATCAGAAAAATTAAATTCGAAGAAGCCGGCATTATTGACGGCGATATCGCTATTTTTGATCGGGATGCCAAAGTCGCCAATGGCGATATTGTTTTAGCCAAGACGCCCAGTAGCGTGATGATTATGTATTATCATCCGCGCGGCGATCGGCTGGAAATTAAGCCGGAACTAAAAGAACTAAAAAGGATGTACAAGTTTAAGGAGATACCAATTCTTGGTAGGCTCGTCTACCACGTTAAAAAATATTAATAAAACACCGGGGCTCTCACCAACAATGAGAGCCCCCGCCATTTAAGCAAACTTTATGAACTACTTTATCTATGCTCGAGTCTCAACGACTCGCCAAGCCGAACGAGAATTAAGCATTCCGGCCCAGGTTAAAGCCTGCCATAAATTCGCCACCGAGCGTGGATGGCATTTTTTGGAGAACGGCGTTTATGAAGAACGCGGCGAATCGGCCCGCAACGTCGACCGACCAAAATTGCAGGAGATGCTTCACCGTGCCAAAAATGATTCTAAGGTTGATGTTATCGTCGTTCATAAATTGGATCGACTGTGCCGTAACGTGGCCGACTATGGGGCAATCAAACACATGCTTAAAAAACACGACGTCAAAATCGTTTCCGCGGTTGAACAGTTTGACGAATCGTTTTCCGGCGAGCTGGTAGAAAATATCATGGCCTCGATTGCCCAATGGACATCGCAAAATATTTCCTGGGAAGTTAAAAAAGGATTACGGGAAGCCGCCGAGCGAGGCCGCTTTCCCGGGGTGGCACCGATTGGCTATCTCAACGACCGGAAAAATAAGACGCTTCTTGTTGATGAAGTAAAAGCACCATACAT
>Ga0208458_1001072_pt1 | contig 24116 bp, 19 predicted proteins | sample AD_UKC085_MetaG_FD_184432 | JGI IMG/M metagenome (GOLD analysis project Ga0208458, IMG submission 184432) | Active sludge microbial communities of municipal wastewater-treating anaerobic digesters from USA - AD_UKC085_MetaG (SPAdes) (version 2) | ecosystem: Engineered > Bioreactor > Anaerobic >... | reverse complement strand
TTCCTGCGAACAGTAGCAATGATATGCTTTCTTTTCTGCAAGAAGCTTGTCAGTATATTTCTGATATATTTCAAAACGCTCACTCTGACGGTATGGGCCATGACCTTTATCTATATCGGGTCCTTCTGTCCATTCAATGCCGAGCCATTTGAGATCGGCGATGATTGATTCTTCGGACTCTTTTGAACTGCGTTCCATGTCAGTATCTTCAACACGCAAAAGATATTCTGCGTTATGTTTTTTCGCTATGATATAGTTGATAATCGCCGTTCTCGCGTTTCCTATATGAAGAAAACCCGTCGGGCTTGGGGCAAATCTGACTCTCATTAAAACCTCGGTCAATAATTATAAAGATTAACGGAAGGACGCCCGGTTACTATTTCTGAAGAATCGCGTTTAATTCTGCCGACAAGCTTCTGTATCTTTTCAACAGTTTCATCGCTGAAAAGCACCTTACCGCACCTGGTGCATTTATAAGCCGGTATATTATCAAGAATAAAGCAGAAATTGTCTTCGCTGACACGGTAACTGCTTTTGCCTTCCGTTACCGCACCTCCGCAGCTGCATTCCATCCGTCACCTCACGGGAAAAATCCCGTCAAAACTAATCCATGTCAAATCTTTTATTTAAGGAATATAAATGATTAATCGGCATATTTTGTCCTGTAAACAAAAGAACCCTTTGTTTAGATTATATGCGAAAAAACTTTTCCCAATTACGTTTATATCATTGTTTAAACCCTTGACAGAGTAAGTTTTCGAAAATAGATTGAGGTTAACAATGAGCACAGCAATGAAACCGACAACTATTATAACACTTCTTTTAATTTTTGCAAAATAGATTTATCATATGAATATAAATTTAAACCTAATCTTCGTAATCATTTTTGCCGGCGGCTGGATTTTCTCCAAGCTGTTTTCAAAAATCAAACTTCCAGCAGTTCTCGGAATGGTCGTCTTCGGAATTCTCTGTTCAATCTTTATAAAAGATAGTTCACCCGGCATTCTCTGGGAGCTTTCCCCTTTTCTTAAATCTTTTGCGCTGATAGTCATTCTTTCAAGAGCCGGGCTCGGCATCAGCAAATCCGCTCTCAAGAAAGTCGGGAAAACTGCTATTCTTATGTCATTCGTACCTTGCATAATCGAAGGAACTGCTCTCACTTTTCTTTTACATTATCTCTTTGATTTCAGTTACGAAGTCAGCGGTCTCACTGGTTTCATGCTGGCTGCAGTTTCTCCCGCAGTCATCGTTCCTTCAATGCTTAACCTCAAGGAAAACGGCAGGGGGAAAAAGAATGATGTTCCGACTATTATTTTAGCCGGAGCATCAATAGACGATATTTTTGCCATAACTATTTTTTCCGTTTTTCTCGGGCTCTCGCGCGGAACTTCTCCCGAGATCATCAAAACAATTATCTCAGTTCCGTTATCCGTAACTGCCGGAATAGTTTCGGGAATCATCTGCGGATTTCTTCTTTCTCTATTTTTCAAAAAGTATCATTCGTCCGTCCGCGCAACTGAAAAGGTTCTTATAGTTCTCGTTTTCGCGACAACTCTTGTCCGTCTCGGTGACGTACTTCATTTTGCGGCTCTTTTGGGAGTCATGACCTGCGGCTTCATCATTCTTGAAATGCACGAAAAAATTGCTCATGAACTTTCAGCGAAATTATCAAAAATCTGGATTTTTGCCGAGATCATTCTTTTCGTTCTGATAGGTTTTTCCCTTGATGTTGACACCGCATTTACAGCCGGACCGAAGGCTCTTATCGCGATAACAATCGGTCTTTTATTCCGTTCAATCGGAGTCTTTATCGCAACTGCTTTTTCAGACCTGACATTGAAGGAAAGAGTTTTCTGCATGATTGCATATATCCCCAAGGCAACCGTTCAGGCAGCTCTCGGCGGAGTCGCTCTCAGTTACGGAATCAAAGGCGGAGAAACAATTCTTTCAATTGCCGTAGTTTCCATTCTTTTTACGGCTCCGCTCGGTCTTATCGGCATACGCTCAACCGAAAAATATCTTCTCAAAAACTGAATTTATATTTTATTTTTGCCGCTTCGATGCTATATTTAATCGAGGTGGCTTATGTCAAAAATAATAATAATCGGCGGCGTAGCCGGTGGTGCTACAGCCGCAGCTCGTCTCAGAAGAATCGACGAAAACAGCGAAATTATAATTATAGAACGAGGCGACTACATTTCATACGCTAACTGCGGACTGCCTTACTACATCGGCGGCACAATAGAAAACAGAGATTCACTCTTTGTTCAAACTCCGGATTCTTTCTTCAAAAGATTCAATGTCGATGTGAGAATAAAATCAGAAGTCATATCAATAAACAGGGAAAAGAAAACAGTCACTGTAAAAGATTCATCAGGAAAAACTTACGAAGAAAATTATGATAAGATGGTTCTTTCTCCCGGAGCGGAGCCAATCAAACCCATGATTGACGGAATAGATGATCCTGCGATTTTTACTCTGCGAAGTGTTCCCGATACGGATAAAATCAAGAAATACATAAATGAAAACAAGCCTTCATCAGCAATAGTCATTGGAGGAGGATTCATCGGTCTCGAAATGGCAGAGAATCTTCATGCGCTCGGAATCAAAGTATCTATCGTCGAAATGGCTGATCAGGTAATGACGCCAGTAGATTTCGAAATAGCGGCATACGCGCATCATCACATAAAGACAAAAGGGGTTGATCTATTTCTGGGAGACGGTATTGCTTCATTTTCAAGGAACGGAAATTCCATTTCTGCAAGGCTTAACAGCGGCAGAGAAATTGTTTCCGATATGATTATTCTTTCAATCGGAATAAAACCCGACACCGCATTTTTGAAAAGTTCAGGAATTAATCTCAGCGAAAGAGGTTCGATAATTGTCGATGAATATCTGCGCACTAATGATGAGAACATTTACGCAGTAGGCGACGCAATAGTTTACACCAGCCCGATTACGAACAAACCTCTTCCGGTATTTTTAGCGGGGCCTGCAAACAAACAGGGACGAATAGCTGCCAACAATATTACATTCGGCAACACGGAAAAATACAGGGGTTCAATCGCAACGGCAATAGCCAAGGTTTTTGATCTTACAATAGCTTCATGCGGTCTATCAGAAAAATTCCTAAAAAGCCAGTCAATTAAATGCAAAAGCTCTATAACGATCAGTGCTTCTCACGCGACCTATTATCCGGGTTCGACTACAATGACAATCAAGCTTGTTTTCGATCCCGATAACGGAAAAATCTTTGGAGCACAAATAACAGGTTACGATAATGTTGAATCAAAGATAAACATGATTGCAACAGTAATGGGAATGAACGGCACAGTCAGCGATCTCAGAAACATTGAACACGCCTACGCACCTCCGTATTCGTCGGCAAAAGATCCTGTTAACATTGCGGGATTCACTGCAGAAAATATTTTTAAAGGGGAAGTTCAAACGCTGTCATGGAATGATATAAAAAATATTTATCCATCAGACTGGCAGATCGTCGACGTGAGAACGCCTGAAGAATATGAACTCGGTTCAATCATGCACTCGGTGAATATTCCTCTGGATTCTTTAAGGTCAAGAATAAATGAAATAAACAAGGATAAAAACATTTTGATTTATTGCGCGGTCGGACTAAGAGGTTACGTCGCATTGAAAATCCTTACAAATAAAGGATTCAAAAACATATACAATCTTTCGGGCGGATATAAGCTGTATTCCACTGCATCACAGAAAACAGAAGACGGAATAACCCAGAATTGGACAGGCAGCGATTCGGGCGAAAAATTAAAAGAAACAACTGAAGCTGAAGGAAAATCGTTTACAGTAAACGCATGCGGACTTCAGTGCCCTGGCCCTATAATGCGCCTAAAATCGGAGATCGAAAAACTTTCAGAAGGAGATACTTTGACTATCGAAGCAACCGACGAAGGATTCATGCGTGATGTCGGAGCATGGTGTTTGATGACAAGGAACACCCTTATTTCAGTTAATAATGCGAAAGGAATCGTTACTGCGAAAATAAAAAAAGGCTCTGCAGCACCCGCAAATACAAACAGAGACGGCAAGACGATTGTGGTCTTTTCGGACGATCTCGACAAGGCAATCGCCGCATTCGTTATTGCAAACGGAGCAGCAAGCACAGGAAAGAAAGTTACTATGTTTTTTACATTCTGGGGACTGAATGTCATCAAAAAGACTAAATCGAAATCAAAAAAGGACTTCTTCTCTAAAATGTTTTCATTCATGATGCCGAAAGGAAGCAGAGAACTTGAGCTTTCAAAAATGAATATGTCCGGCATGGGACCGAAAATGATACGCCGGAGGATGAAGAAAAAAAACATTGATTCCCTCGAAACAATGATTAATTCTGCCCTCATGAACAATGTTGAATTCATGGCATGTCAGATGTCCATGGATGTGATGGGGGTCAGAAAAGAAGATTTGATTGACGGAGTCACAATCGGCGGTGTAGCGGCATACCTGAACGAAACCGAGTCAAGCAGTCTCAATCTGTTTATATGATTAACGCTTATTATATTAAATCAAATGGCGGCGCTTTTGAAATGCCGCCATTTTTCTGCAAAAGTTACACTGACTCAATCGAATTAACAGCAAATCCTGCACTGCGGAACATGAAAATGCTGGCATCGGCTCTTTTAGCTTCTGGTCTTCATGAAGCCGGAATCAATCCTCTGTATAATATACAAAGATCCCCACATGGAAAACCGTTTCTACCGGATGAAAAAATCAAATTCTCATATTGTCATACAGGAGGATTATGCGCAGCTGTTATTTCAGACGAAGAATGCGGAATAGATGCTGAAAGTATAAAGAGAAATGCATCATTCGCAGAAATTTCTTCGCGTTTTTTTACCGAAGATGAGAAGGAATATCTTTCTTACAATAATTATTCCGGAGAAATCTTTTATGAAATATGGACAAAGAAAGAAGCCTATCTAAAATTTACCGGGAAAGGACTTGCCGGCGGTTTAAACTCATTTTCAGTTTTATCGCTTGATGAGGAAAATATAACGAGCTTCAGAAAAGAAGATTATATTATCAGTGTCTACGGAAAAGGCAGAGCCGCAATACAGGAAGTTACACCAGCCGATCTTTTTTTAAAACTCGGAATTAAGCTTTAAGAGATTTTCTCATCATTCCGATTGCGTCAGAATATGAAGGAGAACCGAAAATCGCCGATCCTGAAACAAATGTATCGGCTCCCGCAGCTGCTATCATAGCGATATTCGAAGCGGTTATTCCTCCGTCGACTTCAAGACGGATATCCCTTCCTGAACGTTTAATTTTTTCCCTAACAGCTTTGATCTTTGCAATCGAAGAATCGATAAATTTCTGTCTGCCGAAACCGGGGTTGACGCTCATAACAAGAATCATATCAACAATATCAATTATATAATCAAGACATTCCGGAGATGTTGACGGATTTAAAGATATTCCGGCTTTACATCCGCAATCTTTAATAAGGCGAAGCGAGCGGTCAAGATGTTCAGTCGATTCCGGATGTATAGTTATCCAGTCCGCGCCGGACTCTGCGAAGTCTTTAATAAGACTGTCGCACGGCTTTACCATCAAATGAACATCAATCGGAGCCTTTATTCCGTATTTTTTCAGCGACGAACACACAAGCGGCCCTATTGTAAGATTTGGAACATAATGATTATCCATGACATCAAAATGAATCCAGTCTCCGCCGGCTGAAATAACATCTTCACACTCTTTTCCAAGACGTGAGAAATCGGCAGAAAGTATCGAAGGAGCAATCACATACATAAGGCCTCGCTTGTGATCAGTTTTATGAAAATACTAAAACGCGTCAAATATTTTATAAGATTAACAAAGTTGTTCGATCAGCTTTTCCGAAATCAGATATGCTGCCGGACAATAAAGCGTATTCTGAGCGAGCCTTGAAAGTTTCGGCTGCATATTCTTTTCGTCAGTATGAGGATATTCGCGGCATGCACGAGGCCGGATTTCATATACAGAACACAGATTATCTTCAAGCGCAAAAGGACAAGGCATTGATTTAAAAACATAATCATTGTCTTCATCCATCCGGAGATATTTTTCAATAAAGTCCTTTCTTCTTAATCCGCAGTGAGATGACATCTTTTCGATATCAGTTTCATTAAACATAGGACCGAGTTTTCTGCAGCAGTTGGCGCATTTAGTACAGTCTATTTTCTCAAAAACTTCTCCGTGAATCGACTGAAGAATTCGATCAAAAGACTTAATACTGCGCTTAGACAAAATGCTCATTGATTTTTTTGTCTGATTATAACGCGACTTCGCCTTTTCAAGTATTAACAAATATTCTTTTTCCATATTACACCACAAGTATTATTCCATTTTCACGAAGAAATGCCCACTCCGGACTTTCAACTAACACAGCAAACCGCATATCATTTTTTATTTCTGACAAAAGTATTTTCTTTCCGGAAAAAATATCAGCTTCATGCGCGATATGCGAAATTAATTCTAAATTAGTTTCAGAAACTTCTATCGAGTCTGAACCCGATTTATCAGTCAATACAAGAATTTTCTTGTCTCGTTTATTATTGATGCTGATATTTCCCGAAAGATTCCACAAAACATATTTCCCTTCGAGAGGAAAATGATCCTGCGATTCATAAATTCTTTTGACAGAACCGGGTTTAACACCGGGCTTCTTAACTTCAAAATCAAAAAAATCTGATATGGGAGTTTTTATCTGAGAATACATATTATAACTATCAAGTGCAGCACGTAAACCGTTTGAATACCCGGAGTAATCGCAAACATCGCCTGAATATGCTGTTTCATTATTCGCAAAAGGATTCATTTCAGCATGCGATTTAACGCCGTATTTATGAGAATTAATTCCCGAATCACTGTGAATTGTCATCGCATATCTGTGGAAATAAGCAGACGTCAGATATCCGTTTTCAAACATCTGCCTCACAGTCTCAAGAGAATCGAGAATCTCCTGTTCAGTTTGCGTAGGAAAACCGTATATCAGATATGAATGAACCATTATTCCAGCGTTCGAAAAATTAGCACATGACGCAATCGCCTCTTCAAGAGTAACTCCCTTTTTCATAAGTTCAAGAATGCGTCCGTTCGCCGCCTCAAGTCCGCCGCTCACACCGATACAGCCTGCAACAGACAGAAGTCTCGCCGCATCCAGTGTAAAACTTTTTTCAAAGCGGACATTGCCCCACCAGCTTATGTTAAGTTTTCTCTTAATTAATTCCAGAGACAATTCACGCAGTAAAGCAGGCGGCGCGGCTTCATCTGTAAAATGAAATGAATTGATTCCGGTTTCTTTGACAAGTTTATCTATTTTTTCCGCCGCAGAAACTGACGTTTCCGGCTCAAACCGGCAGATATAATCAAGTGCGGTATCGCAGAATGCGCATTTTTTCCAGTAACATCCGTGAGCAAGTGTCATCTTTAGATAAAAATCCGAATTCCACATCGAAAGCATCGGGTTGGTATTGTCCGCCAGCATAAGATACTTGCCTGTATCGATGTCCGAATAATCGGCGAAAAATCCTTCAGAAATTTCTGCATCAGGTTCGTCCGAATCATGAAACGCAATTTGTCCGTTTTCAATCAGAAATGTCCGCTTAAAAGAATAGGATTCTCCGCGCGATTTTTTTATAATGTTGATAAGCGGTTTCTCTCCGTCATCAAGAGTTAAATACTGAACATAATCAAAAAACTTCTTATCATTGATGTTTCTTAGCTCGGTGTTAACGTAACCTCCTCCGGCACATCTAATCTTTTTAGGATAGTTATCCCTTACAAACCGGAGGGCGCGAAGTGCATTGACCAGCGTACCGGGGAAAGGTATACTGACAGCAAAAACTTCCGGATTATATTTTTCAATCTCCGCACGAAGAATATCAAAATACATTTCCGTTATAATATTTTCCTTTAAAACTTCATCTTCAACAGGACGGAAAGTATCTGCCGATACGGAAATTCTTTCAGCGTACTTCGCAAGAGCAAATGAAGAATCTACTGTTTCTGAAATGAATCTTGCCATATCCGCAAGAAAAAATGTGCACATTATTCTTGCTCTCTCAATATCATTATCAGAGGAGACGCCTGAAAGAATAATTTGCGCATGTTCTCCGCTTTCAGGCAGAATTCCGCCTCTGACTATTCTTCTTGCGGAAGCGGTATTGCTTCGCTGAAGAAAATCCAGTACAAAATCAGCCGAATCGGTAAAAGAATCTTTTATAAGAAAAACCTTTTCGGAGAATTTAGAACTGACGGACTGTTCCGCCGAATCAAATATTTTCCTCATTCCATCGGAAGAAAATACTTTATGAGCAAGCATGATACTCATATCACTCTGATGCGCAGAATATCCCATTGATTTCAGATAGCGAATAAGATATCCAGCCGCAGGATACGGGCAATTAAACTGCGTAAACGGCGGCGTAATTATTAAAAGATCAGAACTCACAGTTCTACTTTAATTCCGTAATAGAATTCTTTCTGGCCGTACTTGTCGAATCCGTTTGCAAAACCGGCATACACGGTATGGCTTAGAAAATATCCCGTTGTCATATCAAACATAATTTCACAGCCGGCGCTTCTATAATACTTTTTATCTTTTGAATCCGTTGAAGCGTTTGAGTAAAGTCGCGCCGCTTCAAAAAAAGGCCGGATATAATTTACATGATTAAAAACCGGAATTCTGTCAAAACCGTTATTCAGCCTGAAAAGCGGCATTATATATTCTGCCGTAACAGACTGATAGCGGTTGCCCCACACCTTGTCTTTTTCATATCCGCGTATACCGTCTTCCATATTGTCAAGACTGTTCGTAAAGACTTTTTTTGTACGGGCGAGGGAAAACGGCGTACTGAAATATTCATCCGCATTTGAATGACCGTACTTTCCGGTAAATGAAAAACAGTGATTATAAACAAATGAAGGAAGCCTTAATGAAAGTGCTCCGAAATAATTTTTAAGTTCAGAATCATCACCGAACTTTTTCGAATAATTTTCCGCATAACCGTGAAAAATAAATCCGCGTTCTTTCGTCACTGAATAAGTAAACATCTCAGCAGTATTAAAATCTAAAACAGCTTTTACTACACCCTTATTTCCGTCAAATTCATAAACAACACCGTTTCTGTTATATTCCCAGAATGTTTTCCCCCGGGTATAATATAATCCGAGATTCGCCTGATATTTCATTTTAATATACGGAATTATAAGAATTCCCGAATATGATTTTTCAGTTGTCCGTTTAGTATCCTCTTCAATATCATACGGAAAATCATTTTCTTTCCAGAACAGACGTTCATTCAGATATGATGCTCCGAGTGTAAACAAATGATTAAAATCATAGAGATATAATGCTGATACAGTTGATCTTTTCTGCGAAAAATCGTTCACAGAAAACACTGACAGATTATGAATCAAAAGAGTATCAGAAAATTGAAAATAGGAATAAAGCGTATTATTATATCCGCTCTCATCAGATATTTTTTCACCTTGAAGCGAGAAAAGAAAAAGCCACATCCATGGAGAAACATTAAACAATGAGTAATATTTTTTTTCTTCAAAAACCGCTTCAGCAGCATTATCTCTTTCAATTGAATTCTCAGCAGAAAATGATTTCTCCATGGGGAAAGATTCAACAGCCGGTGGATAATTCATTATCCCCACTCCGTATCCGCCGTCTCCGTAAACAGTAAATGCCAGCTTTCTGCCGTTTGGTGAAACATCGGATGAAAAAGCTCCGGTAAGCAGATTGGTAAGCCTTGATGCCGTTCCTGATTTTATTTTTAACTCATAAAGATTAAAAATACCGGTTCTATCGGATGAAAAGACCAATTCAGAATCATTCTTCCATGCCGGAAACATACAAAATGATCCCTTGAATGAATATTTTGACACCTTTAAATCTTCAAGATTCAAAACTGCAATTACGGTCTTTCCCTGATTTTCTTTATCACGCATCGAATACGCAATTTTTTTACCATCGGGCGAAAACCTGCAGTGAGAAATCTGAACGAAAGATTCTAATAATATTTTTTCATTTTTAAAATCACTGCCGCATACCGAAAGAACATACTTCCCTGCATCCTCGCTTATCATACAGACTTTGCCGTTTTTAACATCAATCCATGATGAACGTTTTTTCCGGACTGAAGCACTTTCTTTGCCTGACTTTTTTAAATCATAATACAATCGGCTGTTGCTGTATAATTCGAGCGAATTATAGTAAAGATTTCCATCCTCTCCGGCAAAAGACTGACAGTACACAGTGTCTTCAATTTTTTTATCATATAGAAATTTCGAATTCAGCTTGCGAAACCTTATTGATTCCCCCGTGTGAGGTGAATCTTTTACATAATACAAAACGCTATCCGATTCAAACCGCGGATTTCCCGAATTAAATAAATATGGACAAATCAGATTAAACTTTGTAATTCCGGCAGATTCAACTTTTGCTTTTTCAATTGCAAACTCAGCAAGCTGAAAACTTTTCCATTCATCCCATGTATCCGGAAGAGACGCGCCGTACTGTTTACGGAAATTTCCGTACATCTGAAACGGAAAAATATTATGAGCATTTATTTCGAATTGCTCAGCGAACTGACCCTTTTCAAAATACGCCGAGTTCATATAATTTACGAAATACGCACCGTAGAGATAGGCTATGTTTCCCCCCGGCCATCCGGCATGCGAATTGGCTGCCTCAGAAAGTGAACGGTCATTGCCTGCAAGAAAATCAGTACGCACAATCATTCTTGCAAGAGAACTGGAAAGTCTTCCCGAATTTTCAAGCTGCGATTCATTATATACTGCGTTACCTTCAAGCTGCCAAAGAGGAACAATAGCATTAGGAAACGCTATAAATCTTCCGGTAAAAACATATATAAATCTCCAGAAGCCGTACCGTTTATCCATATTCAGAATATGAGTAAACTCATGAACAAATACCGACTCAAGCCAGTTATTCAGATTTCCGATTGTATCTTCCGGCTGAGGCGACTTGAGATAAATTCTTATTATATTATCAGGCGAAGGTGTAGCATAACCGTTTGAAAGATCCATATCATCAGTCAGAACGATTTTAACTTTTGAATAAGGAATCCATTTCTGCGATTTAGTCAACACAGGATAATGCTTCTCGGATATCAGAGCCAATCGTGCGGCATACTTATAAAGATTATCCTCATAGATTATTTTAAAGTGATCAGTTTCTATATACTTATAACTTGCGGAATGAATTACTCCAGCGGAAAAAATATATAAAGCAGCCGCAAATAAGCATTTCTTAAACATAAAAATCCCCTCTATCTCGATTTAAATCCAAGGAGTAACATGAAAACATCTTTGATTGCCTTCATATATTATCATAATCTTATTTTCACGCTGAAGCTCGACAAGAGTCTCCGAAAGAATGGTTTTAAACTGACGGCGCAGAGAATCTCCGATCAGATAACCGCATCTTCTTCTGATTGATGATGCTTCTTCCGCCGACAGCTCCTTGAAAGAAAAATCCGGAAGCGCGTAGTAATCATCAAAAAATATATCGAAACTTACACCATAACTGTGTGTCGATTCGTTAATGGCATTAACATTTGTTTTCTTCAGCTCAGTTTGATAATCAGACACCCGAAGGGCGGAAGATACTGCGAAACTGACACTCCCCTTTATATTTCTTTTTCTCAGATTTGAATCAAAACGTTTACAAATCAAATCAAGCGCAGATGCCGCTTCTTTCGTCAGATAACGGTTTTCCTTACTGACTCCGTAAAAATAATACTTCTCTGGAACAAGCTCGATATAATCCCCATTTTTTATAAATGATTCTGCCTGAGTCCTTGACTGCGAATGAAAACCGTATTTTTTCGCATACACCGCATGGCGCGAATATGAGCTCCTCATTTCAGCAATATCAGATCCCTTCCAGTCGTCAAATATCGGCGTCGAATCAATGACGGAATTCTCAAAAGCTCCGATATCATCCATAAACTCATTGACTTCCGAAATAGACGCCTTTCGTTTCTCATGCAGGCGGAAAGATACACCGATTGACACGGCAGTCATTAGAACAAATATAATAGAAACAGTTACAGCTTTTTTCATAAAACACCCCGCACTTTTTTAATAGACTTGCTTTTTTTGGCAACTATGATTCGTTGATAATTGTCTTTCTGCCTAAAGCGGTTTTCCGCACAGTTAAGGAGTATTTATGAATACATCATCACAAGCCGCACAGGTGGTAATTGCGGTGATCCCTATTGCGGGGATAATGATGGGAGGAGCAGTAGCGCTTTTATATCTCATCTATGCGCATAAACAGAAAATGCTTATGATTGAAAAAGGCGTTTTCAGAAAAACAAGAATCGACCTGAGAGGTATCGTTTTCTTTTCGGGATTTCCGTTAAGTGCGACAGGATTGGGTCTAACCATTTTTTTTGCTATAAAAGAAGGAATCAATTACGGTATGCTGAGCGGAATAATCCCTCTTTTTATCGGTATAAGTTTTATTATTTATAATTTCCTCAAGCATTCAACCACTTCGGACCGGGGATGAACGAGCTTTCAGACGAACAAATAGTAAATTCAGTTTTAAACGGAGATACAGAAGCCTTTTCCGAACTGATAACACGATACAACAACCGTGTGTTTGCAGTCGGAATGAGGCTTTTTAGAAATCAGGATGACGCCGGTGATTTTACTCAGGAGGTTTTCATCCGCGCATTCGACAAACTCAGCTTATTCAGCTTTATATCGCCGTTTTCTCATTGGCTGATAAAACTTGCATATAATTACGGAATCAATCTGCTGAAAAAGAAAAAGAAAGAAATTCCTTCAGATAAAATTGAAATTACATCGAAGGAAGATCAAAGCGAATCGTATTCAAAAAAGGAGCTCGCGGAACTTGTAAGAAGCGCTGTCGATACCCTTCCTGAAGACTACAGAATATGTGTTGATTTGTTTTTTTACTGGGACATGAAACTTACGGACATTTCGGCACTTACGAACAAACCGCTCAATACGGTTAAATCAAACGTGCGCAGAGCAAAAATAATACTGCGCGACAAATTAAAAGGAACAATAGCGGAGGAGTACCATGAATTGTAATGACACAACACGTATAATCGACTACATAATAACAGGCAAAGAAAGCAAATCTTTCATCAAGCACATCGAAGAATGTCCGGTCTGCGCTAAAGAATACAGGGAATTCATGAAAATCAAAAAAATGGCGTCAGAAGAAGAACTTTATATTTCCAATGTGAAAACAGAAAGCATCATGGATAAAATAAAAATCAGAACAAAAGAAGTCTCTTCATATCCCTGGGCGATAGCAATCATCGTGTCTATAGTGGGCATTATGCTGGTATCGCCGATCACGCATGAACTGCAGAACAGCTACCCCGAAGCAGGCAGTTTTTCAATTATCCTGAATCTCGTATTCGGTTTACTGATTAGTTGTTTCATATTTATGTATATGTACACACATCATGATAAATCGAAACGTGTTGCTCAGTTTCTAAAGCGAGAGCATCATCATTTGATGCATATAGCTGAAAGGTCGTTGAGGAGATAATCCTCGACTATCTTTACATTCGAAAATGAGAATTTTTTGATTAAGTTCTCTACATCACGTATTGAATAATAATGATACTTTTCTTCTTTATCATCCGAACGCTCACTTAGAAGATTGAATACTATATATTGTGATGAAAGATCCGAAAAAATCCTGAGAGCGTTTTCAAGAAACTCAATATTGTTTCCAAGATTTAAATTAAATATTCCCGAACTGAATACTACATCAAAGACTCTTGACGAAAAGAGTTCGGGTTCAGAAAAAGCATCCCCGTGAATTATTTCAATTTCAGGAAATCTTTCGATGGCGGCAGACGCCATCTGCGGGAGAATATCTATTCCGGTATACTTCGTGCGTATTCCATGTTCGGTAAGAAAAGCATATAAATCGGCAAGTCCGCATCCGACATCAAGAAGAGACTTTCCGGAAAGAGGAACATACTCACTCAATACAGCAAAACGCGAATGCTGTGCTTCCATGCTTTCCCAGTCGAGAATCTCATGGTTAAGCCTGTCAGCGCCAAACTTCGGAACATAATGATCGCGGATAATCTCTATTCTTGAACGTTTATCTGGTGATATGCAATTCATGTGACCGGTCTATTCCTGCTTAATATTATTTCAATACTTTTTTCTTAACAAAATATATAAAATCCCGTGTCAGAATAAAAACCGGTTGTCCGGATAGAGTGATATTTTCAGTGATTTTATTTTTTTTATTTCCCAAACCCCCGTTTACTCAAATTTATATATCATTTTCGGTCATTATTTAACATCCAGTTATTAATAGACCGTTTGTTTTTCTTGCTTAAAAACACTTAAAACTAAAAATGAGTTAATACTGAAGGGTGAAATAAAATTCGGTGATGGAGGCAATATGAAACTTTTAATTGTTGATGACTCTAACATAATGCGGCGTGCGATAGAAAAATACTTAAGCGCCTTCAATCTCGAAATTGTAGGAAACGCCGGTGACGGAGAAAGCGCCCTTGCAATTTTTTCTGAAACTCTGCCCGACATTGTCACGCTTGATATAACAATGCCGCGCATGGACGGACTGTCATGCCTGGATAAGATAATGCAGATAAAACCAGACACCAAAGTTATAGTAATAAGCGCACTAAAAGATCCTGCTACCGGCATTCAGGCTATAAAAAAAGGTGCTAGAGGATTTCTTTCAAAACCCTTTTCACAGGAAGAAATTATAGAAGAAATGAAAGCATGCCTTGAAGATTCCGAATAAGGAGAAATAAAATGACTGAACTTGAAATTAAAGGATTTATAAAAGTTTTAACTGATTACTTTCTCAGCGTAACAGGAAGTCCGGCTAACATGGGAGTTCCTTTTATAAAAGAAAACAATACTGAAGTTTTCGATTACGTCGCCGTCATAGGCATTTCAGGCTCGCGAAAAGGCGGAGTATATTTTACTGCCAACAGGCCGCTGCTCGAAGAAATCGCCCGTCATATTCTGGGTGAAACAGGCCTTGATGACGCAACATTATACGATCTTATCGGAGAAATGACAAACACGATATCAGGAAACATGAGAGAACTGTTCGGAAGCACCTTTCTGATATCCGTTCCTATAATCCTCAAAGGAAATATCGACGAAGTTGTACTCAGACTCAAGCCTCCCGTATACGTCATTCCAATCGAATGGAACGGGCACAAATCGCATCTGGCAATAGGACTGGAATAAAATGGAAAAGAGCACCATTGACATATTGTGGATAATCATCGCTTCAACCCTTGTATTCATTATGCAGGCTGGCTTCGCGATGGTTGAATCGGGACTAACCCGTTCAAAGAACAGCATCAATGTCGCGATAAAAAACCTTACAGACCTCGGGATCTCGACTCTGTGTTTCTGGGCATGCGGATTCGCGATGATGTTCGGCGCATCAATTTCAGGTTTTATCGGCAGCGACAATTTTCTGTTTCATCCAGTAAGCATATGGGGCGCCGTCTTCTTTTTATTTCAGGTAATGTTCTGCAGCACTTCTGCAACTATTGTTTCAGGCGCTGTCGCCGAAAGAATGAAATATTCCTCATACATAATTTCGACTGCGCTTCTATCAGTAATAATATACCCCATATTCGGCCACTGGGCATGGGGCGGTTTTATGGAAGGCGCACCGAGCGGATTTCTGGGGAAACTCGGTTTCATTGACTTCGCGGGCTCAACAGTTGTTCATTCAGTCGGAGGATGGGTTTCTCTCGCCGTACTTTTGATAATTGGACCTAGAAGCGGAAGGTTCGCGGAAGACGGGACAACGCGCCAGATAAACGGGAGCAACATTCCCATTACAGTGCTTGGCGTAATGATTCTCTGGTTCGGCTGGTTCGGATTTAACGGCGGAAGTACTCTCGCGATGAATGCAACTGTTCCTTCAATAATACTCAACACCACTCTTGCAGCATCAGCCGGAATGATCGGATCGCTTGTCGTCGGTTGGCCGATATTGAAAAAACCGGATATACTACTAGTTCTGAACGGTTCGCTTGCCGGACTTGTTGCAATAACTGCATCGTGCTTCGCTGTAACAGAAATAGAATCAGTCATAATCGGATTTGTCGGAGGAGCCGCAATGCTTGCCGCGACTATCCTTCTCGAAAAGCTTAAAATCGATGACGCGGTCGGAGCAATACCTGTTCATCTTGTTGCCGGAATATGGGGAACAATCGCAGTAGCTATTTTCGGAGACTCTGCAATATTAAATACCGGGCTCGGTTTTTTTTCTCAGCTGAAAATTCAGTTAATCGGAATCGCTCTATGCGGAGCCTGGTCGTTCGGAATAGCATTTCTTGTTCTGTTTATAGTTAATAAAATATCACCTTTAAGAGTTTCAAAAGAAGACGAACATACGGGATTAAACAAAACAGAGCACGGCGTCACAACTGAAATATTTGAACTATTTTCCGTACTTGAAGCTCAGTCAAAAACAGGAGACCTGTCTCTTCGCGCACCGGAAGAACCATTCACTGAAATCGGTCAGATTGCGAAGATGTATAATTCTGTAATGAGAAAGCTCGAATCCGGCACTGTTGAAAAAGGAGAATATCTGAATATTCTCGACAATGTTTCCGACGGATTGATTCTTATTGATAAAAGCGGAATTATTTCACAGTATCATTCAGCTTCTATGAAAAATCTTTTTTCGACTGATTTAATAGCGGGCAAATACTTTAAGGATCTATTAAGCTCGCGAATTCCCGAAAACGTATTGGCGGTACTTGATGAATTTATTGAAATTGCTTTCGATAAAAAGAAAAGCTTCCGCATGGTTGAAAAAATGAATCCGATTCCGGAGATTGAACTGTCTTTCGACAATCTTAACGGCGGTTTTACAGTTAAGTATTTTCAATTTATATTCAAACGTATTGTCAAAAATTCTGAAGTATCAAGGCTCATGATTGTAATACGCGACATCACAAGGCAAAGAGAGCTTTCGCAGGAAGTTGAAGAAAACAGAAAGAGAACATCTGTCGAAATGGAACTTTTCTATAGAATACTCCATGTAGAACCGGCATCAATGCGCGACTTTCTTTCATCGGCAGAAAAAGATTTAACTGAAATTAATTCCGTTATGTCCGAATCATCTACGGAATTTTATGAAAGATTAAATGAAATATTCCGACGTATTCACGCGGTAAAGGGAGATGCCGACATGCTCGGACTCGACTTCATCGCCGAAAAAGCACAGATAATGGAAACTAATGTCGCCGAAGCTCTAAGAAGCGAAACTCCTTCAAACGAAATATTTCTCTCTCTCGCTCTAAAACTCGGAGAGATAAGGGATTTACTCTTTAAAATTGATTCACTATTGAAGAAGTGGAAAACTATGCACACCGAAATTTCTGATGACAACAGATCATTTCTGCCGAGAGCCCTGTCGGATCTCGCAGGACGGCTAAGCGAACGTCATCAAAAAATAGTAAGCCTCGAATTTGATACGTCCGGTACTGACGAAATTCCGCCTTCGATATTCAAGCAGGTTAAGGATATTCTCGTACAGCTTGTAAGAAATTCGGTCTATCACGGAATTGAAAAACCCGAAGAAAGAAAAAAACTCAACAAAAAGGCAGACGGCAAAATAGCTATCAAAACACAGAAAGAAAATGGAAAACTTATCATAAAATATAAAGATGACGGCTCCGGTCTCGATAGTGAAAAAATTAAAAATACCGCACTTGCAAAAAAAATAATAACGGAAGCAGAGACTTCAACACTTTCAGAAAAGGATATCTACGCTCTTGTTTTCAGGCCGGACTTCTCGACATCAGATTCAGTTAACAAAACTGCCGGGCGCGGAGTCGGAATGAGCCTGGTAAAAACTCTAATTACCGGACTCAAAGGCAAAATCGCTCTCAGATCAAAAAGAGGCGAATCACTTGAATTCGAAATTCATATTCCAATCGAGGCAAAATGAAAGGAGTAAATCTGAACTGCGAAACCAACTGCCGTTTCTTTAAGTTTTATAGAAATTCCCGCGAAGCGATGTTCATCACGAATATTGACGGAACATATTTCGATGTAAATAAAAGCATGGAAAAACTGCTCGGATATTCACGCGATGAATTCCTTTCAATGAAAGCTGCAGATACTTACTTTGACCAATCCGAACGTTCGGCATACAGAAGTATGATTGAAAAAGACGGAGTAGTACATAATTATCCGATAACACTTAAGCGAAGTGACGCCTCGCCTCTTCCATGTCTTATCGATGCGGTTACATGGGAAGAAGACGGAGTTCTAAAAGGATATCACGGGATAATAAAAACCCGTGACGATGTAATGGATTCCTTTCAGAATCTTTTCATGAAGCTCAAGAAAGAAGAAGAAAAACTGAAAAACGAAAGACGCAATCTGGCAAACGATGCCAAGCTTCTTATGCAGTATGTATCAGATGATCTTATACGGCACATTCAGGACACGGGAGAAAATCCTCTTTCAAGCACAAAGAAAAAAGGAACAATGATGTTTTTTGACATCAGAAATTCTACGGCAATAGCCGGAAAACTCCAGCCTGATGTTTTTGCGTCATTGCTTTCGGATATTTTTACGGACACGATGGATCTCATATACGGCAACAGCGGATCGGTAAACAAACTCGTCGGCGACGGGTTTCTCGCAACTTTCGGATGCCCTGTTTCGTGCGGGAATGATGCTGAAAACGCCGCCAGAAGCGCACTTCAGATTATGGAATATTTGAAAACATTCAATGATGTCAGACCTGATTATCTAGCGGAACCGATAAAAGCCGGAATAGGAATCGCGACCGGAACGGTTTTTTCAGGTGTCATAGGTTCTGTAAGACGGCAGGAGTATACCGTTCTCGGAGATGCTGTAAACATTGCAAGCAGGCTTGAGTCATTTACAAAGAATGTCAATTTCAATATAATAATTGATGAAAACACATACCGCGAAACTTCAGAAATATGCAAGTGGGAAAAAATTGCAAACGTGATGCTGCGCGGCAAACCCGACGCATTTACGCTGTACGGTTACAACAGCCTAGGATAATCTCAATCGCGAACGTTTATCCGGAGAAATACAATTCATGCGGCCTGTTAAACAGACAATGATACAACTTTCAAAAGAACCGCAATAATTCCGAGCAAAAGAATATGCTTAAAATGCTTATAGAATTACTGGCAAGGCTAAAACCCTCTGAACAGCTTCCAACCACATGAATTCTCAGGCTAGCCCTAAAGGGGTCTAGCTTTTGCCTTTATTTACCGGCAAACCTGTCAACGGGCAAGTAAATTCTTTGAAAGAAAGTTGATCAAATATCACATCTTCCTGCAGCTGGTTTCATACATACTCCGCAATAAGATGTTCGTTCTTTCCGACCTTACCCACAAAATATTCACGACACCAAAAATACCGAACTTATATTTTAAATCCGCAGGTTGATCAAAAATCATCAAACTACTTTTACCTTTAAGATATCCCATAATTTTCGTAACACTTTACTTCTGAGGTATTTCAAGTAACATATAAATGTGATCTGAACATGCCTCTGCTTTCAATATTTTAAACCCTTTTCGTTCGCAAAGAGTTTTCAATATTTCTCCGATATATTACTTTATTTGACTATAGATTATCTGCCTTCTGTATTTTGAGCCAAAAACAATATGGTACTCAAATTTCCAAACCGGTGTGCACTAAATTTTTTTATCCATCCGGATAAACTTTCTCTGTCTTTTCGATCTTGGTTGGTAGCCATAACAATTCTGACTCAGGAGGTTTTTTATCTAATCACCGCTAAAATTTTTTAAACCACCTGCAGAGCAGGTGGTTTTCGTTTCACAATAAAAGAACTGCATCTGCAGTTCTTTTATCTATCATTTAATTTTAGTCCTTGTACTGTGAAATAAATTCGCCGTAGTTAATTGAACCAATTTTCTTGGTAATCGCAACACCATCTGAAGTTGTATATAGCGTTAAATTACCATTAAAATTTGGTAATCCGATATTGTCGGTGAAGAAATTACTATCTGCTGCTGTTTTTTTGTAAGTAACTGTTACAATTAAGTTTTTAATTTCAAAGTCATCTGTTTTCCATATATTGATAAGCGGAGCAGATCCTTCAGTTCTATTAAGTTTAGTAAGACTTACTTCCATTGTTGAAGTATTAAAATTAAATTTTGCATTCTTTGAGTTTAATTCTAGTTCCGTTATTGAGTTGAGCGGACCACGATAAGTGGCTTTAAAATGATTATTGTTAATAAAATAACTCAACTGAATATTCATATCATAGGCTTCGGGAGAATCTGTATATAATATACTCAAGCACGGTTCAGTTCTTCGAGAATAAACGCCTTTGGTACTTGCCCGCATTATTATATCCCTTGCGGCCTTTCCGGAAGGAGATAAATCTTCATCTGTCCAGTTAGTTTTTCTATTTAATGCAGATGGTAAAAGCGCATCAAAATTCTGAGGATAATACTGATCATAACATAATTGCCAGTTTGCTGAACTTATACCATAATAATCCATTACATCCGCCCAATGAAGATAAACTTCCGGTTGAGGAGTTGAGTAATATGATTCCTGGGTTCCGATAGTGGAACTTGTACTTCCGGCAATATTTTCATTGTTTACCCAAAACATACGTTCTGTATTCGCCTTCATTCCAAGCGGACCTGCATAATGAGTAATTCCGTATTCTGTTACAAAGATTGGAAATCCGCGCTTTGCATATTCAATCATACGCGTAAGCAGATGCTTGTGAATATTCATGTATGGGTGATAGCTGTACATTGTGTTTTTATCAGATAATTTATCAGCATATGCTACCGCAAGATTCTGCGTACAGATTGGTGCTCCAACGAGAATTATTCCAGGCGAATATCTGCGAATAGCTTTTGTAAGATCATTAGCATATGGTTTTATATCATTTGACCAGAATGACTGATCATCGTTTGTTGATCCAGGTTCATTACATATTTCAAACAGAATATTCGGATAGTCGCCATATTTATACGCCATTTCTTTAAAAAACTTCAGGGACTCCTTTATGTTCTTCTGGGGATTCGGATCGCTTTGCACTGTAATATGCCAATCGATTATAACATACACTCCTAAATCAATACAGGATTTGATAATATCTTCAAGATACCCCTTAATTCGAGCTTGATTCTTTTCAAGGCTTACCGGTGCATATAGTTTTGGTCTAGTGCTGTTATCGCAATATCCCTGATCATATACGGTGCCATTTCCACTTGCCGAGCCTTCTGTTTGTACAGTAGCACGGATAAGATTTGCACCCCATGTATCCCGCATATATTTGATGCTGTTATAATTCGTATAGGCTCCCGTTCTATTATCGCTGTTATGAAGAGGCGCAGTGCTCATTCCTTTAAGCTGAATTGGAATTTCACCCTTAACAGATTGAACCGACAATCTTCCATTGTTTACAACTAATTTTCCCGGAAGCTGTGTTGAATAATAAAGAGCTATAGCTTCTGAAACAGGAATTTCTTTATTGTAAAACGATAAATTATCTATTTGACCCGTGAATCCGCCTATAGAAATATTATCATCACCGACATATAAACTGTTCCGCGAATCGATGGAATAAGTATCATCAACATGATTATCTACCACTATGTAAGCTTCAGGATTATTTTCCCCGTTCTCATAAGCATCATAAGCATTATAATAACTGAAAACAACATGATGCCACTTGCCGTCATCCACTCTTGTTTTAGCCGTCAAATAAACATCTTTATCTTTATACCTGATACATACTCTTGGACGGCCATCAGCCAAATCTATCTTCAAACCGCCTGTATTCTGATACATGACTTTGCAGTTAGAATCTTTTGTCCAAATACTGAAAGCAATTGCGAGACTAGTGTTGAACATTATTTTTTTGCTAGAAGGCATTGATAACTTATCATAGGACGATACAAATGTTCCAGCAACATTACCGTATTCATTGACGTATCTAAACCACAATGGAGAGTACTTCGATCCTTCTGCAACATTAAGAGGATGTCCGTTTCCGCTGATATCAGCAAGAGTCTCTTCAAATGTATATTTTGCGATACAGTTAGGATCTCTTTTTAAATTTGTAATTTCCTCCTGACTTATAACACGATTAAACAATTTTAACTCATCCAGAGTAATTTCGCTACCGCCGATTTGAAGATCTGATGTATTTGAAATATCGGCAGTTCTATATAACGCATTCCCTTGAAAAGACAAATATCCATCTACATATATTTTTATCCCGCTGGATGAATCACGATCAACAGATCCCGCAAGATGATGCCAATTGCCATCTGCAATATTAACCGAATCGGTTGAATTAAAATAATTATAAAATCCCTTTGAAGAATCATTAACCTGCAGTAGAAGAGCCCCATTATGAAGCTTCAGCAAATATCCCTGATCGCTAAAATTCTTTCTTTTATTAAGAATAACTGCGTCATCATTTGTTGTTTTTATCCACAGTGAGAACGAAAAGTCTCCATAACCGAAATTTAAACATTGCTTGTCTTTAATAGAAATTTTTCCACCGTAACCAAAAGAGACAGCACTCTTTTTTATGCCCGGAACACTGGTAATCCCGGTAGAGGATAATGTACTATTCAAATAGTAGCCATTATCAATTACAGGTAATTTATCAAAATCGCAATCCAAGACTGGAACTTTTGGATAATTCGCAACTGCGAAATCCGGCATTATTCCGTTATTTTCAAAAGAATAATCATCAGATGATTCGTCAGTGCTGCAAGCACCGGGAAAAACCAATGATAGATAAAAAATAAAAAGCAATAATCTTTTCAACATAGCAACCTCCGCTGAATACCGACCAATAACCGTCCAGACAGCCTGTTAACAATCAATTTTTTATAATCCGGAATGAACGGCACCTCAAAGGGAATGAAAGATTATTTTATTTTTAATAAGTGCAATATGCGGACGGTTTATTTTGCTTTTAAAACCATTATAAAATTATACGTCAATTAACCGATGATTTTTTTTCTACTTATTTTCATAATTTATAATTTAATAATGAATTTCCCTTTACTTCTCAAATTAAATTATAATCATTGATTAAAGATAGTACCCTATGATAAAAACAATTTTTATAATTTGCATTTTAACACTATTCTCTTCTTACCTTAAATCTGAAACGTTTACACTGACGGATGACAATTTAAACGGCGGGTATCTTGGACAGAAAATTTCTTTCATTAAAGATTCCGATGGAAATCTTTCAATTGCCGATATCATTAAGAATCCCGATTGCTGGAAAGAAAAAATAACTCTCCCTGCGAACTTCGGATATTCTCAAGCCGCTTTTTGGTTTAAGATTCCGATTGAGAATCCTGATTTGACAGATAAACAATGGTTTATGGAGTTCGGATATTCACAACTTGATGATATAAGAGTATTTATTCCTGAAAACGGCATTTATCGTGAAGTATTCGGCAGCGATACCCGACCGTTTGGTGAACGTCAGGTCAAACATCCTAACTTTATTCTTCCTTTATATACACCTCATGGAGTTCATGATTTTATTATCCGGGTTAAAACGAAAGGTGCCGTAAGTATTCCGATACGCGGCTGGACAAATGATTCGCTGCTGGAAAAGTTTTCTTTTGACTTTCTGCTTTTCGGACTTATTTACGGGATTCTACTGATTATTCTGATATATAATCTTCTTATATATTTATCATTGAAGGATAAAGGTTATTTATATTTTACGATATTTATTGTTTCATATACCCTAATGTCGCTTGTTCTGACAGGATACGGTTATATGATGATTTGGCCTCATATCCCTGTCATTAATGATTCTTCTGCTTTTTTTGTTCTGCTGACCTGCACTACCGGAATAATTTTTACACGCAAGTTCATAAATATTAAAAATATACTTCCGCATGTTGATCACCACTTCAATCGAGAAGTGCAATTAATTAAAAAATAATGGTTTAGAAAAAGAGGACATCTCCGAAGGTTGTATTGCGAAATAAAGCCAAAGGAGAAGCCTCTTTATGAAG
>Ga0208458_1001061_pt1 | contig 24310 bp, 26 predicted proteins | sample AD_UKC085_MetaG_FD_184432 | JGI IMG/M metagenome (GOLD analysis project Ga0208458, IMG submission 184432) | Active sludge microbial communities of municipal wastewater-treating anaerobic digesters from USA - AD_UKC085_MetaG (SPAdes) (version 2) | ecosystem: Engineered > Bioreactor > Anaerobic >... | reverse complement strand
GACTTACCGACAACATCAGAGCCGTCGAGCAGAACCAGAAGATTCTCCAAAGTGGCCTTTCTGGCCTCGAGGAGAAGGCCAGTCAGATGGTCGCCGAACAAAGCGGGCTGAAGGAAGGGATCAGAAGCACAAACGAGAAGCTGAGCAGCCGGATAGAAGCCCTTTCGGATCATCAGCAGACTCTCCAGGCCACCGTCCAAAGCCTTGACGAAAAGGCGAATCACGTCGCGGAAGAAATCACGGCCCTGGCCGCCGAACAGGCCAAGGTTGGGGAGACGTTGCAGTGCCATACTGAGGCGGTCACCGCTCAGATTGCCGGCCTTGGCGCCAGCCAGGGGCAGCTTGATGCGGACGTCGAAAGTCTGCGAAAGCTTACCCAGGACCTTGTCAGCAGCGTCACCGATGTCTCCAGTGGACAAGCCGCTCTGCATCAGTCTCTGCGCGACGACACCCAAGGACTTACCGACAACATCAGAGCCGTCGAGCAGAACCAGAAGATTCTCCAAAGTGGCCTTTCTGGCCTCGAGGAGAAGGCCAGTCAGATGGTCGCCGAACAAAGCGGGCTGAAGGAAGGGATCAGAAGTAGAAACGAGGAGCTGGGCGGCAGAATGATGGCGCTCCTGCAAAACCAACTAACCCTCCAGGGTGACGTCCGTAACGTTGGCGAAAAGGCGAGTCAGCTCGCTTCGGACTTTGCTGGTGTAGCAGCCGAGCAGGTTGCGATCAAGGAGGCGCTACAGGCTCATGCCGAGGTATCTGACAGTCAGATGACCGCCCTCGCTGCCGGGCAGGGAGAGTTGAGCGTCGGCTTGGCTAACCTCCACGAGCTTACCCGCACGGTCACGGACAGTACCGCAAATATCACCTCTCAGCAGGCGGTCCTACACGAAACGGCCAAGACCTCCAACGAGAAGTTGTGCGGCCAACTCTCAGCCATCTCCGAGAACCAGCGCACTCTCTGCAGCGATGTCAACGGCCTCCATGAAAAAGCCACTCAGCTGGTGGCCGGTATCGACTCCGTGGCGAACGAACAGCTTACGGTCCAGCGGCTTGTGCAGGATAACAAACGAGAGCTCTCCGAGACAATGACTCGTGCGGCGCACGAGCAGGAGGCGATGGGGACCATCCTTGCTCAACTCCAGAAGACCGGCCAAACTGTCTCCGAAAACATCGTCGCTCTGGCCGAGACACAGAATGCGCTGAAGGAGACACTTAACTGCGTGAACCAGCAATTGACTGGCGGTCTGACGACGCTTCTGAGCAACCATGGACAACTTCACAGCGATGTCAACAGTCTCCGAGAACTTGCCGAGACGGCTGTCGGCAATGTGACGAATATAGCCCACGAACAGGGCGCCCTGCACGGGACGCTGCAGGGCGGCGTCGACGTGATCGAGCAGAACCAGAAGACCCTGCAGGCAGAGGTCAACACGGTTGCTGAGGCCACGCGGCAGGCGGCTGCTACGGTGACGGCGATGGCTGCCGAGCAGGCACGACTGCTCGAAGCCATCAGGGCCGGCAACGAAGAGCTGACTGGACAGATTGCGTCGCTCTCGGAGAATCAGCAGGCCGGCCTAGATGAATTGAACGCCCTCACGGGCCGGGCGGCCAGCGACCTGACCGTCATGAATCGGGAACAACGCAGACTGGCCGAGGCCATTCAGGCCGGCCGGGAAGATCTTCTGACCAAACTGATCGCCGTCGCTAAAGATCAACATGAACGGATGGAGCGATTCGACACCGCCGAGGCGAAGATCCATGCAATCATGGCGAGTCTGGACACACTTGAGCAAAACGCGCAGCGCTTCGAGCAGACCCTGCATGCCAGCATTCAAGACTTAACCAATCTCCTTAATGCCGAGGGTCAGAACCGAATGCAGTTCGAGGAGACAGTCAATCAGGACTTGAAGGCCATCGCAGATGCGGTCTCACTGATCGGCGAGATCCGGGCCTCGCTCGAAGCCCGGATGCTACCAGCCGAACACAGTGCCAAAGCGGAGCCTGCGGAGGAGGATTCCCAGGCGATGTGCCACGATATTCGTTGGGCCATCGAGCAGCTGCGGAAACAAGCCGGCCAGTCAAAACCTGGTAACAACAGTGAGAACTTTGATCTGCCCAGCCCGGTTCACACCGAGAGCTTCGCAACAAAGTAGGAAAGGGAACTCGTGACTCCTCTTGACATTCTTGCCAAGTCCATCCAGGTCATCAAAGACGTTCTCGATCTCGAGTCCGACTTCGAATCGCCTTTACTGCTCAGTCAATTGGTCGCCATCAAGCGTCAGTTGGCTGAAGTCCAGGAGCGGCTCGATGAAAGCAGTCGGATATCGCGCGATAAAGACGCGCTGATCTCCAGACTCCGGACGGCGATAGCTGCTCAGGCCAAACCATGGCCGACCACGCCGGCTTTCACGCGTCACGAAGACGCTCCTCCGACGGCGATACCCGTCTCAGAGCCGAACCAGGTCGCTCCGATTGAGACCTCGGAACTGGTCGCACGTCCCGACTACGTGCCCGAAAAAGCGACAAGTCCACAGGCTGAGCTTCCGGAAGAACTGAAACTGCCTGCGCAAACCAGTTGTTTGCCCAGGATTCGGACGTCTGAGCCCGTTCGTACTTGCGCTGTGGCAAAGACAACGGCTTCGCCGGCCGAGGTCGCCACCGTCTCACCGATCCAAGCCGCAGCAGTGTCGAAACCAACCTCGCAGGCAGGCAGAAAATATCCGAGAGAGCTAAGCCGATCCGCACACGAGTAGCAAAGAATGCCAACGGCATGGCCCAGGCGTCTGTCAAACCGAAAGAACCCACGCGGACAAGCAGACAGGCTGTGCCTGAGAGAGCGAAGCTGACGCGTACCCGTGCGACCACCAAGAGAAAGACATCAAATCGTCCTTGATCCAATGGAGTTATCGGCCGATGCATACGAATCCCTAGCGGCTGGTGCGATCCACGGAGGTCAGGATAGGTGTTTTCTGCCCCTTGGTGACGTTAGCGAAGGTCTGAGCCGTCCCCGGATCATATGTTGTTGCCGATGTTGCGTGGACATCCGCGGTGAAGGCCGTAGGGCGTTCCTTCAGCTCAATGCGTTCACAGTACGGGTCTCATGGGGTAGGTCCAGACCAGGAAACGGCTGATCCAAGTGAACGGCGATGCGGTACGATTCATCGGAAAGCCTGTTGACGCGAAATACCCGACTAGTCCGGCTTATTATTGGTCCATCATGAGATTCTTGCGGAGCACCCGGGGGAAGACCGAGCTGAATGATGAGTCGCTGGCCAGTCTGGGGGCATGGGCAATCGGCCGCGCAGACGAAAGCGAGACTATTGCGGACAAGATCAACCATCGTCCCAGATCTCAGAGTCAGAGTACTCTCGCCGAACCAGATGACGGTCTGATGGGAGAATCGTTTGTTCCTGCGTCTCTCGTTCGGCATGGATATCCCTTCTGCATGTAGGCTCAATGAGCGAAACCCGTAGATGCTATCGACGATCAGAAGAGTCAACTTTAGATCGGAGACAGCGGTAGTTGTCAAGTCGGATGAGACAGTTCCTTTTTGGAATTAAGCTCTAATTCATGGCTTGGTTTTCCGGGTTCTTGGGTGGATTGATCCAGACGGCCTGCGGGGGCAGGGCTCGGCTTATTTCCGCGCGGTTGGTTCGAGAAATCCCCTACCACTGTCATGTGCGGGATGCGCGAGTGGTCTGGTACCTTAATGCTTCACTTGCAGGTTAATCCGGCCAGCCAACTGGTCGATATGGACTGTCAGAAAGAGATGTGACCGAGAGTTGTGGATGGCGTGAACAAACGAGCGGCGTATCCTTGAGTTGCGACGGTGTGTCACAACTCAAATGAAAGGACATGCCACATGCCAGACCGTGCCGTACCGTATCAGACGACATTGTGCCGACAGGCCTCATCCACAACATCTGATAATACTATAGAAAGGGACAAAGCGAGTGTTTCATGGCTTTCATACGACTTGAAATGGGATTTCTAAGAAAGGACTTAAGCCATTCGTTCTGGAAACGGAGAACATGGCTACATATATTTGAAAGAGAGGACCGATAACTGTCGGTGTCTCTGAACCAAAGGCTCTGGCGCGGTGTTGGGTATCGCCCGTGCACCACAAGGGGTTGAAGCGTAACGGCGCTGCCAGTGCCGGAAGACGCTGCTTGACACGGCTAAGGCGAAACAAAGTAATGCGCAAGCAACAGCCATCCAAAGTCGCGAGACTTACCAAGGTTCTCGTGGAGACAGATGCCTTGTTGGCGGCACTCAAACACTGCCGCCTATTCGGACGGTACTTACCCACGTTCCCAGAGAAGCCGTACTTTCTGTTTTCCCAATGCGCGCGTGTGTTGCACGAATTTGAAGTTGCCCGCGAAGGTTCTGACATGAGCACAGAACCTGGAAATGACCACTTCATGCGTTTCCTGGGGAAGATCTACCTATGGCGGCTGAGTGTCTTCCAGTGTGCCGGGCAGCCCGTGGTCTTACCGGGCGATACAGGTCTGTTTAGAAATGAATCCGCATGGTTCAGATTTTGGCTCAACGTCCTCAAGGAGACCGAGTGTATCACCTATGTGCAAGCTGAAGAAGTATACCGGATTCTGCTTGGCTGCGTGGGTGCGTGCGGCGTGCTCAATGCCGAGCCGGATAAGTCCAAGAGAAAGGTTGTCAATCAGTTCTTCCAGACTGCAGAGGCCGGGCGACTGATAATCCATTCGGAGTGGGTTCTCGAGGATATCTCAGCCGCGATCATGTCTTGGCTGGCAAAATGTGGTGTTGACGGGCACATCACCGGACTGCTCCAAGCCACGGCATGCGCGCTGAGACAGGAGCGGCGGCTCATTCTCTGGAGTGCCACGCCCACAGGCCCGTATCAATTGACGAGGGGCGGCTGTTGGGGGGGGGCCGGCGGCCTTGCCGGCTATCGTCTGCGCGGTACAAAGGGCAAACTTACGATAGCCATGAGAGATGACGGCGGCAAGACTGCTTGTCTTTTCGAATGGCGGACAAATGCCGAGTTACGGCAGAAGTCTTGGCTGGCAGACACGAGCAAGTTTCAGGGTAGCTATGAGGAGGCGCTTTTTGAGACATGGTCATACGATACAGGCGTACTTGCCAAAGGCCCCAGAGACATGCAAGGAACACCAGCCTCATGGCAGGTCGGGCCCTTGGAGGCAGACTATCTTGACTTCATCTCTCGATGGACCAGTGCACTGGTGGATGCGATTGGTCGCTACCCTTCATATGAGCCGCTTGCCTGTGCTATCCAGACCGAATTACGACGAGGCAAAGCAAGATGGGAGTCCGGCCGTATCCATTGGACCTATATCAAAGAGATGGACGTACTCATACGGACTATAGACTCCGCGAGGCTCGGAAATCGGTCCCAGGGGCTGTCCCAGGCGAAGCCTGCCGCTTCCGTGCACCAGCAAGGACCCGAGTCACAGGATCGCGTAGGACTCGCGCTCGCCAGGGATCACGCTCGACGGGGAGGCGAAAACGAAGGAGAATGCCAAGCTGGCGGCAGGTCGATCCTGAGCGGATCTGCGCCAGGGCCAAGGTCGCCATCAGAGGAACGCTCCCATCCGATGCCTTTTCTGGTAGATCCGGTCTGTGAAGATCTGGCAGCTCCTGAGTCGGAAACAGAAATGGATCAAGGTGGTCCTGAAGAGAGTGCTACAGAGGGATCACAACACCAGGCCAAGGCGCGTGACGATTCTGTTCCAATCGATCAGCTCCAATTCTTAATTCAGTCAGCTCCGCGAAAGAATGTGGTACAAGACCGAGATGCGAAAGCACCTCCGGAGACCCAGCACGAATTCCTGACGGACGAATCCCGGCGGAAAGCCGATCTACAGGAAGTAGCCGATCAGAGGGCCCAAGAAGGGCGAAGCAGCCAAACTGACACCGCTGAGTCTTCATGTCAGGCGGGTTCTTTGACAGCACATGAGAGCTTCATTCACGATCAGGCATCAATAGTGGTAAAGAGGGATACCGAGCCTTGCAGGACCTCCTTGTCGATACAATGGGCAAGACTTTTTGAGGGTCAGGATTTCGACGAAAGCGCCTCAAACAAGGCAGAGCAGCATGGCCAGAGAAAAGAGCCTGTCTCGGAAGCGACTTCCGCCTCGGTCAAAGCTGATCCACGGAAAGCGAGCCATCGACTCGTTAAGAGACTGCTCGAATATCATTGTCCCAGTGTTGGAACCGTCAAGTACGAGCCCCTGTCTCGAAAACAGTTACAGCAGGATCTCGAGTGGACGCAATCGGAGGTGCAACGCGCGATGGCGGACGTCTTTGGCAGGAAGCCGTTCACCGTCTACAAGCTAAAATGCAGAGAAATGGCAGTCGACGGTTTCTTGAAGGACGTAGAGCTTGGACACAGCCGGCGGAAGATGAAACTGCCGGTTTAGGCCGGTTGTCCACTCAAGATCCGGAAAACCCAGCCCGTTCGTACGCGCGTCGTGGTTCAGACGGCTTCAACAGCCAGCCCCCCCAGCAAAAGGTCGCGGTCTGGTGCCAGAATGAAGCGAGGGTCAGCCAACAAGAGACCTTGATGTAGCGTTGGGCTTTGAGAGAGCCCCGTTCGACCACCGTTAAGCAGACTGAAGTACGAAGGGTGTACCTGTTCGGATCTGTCAACCCGGTTGCAGGGGGCTCCTCGACCCTGTTGGCGCTGACCGTCAATACGGAATACATCAACCATCATCTGCATTTCATCCGCGAACGGGTAGGACCGGATGTTGATGTAGTGCTGGACCAAGCCGGCTGAAGGCACGGCTGTCGCATGCGCATGACGAAGCGAGAAGGCAACGGAACCTATGACCAATGAAAAAGGGGAGCCGCAGATTCGGGCTCCCCTTGGTTCTTGTGCGTCGGACACAGAGGTTCAGCGTCTGGCGGTGAGGGTCTTGTAGACGCTCTCGCCCCCGTTGATCAGGTGGATCAACGGGCTGGGGCGATCGAAGCCCTCGATGAACGAGGGCCGGGCCGCCCACGGGGTGACGCTCAGCACGCCCGTCAGGTCCATCCAGTGCTGCAGTCGGGCTACGGGCAGGTTCCACGTCATGTGGAAGTGATTGGCCGGCGGGTACTGCTTGTACTCGACCATGCTGGCGTACTTCGGTACGACGAAGGTATGCGGCCAGGTCGGATTCGTCAGGTCGCACATGGCCTTGCCCAACTCTTCCGGCACTTCGGTCGTGTGCGCCTCGTCCCAGATCAGGCTGAACAGCCCCGTGACGCTGCTGTACGCCATACGGGCGGCGATGCCGTCGATGCCCGCCGGCGTCAGGAATGTCACCGAGTTGCCGCCGCCGGGGAAGTAGTCGGGATCGGCCAGCGGCATCGTCACGCGTTCCATGATCTGCTTGACCGTGGCTCCAGGCGTCGCCGCCCAGTCGAAGGCGGCGCTGCCGGAGTTGTCGCCGTCCACCAGACCCTTGGTGTACCAGTCGGCGGTCTTGTCGAGCTTCTTGAGGCCCAGCCTGGCCGCCAGTTCCTGGATCTCCCACGCTTCCCAGACCTTGCGGAAGTCCATGAACAGCGGGGGATTGCCGCCGCTCAGATAGGTCATGAAGAGCATGGTCAGCAGGCCCTGCATGTCGGCCTCTGTCGCGAAGGGCACCGGAGCCTTGCTGCCGGTGTAATCGAACGTGCTGTTGAAGAATGACTCCATCACGTCGGCCACCGGCAGCGGGATGCCTCGTCGATCGCTGCCCCATTCGAGCTGATTCATGAAGCCGCCGCCGAAGCACATCTGGCACACCCATCTACCCGGACTTTTTCTTCCACCGATACCCAAATCTGCTTGGCGATCCCCTCCCGCTTCCACACTTCGGCCACCGTGGCCGGCCGTCTCCCCCTGACGCTGAATCCGCACGATCTGTTCTTCGCTGAATCGTCTTTTCCTACAGATTTCTACTGTAAGAAAAGCCACCTCTACAGGGAAATCCTAACATCGTCACTGGGGCCAACCCCAGGGGAAGAGTCAGGGCGATGGCTGCCCGGGGCCAGCGACGGAGTTGTGGGTGAGACTGGGGGTTCGCCGCCGTGCAGCAGCACGTCGGGGATGAGGTACGCCCGAGACGAGCGACAGAGCAGTGGCCGAGGCTGGAGACTACTCCTTTACGTCATACTGCAGCAGGTCGGCGACAGAGAACGCCCGGAACGAGCGGCGGGGACATGGCGGCGGCCCAGGGATTCGCTTAATGCCGAGCGGGAGTTTGTGTGGACCGGCAGTCACTGTCGAAACTCCGAATAAGAGGAACGCCCTGAACGACCGCGGAGATTCGCTCGATGTTACTCTTGGACTCCCAGATCAGGTCCTGCAGTGAGGTCAGAATCGGCTCCCCCGCCGTAGTTGGACGGTGTTCATGACTGAGACACGCGGCGCTGCCGTGCGGAGCGTTCTCCCTTGTCCGAGCCCACGCGGATGGCTCCGCAGGTTTCTCGGGAGTGCCCAGAGCTTCTCTGACAAGGCTCTCGATCAGAGACAGGTTCTTGCTTGTGGACTCGGTCAGTTGGCTCACCTGCAATTGATGGCGCAATTGCACCTCTCGTATTCTCTGCAGTTCATCCCGCAGGGCGTCCAATATGTCAGTCTGGCTGACGATCCCGCACACCTGCCCGTTGTCCTTGACCGCCAGCCTGTGAAAATGCATCCGGTCCATCATCCGGCTGACGTACATGACCGAGTGGTCTGGCGACGAAGTCACTAGTGGACAGGACATTATGTCTGCCACGGGCGTCGTGCCGGGGTCTCGATGGAGCGCTACGACCCGCTTGAGGACATCCTTTTCCGTTACGATGCCAACCGCCTCTCCTCGTTGTATTACCACGACACACGAGATATTCGAAGAGGACATAAGACGAGCGGCCTGGGCCACGGTGGCTGAAGCATTCACCACCACGACATTGCGGCTCATGATATCAGCAATCTCCTTGAAGGGCCACAGAGAAGTCAAACCGCGGGTGATGTCTGTCTGTGTTACAAGTCCGAGAAGTCGCTTTCCGTCGCCGACGGCGAGCCGCTTGATTCCTCTCGACTGCATGATCTCGCTGGCTTCCAGAATAGGGGCCTCCGGGTTTGTCGAGACCACCGGGCTGGACATTCTCTCCGCTACCTTCGGCTGGGCGCGGTCTCTACCTCCTGCGGCCACACCCCTTAGTACATCGCGTTCTGTCAGGATTCCGACGACCGTGTCGTCGACGACGACGATCACACAAGAGACCTTCTGCTCGGCCATCCTTCTGACGGCGGACAATACCGTCTCACCTGGGACCGCACACACGACATTATCGGTCATGATATCCTTGACCTTCAAGTCGGCGTCTTTGAATCCCAGCAACACAGGTGAACGCATGCCCGGATCGGCGGTGGCCGCGAAGTCGCGCGTCTCCGTCGCATCTTCCATAGCGTAACTCCTCTGAAGAGTATAGCGGTGTCCCCACGATCATTCCCTGGATAGAGACCCGTTTCCCTTATCGGTCAGAGTCACGATGCGATTCACTCGATGTTTCGAGAAAAGCGTGGCTTGGCGGCGGAAGTGTACAGGTTCCACGGGTGATATGCCATTTTATATTGGTTCAGCGGGAATTGGACAACTACTATAGTCGGCCAAGCGAATAGATCGCTGGCTGGACGTTGACATCATCAACTCCTGTATGGCATTTGTCAAGGGCTGCCTTTGATAACTCAAGATCATGGGGCTCGCGCCGGTCGTTGGATGCGTACGCTGGCGAACGGGCAGTTCCCTTCGAGCGCCCGCCACGGGCCTTCCCTCGTGCTTTTGAGGAAGGCCCCTGGCTCTCCACGCTGGTCCTGTAGCCTCCGGCCCGGCAAGCCGGCCGCCACGCAACGGCGGCGTGGCCTCCGCCTTGCGAGGGCCTGCCATCGGCTTCTGCGAAGGGTATGGCTGTCGTTTTCTGCGAGGTCCTTGTAGATCTCGATGCGTTCTATCTCCTTAGTGGGTCTGGGCCACGGCGGCGGTTCGCCGCGTTTGCCGGGCCGCTTCGAGTTTGGCGTCGCGGGCTGCCGGCTGCGCCAGCGATCGAACCGGCGAGATGCGGTACGCAGGGCGACGGGAAGGTGCGTCGATTGGCGGCTATTCATCGGTCGGTCTCCCGCCAGAGGTTTTGCCGGCGGCGCCCGACGCCCCATTCCATAGGCGGCCGATCAAGCCGAATCCACCGGCACCAACCGAAAATACCGAGCCGAAACAGTCATTTCAGGCACCCTTGCCGAAAGGACACGATGAAGTCCATGCATCCAGAGTACGCCGCAATCAGTGGAGAACCGTCGTCCCGACAATGCGATTCACTCATATGTGCTGGCCTTCTTTCGTGACCCAACACCCCCCTTTTAGCCCCCGCGTGTTTTGCGAGGGAGAGAAAGCGAGACTACCGCCGGGGCCTGAAGGCTTCATTCGGTATTCTCAGCAGGGGTGTCCGGTCCTCTGCCCCACGACTCTCGACGTGCGTGGACAGAGTGCTTGACATCGCGCAGGCCCGCACGAATCAAGCAAATACCAGGCGAGCAGCATAGTAACAGCAGGACTGCTCCAAGGCCCACCTTGCGCCAAAGCCATTCTGTGATCGTCTGGCGACCCTCACCTTTGATTCTATTCATGGATGGATCGTCGGACGAGTATTCCACGTGTTGGTGTTCCTTCAACGGGCCAAGCGGCGCTTTGTCCACTGCCTTGGACTCACGACCGTCAGGGACACTGTACCCGGTGGGTGGCCTGACCGGGCAAATCTGTTACGGTGTTGATGTGTGTGCCACCGGTCATTCCTGCGTCATGCTCAGCTCAGGCTGAGTCCGAAGGCGAGAGCCCAACTCGTCTGTACCTCGTCACCCCTGGACGGCCCATCAGATATCGTCTGCATTCCCAGGGCTACCTGGCAATCCCCAAGCTGCGCTCGAAGGCTCAGGTCGGCCCCGACTATTCGGCATACCTCTGGAGCTATAGCCGGCCCGGACAGAAAGATTAAGCGCTCAATCTGCACATCCCCGTAAAGTAACAGGAACCGGTTTCTCAAGGCGCTCACTTCCGATGTGAGCGTGTCGATTTCCGCAATACCCCTGAGTTGCCGGCCACCAATGGGAATCGAGCGCGCCAAGAGCAGATTCCGTCCCCGGCAGACGACCATGTTAGTGTACTCCGGACGGATGTCCAGGAGCATAACGGCCGAGTCAAAGGCGGTTCCGGGCCGGGCGAAGAGTCGGGCGTAGCAGGTGGCCATCGCTACCGGCCAGACAGCCATGGATTTGACGGTAAGGCGCGCCCCTTCGTAGATCGCCAGATGCCTGTCGATGATGGCGCGCTCCGCGGCAATCACCAGGATCTTGTCCTGTTCTGTCGGCATGCATTTGATGACAGTGTTGTTCCGAGTCCATCCCGAGGGCATTTTCTGCCTGATCTTCGAGAAGATCGCATCCTCGAACTTGCCTTCAGCTGCTTGGGGACATTTCAGATGCTCAATGAATAGCTCCGTGGTCGGTAGTGCCACGACGACATCCTTACCGCGGAACCGGCCGTTAGCGAGAGCGTGGCAAATGGCATCGATTGCCCAGCGCTGCCACTGAGGGCCGTCAGGCGGATCGTAGGCCGCACAGCGCATCCACTGGCAACTGACAACTGTGATTTGCTCGCCGTTGGTAGCAAGTTGGGCCACCTTCAGGAACTCATAGCCCAAATCAATCCCTATAGGACATGCACCCTTTTTTAGAATCCCCAACATAGTCTGTAGATCCCATTTCGGGCCGGCATCAGACACCTGTCTCAGACCATCCCAGTAGATGGTCTGCGGCGGTCGGGGCAGGTTTCCCGGATGTCGGAACTCCGACCATGCTTGCCAGTTTCGCCAGGCTGTCTTGCGTCTGTAAAATCCGAGTCTCCAACTCCTTGAGGATACGGCCGTGCAGTGTGGCCTCGTCCTGATCGCATTCGGAGATGGCCGAACGAGGGGATGCAGCATTCTCTCGGGACTCTGCCGTCTTCGCAGACTCCCCGACAAACCTGTGGTGACAAAGGATTTCTTGGAAGAGGTCCTGAATCGATGACAAATTCGTCATCGCGGAGTCGGCCAACCGGCCCACGTCCGATTTCGTCTGCAACCGGGCCTGGCATGCTTCCTCCAGCTTACGCTGCACCGCCGTGATGATATCCGTCTGGGTGACGATGCCCTGGATATCGGTGGTACTTCCCACGAGTAGTCTGTGAATACGCATTTGATCCATCATCCGGCTGGTACTCATTACCGAAAACGTGGGCGGGACGGTCACGACGGGAGAGGACATGATCTCGGTCACCGGGGTGGTCCTCGGATCTCCGCGGGACAGGGCGACACGCTGGAGAATATCCCTTTCCGTGGCGATGCCCACGGCTTTGTTTCCGCGCACGATCACGACACACGAGATGTTGCCCGTCGCCATGAGCTGAGCCGCTTCGGTCATCGTAGCGGTTTCGCTGACGGTTACCACATCGCGCGTCATCAAACTGGCAATGTCTCTAAAGGGTGACATGGAAGTCAGGGCACTGGTGATATCCGTCTGCGTGACCACCCCGACCGGATGCTGTTCTCGGGTGATCAGCAACCGCTTGATCTTCTTGCACGCCATTAGCTTACTGGCCGCCAATACGGTCGTGTTGGGATCGACAGAAATCACGGGTTGCGACATCTCCTCTGCGATGGTCGCGCGGACGAAGTCGCTGTAGCGTGTCGCGATGCCTCGGAGCACATCTCTTTCCGTAAGGATGCCCACCGCCCTTCCGGCGGTGACGACGAGGATGCAGGAGATCTTGTACCTGGCCATCTCCTGGATCGCCAATCCGACGGTCCCGTGGGGGCCCACGGAGATGATGGTTTCGGTCATTATATCTCCGACGTTCAGTTCCGTGTCGCTAAATTCCAGCGACAGCCCTGTTTCGGTGGTAGCTGGCGTCGTTTCTGTACGGTAGCCAATCTCGTTGAAATCCAGCATTGAGTAATTCCTTGGTAATCAGACACTAATCTGCACGTTCATTCCGCACGACCGTCGGGCTGTTAGGCAGAGCCTGTACTGTGGCCAACCATCGAGCCTATCACTTACAATCTCAGAGACACTATCGAGCGCCACGACCGAAAGGATACCTCTGGTTATGTGGTTCTCACGGCTCCGCAACGATCGCCGCCCGCAGAAGCCCAGCGTATCTCTTGGACCCAGCAGCGGAGCCAGCGATCTATTCGCTTGGCCAACCACAGTAGTTGTCCAATTCCCGCTGAACCAACACAGGAGCATCATGCTCTTTCAATCCGGAATATCGGTGTCTTGCCGCGACCCAATCAAAAAATCCCTCGTCGACTGAAATATCTCCAGGAAATACGTGTTTCTACCTACCCACGTATTGGCAGGATAGGCCTGTCCGATATTGTCTTGCTGGATCAGTTGTCCTGCAAGAGGTCGGCCGAATGCCCAGCCACGCGGTAGAGATCCGCAACGTACCTCAAGAGACAGACTTCTTCCGCCGCAGAGGAACGAACCCAGGATTCGCCGCGACCTCAACCTTTTCTGTCAATGTGCACTCGGCGTGTGCCGATGAGGGTTCTGTGAAGGTAGGAAGCCATTGCAATTATGTGTGGGCGCTACGTTCAGAGGCGAATGGTTGAGAGGGCATTCGAACGTGACAAAAGGGACTTTGGGAGGTGTTCAATCATGAAAGGCAGCAACAGAGTAATTTCCCATCCCGCATGGCGCGAATTATCAAAAGTCCGGCCGGGTCTTCTTCCGCTCATGGTCTTCACGGCGTTGCTGGGCGCGATGAACATCCTGCTGGTCAACCAGAAGGTCGTTCTTTACGTGTTCTATCTGCCGGTTATCGTGGCGGCCTGGACACTGCGCAAACGGCATGCGGTCAGCGTCGCCATTCTGGCGGCGGTGCTGGTCGCCGCATTTGCCTTCTTTCTTCCCGAATCTCTGGTCTACTCCGGGAGCGTTTCCCTGCTCTGGGCCGAGTTGCTGATTTGGGGCGGCATCCTCGTGGTAACGGCCTACGTAGTATCCACCCTGCGGGCCTGGACCGAAGAGGCCATGCGCAGCCTCGAGCGCGCCTACAGCGGGGTCCTGGCGATTCTCTCGAAGTTCATCGAGACGATCGATGCCGATACCGAGGCGCATTGCGTTCGGGTGGCGGCGTGGTCCATCAGCATTGCCCGGGAACTCGGCTTGAAGAGTGCCTCGATCGAGGAATTGAGAATCGCCGCACTCCTGCATGATGTCGGCAAGGTCAATATCAGCGTCGGTATACTCCGAAAAGCGGCAGCATTGTCCGCGGATGAGCGTCAGATCATACAGGAACATACCACTGATGGCGCCTCTTTGGTTCGCCCAATAGGTGGGATGCTGGCCAGCATTGCCGATATCATCGAAGCACACCACGAAAACTACGACGGTACGGGAAACGCGGGATTGAAGGGCGAAGCAATACCGCTTGCGGCGCGGATCATCGCCGTGGCTGATGTCTTTGACGCTTTGCTTTCTGATCGGCCGTATCGCAAAAGTATCGGCGTCTTCAACGCGCTGGACAACATCGTGCACTCTACCGGGTCCAAGTTCGATCCGAAAGCCGTCGAAGCACTTCAGCACATCATCAACCGTGGTGGTGAGGAAGTCATCGCCGAAGTTCTGCAAGGCACCGGCAGGATGCTTCCGGTCGAGGTCTAGCGGTTCATGACAATGGCCTTTAGGAATCTGTTTCTGTGAGCCGACATCTCCATTGGATCAAGGATGATTTGAAGGAGGAGAGAGAACGGTTATGCAGAAGAAGTATGTGGTTCGGCTCACAATGGCAGAACGTACCTGCCTTGAGGTGATGGTCATAAAGGGCAAAGCGCGGCCTACAACATCAAGCATGCCAACATTCTGCTGGCGGCCGATGTGACCGGGCCGGCGTGGCCGGATCGGCAGATTGCCGAGGCCTTTTCCTGCCATCCCCGCAGCGTTGAGAATGTACGCCGGCGGCTCGTCCTGGAAGGCTTGGACGCGGTCCTCGAATGCAAGAAACAAGTTCGCCCCTCCGGCCCACGGATGCTGGATAACCAAGGAGAAGCGAAGTTGAGTGCCTTGGCCTGCAGTTCGGTGCCGGAAGGCCGGGACGGTTGGACGCTCAGACTCTTGGCCGACACCCTGGTCGAACTGGACATGGTCGAGGTGACCAGCTTCCACGGTGTCGTTTTGGGGCCTGCTCGGTGTTCACTGCGCGTTGCGGCCCGCATGGCCTGCTAACTCCATAACGGAGCCTTCTCTTGGAGTGCTTCCGCCCATTTGTCACCTCCTGAGCCGCCCCCAAGTGCTTCCGGCTGGGAGGAGCATCGCCCGTCGGGATCTCCAACTGGGGATTCAACGTGCCTTCGCAAGGAACACCCAACCGGATCAGTCGTCCCGCAAAGGGTCGGCCGAATACCAAGCCACCCGGCAGAAATCGGGAACGTGCCTTAAGAGATAGGCCTCCTCCTTGCGTAGCCTTGCCGCAGAGAGAGCCGGTTCGAGTGTGCCTGCATAAACAGCTTGATGGGAGTGTAGCTCACTTTGGCACCTTGTAATCTTGACCTCGAGGTCCAATATTTCTCCATCGTGAAGCTGGACTTGCAGATTGATAATGCTCCCTATAGTCAGGTTCACCGGACAGTCATCTTGTTTGCCTTCCCATCTGAGTAGTACCCCTTGCTGAGAGAGGTTGATGACTTGGAAGCTGCTATTGATGGTTTTTGGAATCAGCGTCAGCGGATAGACGATCCTGAAAAACTGCCTCCTCTCGACCCGCCTCCTTTGTACCTGGCGTTTCTGACCTTCTCTCCCGCGTTCCCCCTCCTTTGCGGGTTGATTTCTTCGCCGCTTCTCAGGTGGGTCCATAAACTCTACTCCATAACGATAGCCTCCCCATGATACAACAACAGGCGGCCAAATCTCAACACTTTCCACCCTCGGGGCAGGGCAATCGCACCTTAAGTGATTGCGGGAACAGGACGTAGCCGGTGTTTCAAGCGGGCGTGCTATGGATGTCCGTCGAAAGCTCCATTGCGGCCAGAGAAGATGAAATCCTTGACCGGCACGTCAAGTCCAGAGAGCTTGACGACCGTGTTGGATCAGCGGGGGGAATTGGACAACTGCTATCATTAGCCCAGTAAGTCGCTGTCTCCGTTGACGTGTCGATTATCGACTGGCATACGGCATTCGTCAAGTGCCGTGTGCGATAGCGACTGGCGCGGCCTCCGCCTTCCGGCTGTGTCACAATAGCACAGCATGCACCGTCCATGAGACCTTGCCGTCTGGGTTTCAGAAGCCCGCCGGGAAAATGCCAACCATCTTCAAGGGTCCGTCAGGCAGAGCTTGGTCCGTAGCGGTCCTTCTTCCATGGGGTGCCAGGTGCGGCTCAGCAGGTCCCAGAACATCTTTCTTCAGACTCGACAGTTTCGTGATGAGCCCAGAGACCCCCAGCAGCCCAATCAGGCGGGCCAGGTTGAAGCAACTGCTCAACAGCGACAGATCTGTGCGGACACCCGCCACACCACGCAGCACAAAACTGTCGACCCCCCAGATTGCGTTTGAGGTGCCCGAGGGGCAACTCCATTTTCTCATTGCAACGAGCGTAGATCACCTGGGCCCCGGGCTCCTGGTCGTGGGTCACTAACCGTTCCCGTACGGCGTCGTTCTCATAGCGGATAATCTGACGCCCAGTCGTGGCGTTCCTCGTGCACACCCCGTAATGTCGGCAGTTCCTACAGAATGTCGAGCCGCCGTAATACCCGCGTTTGCCTTCGCCCTCCTGGAGGTAGCGAAACGACAGAAGATGCCCTTCCGGACAAAAACACACATCAGCCTCGGCGTCGTGACGAAAACGGCTCTTGTCACAAGGCCCTGGCGTTCGGCCTTATGCTTGCTGGGCCGAGGGAACGATCGCCTCGATTCCTTACGCGTCGATCTGCGCCAATTCCTTGGCATTGGCAAAACCCTCATGCGCGCAGGCCGCCCGACAGGGCTGCTCGAGCGTCGCATCCGCCTGGTCCATCTGCTCGGGGAACTGGCCCAGGCTGTTGTTGTCGTTGACCACGTCGCTTTGTACGAGCAGGCCGTGCCGGTCATCCACGACGGTAGTTGTCAAGTCGGATGCAGTCTAATCCGGATCCTGGATTATCGCCGTGAGCTTCTCCAGGTTGTCCTGAAGTTCCGATATCAGGCTCTGAAGTTCCGCGCGATCAGGGTCGCGGTCCGGGGCAGAAGGACGCTGGCACATAGAGTCTGCGGGAGGCCTTGATCCTCCGGCCCAATCTTGAATCAACAACAGCTTCTTGGTAGCCAGGTTGACCAACTGGCTCATCTCCCGCTGGCGACATAGACGTGCCTCTCGTGCTTCTTCCAGATTTCTGCGCACCGCCGCCATGATATCTGTCTGAGTGATGATCCCCTCCACCTGTTGAGCACTGCCCACTAGGAGTCGGTGAATGTGCATTTCCTGCATCTTCTGATTGGCGCTCCCTACCGAATAGGTCAATGGCACCGCCACCACGGGAAAGGACATGATCTCGGCTATGGGGGTGGTCGCGGGGTTTTCGCCACCGGTGGCGACCCTCTGGAGGATGTCACTCTCTGTCACTATGCCGGCTGCTTCCCTACGGTGCAAGATTACCAGGCATGAGATATTGCGTGAAGCCATGAGCTGAGCGCCATCGGTGATGGAGGTAGTCGGGCTCACCATCACGACGTCGCTGGTCATGAGTTCTGAGACACTCTTGAACCGGCACATGGAAACCAGACTCTGGGTGATGTTGGTCTGCGTGGCGACTCCGATTAGGCGCTCTCCCTGGACGACCAGCAATCGCTTGATGCCTCTCGACTCCATCAGCGCGCTGGCTTCCAGCGCCCGCAGATCGGGAGGAACAGAGATGACGGGACTAGACATCTTCTCTGCCACGGTCGCCCCGACAAACTCTTCGTATCCGGCCGCGACACCCTTGAGCACATCTCGCTCGGTCAGGATGCCCACCGCCCGTTCGCCGGTGGTGACGGCAATGCAGGAAATGTTGTGCTCAGACATTCTTTGGGCAGCCGACAAAACGGCCTCCTCGGGGGCTGCCGAGATGATGGCCTCCGTCATAATGTCTTCGACGGTCACTTCGGTCTCTCCGAACTCCAGCGAATCGGGGGACCGCATCGTGGGGATCGCGGTTCTCACTCCCTCGCAACTCTTAGTTCTCTCCAGCATCGCGTCGCCTCCCTGGATAAGAATCATGACATATGGGTCGCCATTCCAAGGACCTACAGACCTATATCTCTTGTCGGATGGAACTGCACACGACTTCTCCAAAGCCGGTGAAAAGCGTCTCCTCGGACCGCAAATGCGCACGACCACGTAGTTGCCTCCGTGGCAACGGAGCATCGGGACGCCCGGCGGATACGCCGCTATCATGGATTTCCCATTTGCCCCTCCAAAGGAGGCTTCTACCGCTCTCGCGCAGATTTTCCTATGAAGGTGAATGCCGCTTTTTTGCTTCCACCGACGCAGGTACGCGCTACTTTTCGGACTGTAACGTTGCGAGGGAATCTCCAGAAGTCCGCCCATTCAGAGCCGATGGAATATGTTGGAAGGTCCGGAATATCGATTTCCCGGAGGGTTCGCGACCTTCTTCATTCTGGCCTCCCGCAACCAAGCCCTCTCTGGCTCATCGAGTCCACAGGTCTCCGCTAGGCTGAAGTCCGGACCGCATTCTGCCGATGGCAGCAGTACCTTTCTAACCTCACGGCCCCATGCCCCGGCTCCCGTGGCTCGGGGTCTATCCGTACGTTGCTGTGGCCAATGTCTTCGGTGCAGCCATCCGCCTTCACCTCCATCCTTGTCCCAAACGGCGACTTGACGCCGTGATCCGAGGTAGGAGCCGTATAAGCCAATTGCTACCGGATGGATCTGAGCGGGGGCCCCAGGCAACTGGAGTCTCTGTTGCGACCGAGATACTTTGGTTACCGGGCTTGACATCGCTTCTGAGAATTATTGCAGCCTTCCGAGTCCTGGGCCGATTCTTTGAAAGGCACATTGACGATAACCGGTAAGGAGACATATGATGCAACTCAGGAAAACCTCGCGGACCAGAAGGAGACATCGAGCAGGCTTACCCTGGGACTGCGAGGAAGTTGGTGTTCTTACGGGACTATATGCCGATCACACCGATACAGACCTGGCTAGAATGCTCGGTCGATCTGAATGGGCCGTAAAGGGCAAGGCGCGAAATCTGGGATTGGTCAGGAATCACCATACGCATCCTGGCGGATCTGTTCTCCGCAACAGCAGAGCTTGGTCACAGGAAGAGGTAGGTCTACTTTGCGAACTACACCTGACCATGCCCTACGAGGAGATTGCCGAAAAGCTCGGCAGAACGCGGAACGCTGTGCACTTGAAGGCGAAGAAGCTAGGCTTGCGAAAGATGGCGTTCTGGAGCCAAGACGAGGACGAGCTCCTGCGGGAGCAGCGGTCAACGCGTGCCTATAGCCAAGTCGCAGAGACTCTCGGACGCACCGCGGGAGCAGTAAACGCTAGGGTCACGACCCTCGGGCTTGAGCCAAAGGTCCGCGCTTGGGTAACAGGAGAAGTCCGCTCTCTCGCGCAGGACTACGGTAAGGTTAGCACCGAAGTGATGGCTGCCAACTTGCGACGAACACGCTTTGCTGTCCTTGGGAAAGCCTGTCGGGAGAGAATCACCCAGAAGCGTCGATGGTCAAAGGCAGAAATCGGCAAGCTCCGCAGTTTGCTTTCCACAGACACAGCCCGGCAAATCGCGGAGGAGATCGGGAGATCTCATGGCGCTGTACGCGGCAAGATCCGCCAACTCGGGCTCAGCAGGACGCGCAAGACGGCGGAGTGAAGTCACTGCGATCGGAACCGTCGACGCAATCTTGGAGATCGCGCCTGGGAGGGACGGACCGCTTATGCTGTGTTGCTTCAGACGGGATTGGACATTCCCAGGTTGGGTCTTAGAGAATAGATTGACCCTTACTACGGAAGGGAATGTTCATGACAACACCACGACAGTTCTCCGGTCCGGAGAAGATGCAGATCCGGCGGCTCCATCTACTGAAGCACAAGCGCAGCTCGGAGGTCTGCCAGCAGGAGCTGGTCGAGCGTGGGACCGCAGCCTTCGAACGGGCCAGCGGCGCCAGGCATAATAGGCGCTTCGCGAGGCCGGCAAGACGCGGCAGAGCAGTCCCAGCGGATAAGAGCCCCGTTGCGTGTAAATCCAGGCGTACCTCACAGGGACTCCTTGGCGCAGTACACCGCCGCTTTTTTAGGACTTCGTTTTCGAGACGCAGTAGCACCAGTTCCCGCTGGGCCACCTTGAGCTCGTCGGCCAGGGGACCATCTGACCTTGGGGTGGCGGGAGCGAGCGTAGAGTAGCGAGGGATCCGGCGCCCGCCTTGTTGGCGAAATGAAGGTCGGCCGGCGTGCGATAGGAGCATGTCCCGGTTGTCGTTGAGAAATGATTGAAAGAGACCATGCGGTCCGGGTAACAGAGTGTTGTCACACACAGACCTGCTACTCGTAGAAAGGACCGCATGATGGGCAAAAGCTACCAGAGAAAGACACGTCGTTCCAGAAGGAAAGTACATAATCTCCAGGACCAGGCCGTGACGGTGGACGTAGCCGGGGGCAAGGCCTCGTTTCAGATGGTGTTGCCGATGAGTCCGCTGCTGTCGGAGGTCGCCGGGGCGATCGAACAGACCGCCGCTCAAGCCGGTCTGCTGATGATGAAGGCGCTGATCGACGAGGAGGTCGAGCAGATCGCGGGTGTACGGTATGAGCATCAAGCGGATCGGCAGGCGACCCGTTGGGGCCACGACGAAGGCCATGTGATCTTCGGCGGGCGCAAGGTGGCGATGCCCCGACCCCGCGTCCGCTCGGTCGAAGGCCACGAGGTGCCGCTGCAGCGCTATCAGGCGTTCGCTCATCCGCAACGGATGCAGGAGGCGGTCTCGCAACGGATTTTGCGGCGCGTCTCCACCCGGGACTACGCCGGGGCTCTCGACGACGTGTGCGACGGCTACGGGATTGCGAAGAGTTCGGTTTCTCGTCACTGGAAGGCCGCCAGCCGTCAACAACTGAAGGAGATGCTCGAGCGCCCGTTGGGCAACCTGGACTTGTGCGTGGTGTTTCTGGACGGCAAGGAATTCCATGATTTCACGCTGATTGTGGCGGTGGGCGTGGACCGCCAGGGTCGCAAACACGTGCTGGGCCTGTGGTCCGGGGCGACGGAAAACGCCGAGGTCTGCGGGGCCCTGCTGGACGATCTGATCGAACGGGGCCTCTCGAAGGACCCGTCGTATCTGTTCGTGCTGGACGGAGCCAAGGCCCTCAAGAAGGCGGTGGTTAGCCGCTTCGGCTCGAAGGCCTTGATCCAGCGTTGCCGGGTGCACAAGAAACGCAACCTCCAGAAGTATCTGCCGAAGAAGTATCACGGTATGCTGTCGCTGAAACTGAAGATGGCCTGGGGCATGACCGACTACGACCAGGCGTTCAAGGAGCTACGCAAGGTGCATGACTGGCTGGCGTCGATCAACCAGGCGGCGGCGAGTCTGGAGGAAGGCCTGGAAGAGACGCTGACGATCAACCGCCTGGGACTGCCGCCGCAGCTGCGCCGGATCTTCTCCAGCACGAATCTCATTGAGAGCTGTTTCTCGTGGGCGGGCGATCTGTGCCGGGGTGTGAAACGCTGGCGGGACGGGAACATGGCCTGTCGCTGGGCCGCGAGCGTGCTGCTGGATGCCCAGAGCCGCTTCCGTCGTATCCAGGCGTACAGTCAACTGCCGCAGCTGATCAACGCGATGGCCACGCTCCTTGACAGACAAGAGGCCGCCGCATAGAGTCGTCCCCTGTTACCCGGCCGCAGGTCGAATTCCAACGACAAGCGGGACAACTTCTGCGATAGCCCAACGCCTGGTGCGGCCGCTGCTTGCTGTAACAGTCGAAGTTCTGCCCCGGGCCAGCTTCGGCCTCGCCCACGACCGTCCATGCTGATCGTCACCGCTGCCCTCTCCAAAGTCTCCAACCATCCACCACTTGTGGACTGGCGGCCCTGATCGGTGCTGAAGATCTCCGGGTGCCTCCAGGCCAGCGCACGCTGCAGCGCCGTCACGCAGGAATCGGCCTCCAGCGTAATCGAAATCTCCCATGTCAGGACGCACCGACTGAACCAGTCCAGAACCGCCATCAAATACACCCAGTCACGCGTCATCCGGATGTAGATAAGATCCGAGGCCCAGACCTGGTTCGCCGGCGTAACGGCCAGGTCCCGCAGAAGATAAGGATAGACCTGGTGCGACCGATCCGCCTGGCTGAGACCCTGCTTTTTCCGAGGATAAGTCGCCTCCAGGCCCGTCTGTCGGAGCAGCCGATGCACCCGCTTGGCGTTGACCGCGTGGCCCTGACGACGCAGCCATGCGGTCATCCTCGCCACGCCGTAGAAGGGTGGCCGCACGTAATGTTCGTCCATCAGATGCATCACCGGCCTGTTGTACGCCTTCTCGGCCTGCGGACGGTAGTAGAAACTGCTGCGGCTAAGGCCCAGCAACCGGCCCTGATGCCGCACCGAAATCCCTTTTGTGCTCTGGCTCGACCATCAATCGCTTGTCCTCAGGCGTCATAGCCAGCTTTTTTCTCCAACCAGTCCAGCTCCACCTTCAGCTGGCCGATCTGCTGGTACAAGCGAGCTGTCAGAGCCTCCTGACCACGAACGTCCGGATTGTGCTTGTTGGATAAGATCCCCGGCAACCCGTCGAGCAGCTCACGCTCCTACTCGGCGATCTGGTTCGGATGAACTCCGAAGTCACCGGCCAACTCGGCCACCGTCGGATCCCCCTTGACCGCCGCCAAGGTCACCTTTGCCCTGAAGGCCCCACTGAACTTCCGGTGTTTGCTCTCAATCGTTTGTCCCGCCAGTAGTCCTCTCATCCAAGCAACGATTCCACCTTCCCCCGTGGTCCAGTTTTTCGGGACTATCATAGTACACGCCAGATCGCTCGAAGATCTTCGGGTCGCACCGTCAGAGGCCGTGGGTTTCAGTGGTGGACTAAGGTCCGAGAAAGGCTGAGCGGTTGAGGGGAAGGCAACGTAGCAAGTTACCTGGGATTGTTGACGCCGTCAATCCCGCCGCACCCACCGGCAGTTGCGCCGGTCATGACCTTACTGGTTTCCTTATCAATGCGGATGTGAGCAAAGCAGTAACCTTGCGTCCAATTCCAGACGATAGAACACAGAGGACGAAAATGCGGCACGCCGGAGCCGCCTAGTTGAACGTGGATCTGAGGTGAGGTATGTTATGAACGAAGACGACTTCCTAAGCGATATCGCAGGTTTCGAAAAAACCAATAACGGTGCCGAGAGAAATGTCGAGAAGGTCAAAAGGGGTAGTGCAATAAGATGGATTGTGCCGCCAATTCTCCTTGTTCTGGCACTCCTGTTTGTGGCCGTGGCAGCTTCTTCGAGCTTATTGCCAATTGGCTCTGGTAGGGCTGAGATTGTCGTGTTTATCTTGAGCGCTCTTCTCTGCAATCTCGTGGCGGCATCCATCACACTGGCAGGATGCAAAGAGTACTTCACAAGCGTGATGCGGGACACCGAGCAGATAGCGGCGGACGTGTTCAGCGTTCGGAGCGAGCAGTCCAGACTCCAGGAGGCGCTACTCAGCAACAGCGAGATACTGGCCGACCGCTTCATCGTCATGGCGGAGACCCAGCACAGAATAGAAGCGAGCTTCGGCGAGTTCCGGAAGACAAATCAGGAGACCTCTGACAGAATCGGAACCCTTGTCGAGAAGCAGGACGCGCAGCAACAGGCCGTCCACGCGGAGGGTAAGCGGGTAGTAGGGAGTATGTCGGCCTTGGCAGTTGTGCAGGGACAGCTTGACAGCAAGGCGGATAGTCTACGAGATCTCGTCCAGGGCATTGCCGGCAACATCACCCATGTGGCCGATAGGCAGGCTACGCTGACCGAGGTGTTAAGCGCCCGTGCCGAAGCGCTTGCCACTCAGATGGCGTCACTTACCGTCGCCCAGGACCGGCTTGACAGCAACTTCACACATATCGTTGATGAGCAGGCCACATTCCACCGCACGCTGCGAGACAGCACCCAAGGACTTACCGACAACATCAGAGCCATCGGGCAGAACCAGGAGATTCTCCAAAGTGGCCTTTCTGGCCTCGAGGAGAAGGCCAGTCAGATGGTCGCCGAACAAAGCGGGCTGAAGGAAGGGATCAGAAGCACAAACGAGAAGCTGAGCG
>Ga0208458_1001054_pt1 | contig 24393 bp, 27 predicted proteins | sample AD_UKC085_MetaG_FD_184432 | JGI IMG/M metagenome (GOLD analysis project Ga0208458, IMG submission 184432) | Active sludge microbial communities of municipal wastewater-treating anaerobic digesters from USA - AD_UKC085_MetaG (SPAdes) (version 2) | ecosystem: Engineered > Bioreactor > Anaerobic >... | reverse complement strand
CTGTAGCCGTAGAGCATCATGTCTTCGTGTTTTTGCTTTAAGATCAACTCTTCCATCGAGATTCCACCCGGTTAAAGGACCCCGCCTTCTATCACGGTGACTTCCCCTCGTCAAGGTTATGATTCTACCGGCTCATAATTCATAATGAGCAGCTCGTTTACGAATTTCTTTCTGTTGGCCCCGGCCGCCGAATAGGACGTTGGAACCTGCTCGATGTGGAACCCCCGGAAGAGATCCCGGATGTGATCCACATCGTTGATCGACAGGATAAACTTGCCGGAAATGCTGGCCAGGATGTCCCGGAGCTTCATGAAATCGGTCCGATCAAAGATGCCGTCCCCGTAGTAGTCTTCGCAGCCGTAATATGGCGGATCGATGTAGAAGAACGTGTCCGGCTTGTCGAAGCGGGCAAAGACCTCTGCGTAGGATCGATGCTCGATGTAGACCCGCGCCAGGCGAAGATGGACCGCAGACAACTCCTCTTCAATTCGCAGGAGGTTGAGGCGGGGCTTCGAGGTTGTGGCGATGGAAAAGGACGGGTCCTTAATCCTGGCCGCATAGCCCAGCTTGAGGAGGTAGTAAAACCGGACCGCCCGCTGAATATCCGTCAGGCTCTCCGGCACCTCCTTGCGAAAACGGTAGAATTCATCACGCGAGACCAGAACCCATTTGAAATACCGGATGAACTCCTCCAGATGGTGTTTTACCACCCGGTACAGGGTCACCAAATCCAGGTTGATATCGTTGATGATTTCCACGTCCGAAACGCTTTCTTCTTTCTTGAATAACAGCCAGGCAGCGCCCGCGGAGACTTCCACGTAGCATTTGTGCTCCGGTATTTTCGGAATGATTTTCCTGGCCAATAACGACTTTCCACCCATGTACGCTAAAAAACTGTTCATCTTGTCGGTCCTCCCCGAAATTGATTTATGGGAGTAACCCTGCTATATGTCCTTCGGTTTCACTGTGCGGATGGTAGCGGGTTATCCCGTCGGGCGTCTTCTTCGCCTGGTCTGGGGAGGGCCAACTCCCTGGAATACTGTCCGCCTTTTATCTAAATGGTGGTGCGCTTTGCGCACGTCTATGTTAAGGTCCTTTACCCACTGCCCTATCGGGCAGCGGGTCAGAACACAGGAACCAGGTTTCAGGGCACAAGTACTGCGCGCGCGCCGACACTCCAATTGTTGGCGGACGGGGCGTTACCGAGGGTGAGCGCCCCCGGGGCCTGCGCCCCGATACCACAATCACCACCGCGAAGAGCAATGCGTTCAGAAGTAAGGTCAAACCAGAACCCCTGGCCATCAAAGCCGCCTGTTCCCGCCGTTACGGTGCTGGCCGGAATGCCATGTAACTTTAGTGCGGATTCCGAACGGTAGGTCGCTGCCGATTGTCCCGAAGTGCAGCCCGTAATCGAAAGGCCCGTGGCAGTAAAGCTGGTATGTCCATACCCGTCGCTCGCCGCCGTCCACGGGTTGACAGTCTTACCCGCCGTATAAATGGCCCCACCATTAAGCCTCAGTCCATCGGTGAATTCCAAGCGATTGCCGCAAAAATCACTAATTGGAATATCCCAAAACTTCCCGCCGCCTCCCGTCACTGATGCCCCGTAAGAAGCGCTCTGGTAGGCGTCCAGGATGCCGATGTCATTGGCATCGAGGTGCCACTGCGGAATGTGGTTCGACGCATCATTATAGCCGTTCGTGTTGCCGCGTAGCAGCCATCGGTTGATCCTTGTCCAGATCCACAATTCGAACCAGTGGGCGTCCGTCATCAGACCGCCTTTGCCTGCCCAGCCGGTCCCTGCGGCAGCTCCGGCAAAGCCTCCGAAGGCGAAGCGGGATTTGAGGTAAGTTCTGAAATGCTCAATGGTCTGACTCACCATCGGAGCGACCCCTGGCTGGGAAACGTATGCCTTCTTATTCACATCTGTGCCGTTGCACGTTGCTCCGATAGCGGATGAGGTTGCCGTGGGCGAGGAACAAAGGTACATATCAACCCAATAACCGCCCATTGAAATAATCTCGTAATCGGTATTAAGCACCCACCCGGCCTGAATATCATCGGGATGAAACCAATCATTCGTCGTACCAGAAGGCGTCGCAACGGCAGCCGTCGATGTTAACGCCCGGCAGGCCCTAAAGGGCGGGATCCATTTCATCACGCTTTCGTTTCCATCACAGTCAACATAGACGTCCAGTCGTGTATCGAATTGCATGATCTTTTCCAAAATCCACAAACTTTTTCGCTTTCCCATATAGCTCTCCTTTCTTACTCAGGCAGTCCGAAGGTTTTTATCTCTACCATCTCCAAGTCGAGAGGAACCGCTTCGGTGATAACATTTTGACTCTCCAGAATATTCTCGATGGTTATCGAATATTCCTCTCCTGTTTTCGGCGCTCTTTCCGTCAACCACTCTATTCCACCGGGAACAACTCGCCACTCGATATCCTGCCGGTAATTCTGCCAGGACTGACCTACCTGAGCAATTCTACCGCCCTCGGCATCTATGGCATCAATGGCGCTTTCTCCCCTCATGCTGTAAATGACGTTTGAAACAGGCGATGCTATAGACCCCTGGTCGATCTGCCGTGTCTTAGGTGGCGGCAGCATCATTTCCGCTAATTGCCAGAACATGTCTTGTTTGGGGTTAATGGCAATATGCAGGTTATCATCAAGATATACCCTCACCATTTGACCTTGTAATGACGTCATGTCCGCATCTTGCATTGCCACGACGCCCCGTGAACACTGAAAGGATTCGACAATAATTTTCGGTCCTTCAAATTTAATCATATTGACACCTCCATTAGATAACGGCCGACAACTCATAATCGGCCAATATACCGGCAATCCCGGAGTTATAGACGACGGCGGTGTTTGTCGATTTAACATAAACGATCTCTCCGACGCGCCCGAGGCCTGGTAATTCCTTCGGAAGAACCTTTATTAAATAAGAGGTGTCACCCTTGCTGTGGGTAATCGTGACGCCATCTTCGCCGTTCAGAGTAATCGCACCGCTCATCAGCACCTCTCCGTTCGACCCGGCAACCGCCGATGGCCAGGCAGACTTTTCAACTCCTCCCAGCGTCAGCTTATCAAAATGTCCATTGAGCCATGCCAGAAGCGCAGTACCGAGAGAATGCGTACTGTCAGCAGCAGGTTTCACATCGAAGGCATTCTCGAACAGAGTTTGCAGCTTTATCTTCTTCGTCAATGTGGCACTGGTGTCTACTACCGGGAGAATATCGTCAACCGCCGGTGTCGTCAGTTCGCTTAATTCCGAAATTTTCTTGTCAGCCATTGCTCACCAACTCCTTTCGTTTAATTGTTTCGGCAGCCAGCATGTTGAAAATATCCTGGCGCTTTATTGTTTCATCACGCATCGAACAGATCGCATCTGTTTGACCCCGGTTGGTCTGAGCTATTTCAACCTGCATGATAGGCAGCCAGGCGATAGCGCAACGCCATTCGTCTATCTCCTTCTCCGACTGGGGATCCTTTCCGACCAGTTTTGTAAACCAGGCACAGCGCATCAGGACATTGTCCTTAATTTCTTCGCATTTGCTACCGAGAGGGCATGATATTTTGGTTTCAATCATATAGACTCCTTTCGTTTTCTAATCTTTAATGGCGACGATCACGTCAATATACTTGGGCGCGAAGGCGGTGGGAGAAGTGCTGCTCGTGTTGCCCGTTCCGCCCGCTCCGGTCGTCAAGCTTCCACTTGCGGCTCCCGTGCTGCCACTTCCACTTCCGCTTCCGGAAAACGCATGACTGTGGGAATCATAGGAAACTCCGGACGACACAGCGGTGGCAGCAAACCATGTCGTTCCGCCGCTTGCGCCTCCCGTGCTACCCGATACTGTTACCGATACGGTCACCCCGCCATGAGTATGAGCAGCCCCTTCGTGGGTATGGCTCGGTCCGGCGTGCACATGGGCAGTCGAAGGCGGTGAACTGAGGTCATGGGTTCCGCCGGATCCTCCCCCCACGCCGGAAACAACCCGTAGGGCTTTGTCATTGTTGGATGTATCTTTGGTCCAGCCTGTAGGCGGTGCCGCTTGGTAAAAGAGCATCTTTGTACCCGCAGCAAAATAACTCGTTAAATGACCGAGGTTTGCCGTCTCCAGGCTACCTATTTCTATCCAGGCTGTATTCGCCCCGTTGCGCATCTTGAGCTTGTCCGTAGTCGTATCGGGCCAAAACATGTAAGCATAGGTAACTGCCGGTTCCGCCGGGCCGCTGTTGTTCGTTACGATAGCCTGCAACGCGGAATTAATATCTGATCGTACTGCTGCTCCGGTGCCGTTCGCGATGACATAATCGTGTTGGCTCATGACGTTATTTCACCTCCATAACCCAGGGCAGACCAATCGATGGATCGCTCCACGCTGCTGCCCACACTATTCTTTATAACAATGTCGAATCCTTGCCGGGTTTGGCTGGACAGGGTGTGATAGTCTCCCGACTCCATGTCATTTATGGTAAGGCCGATGGCTGGCTGTCCCTTGAAAGGCGTGGTAAATACAATTGATTTACCGCCAACGGGGATAACCACAGACTGTCCACGTTCAGACCTGTCCGGCATATCGATCAAAGCCGAAAGGGCCGAAATTCCAATGTTATAATTAGTATTTTCCGTGTAAGCCTCGATTTTGAATTGGTAGGCTCGCGCCTGCAGATCGATGATTACGAACTCCAGCCAATCGCTCCACGTCGGAGTCCCTGCCGGGTCATCCGGCGTCGTCCGGACAAAAAACCGAGTATGGGTATATTCCGTAGGCGCGCCATCAAAGCCTGTCCAATCATCTATGTTCAGATCCCGCAGGTCTATTTCATCTCCAAGTGCGAAACCGGATTGCTCGATCTGCGCCGTCAGACGACTCTTATAAACAGCACCTAAATCATAATACGTTGAGAACAAATATGTTCCGGACGCACACACCGCAGGGCTGCCCACGAGATCAAGACCTCCATAGCCATAGGGTTCTTCATATTCTTCCGAGACAAAATCGCTGCCGTCTTCCGCATCGAGACCGTTGCTTGACTCATCCAACAGCCGCCAAGAAACAGCGCATATCTCCGTCAGGATGTTATCCCCGTCTTCCAGAAGGATGTGATCATCGTCGCCTTGCAGCATAAGGATGTTTTCATCGACAATCATGTTCGTCTTGCTTCCCGTGAAACCGGGGTGCTCTTCCTGCGCAGCCACATAATTCATGGAAAGGATGTCCGACATATTTGTCACTGCCATTGCCGCCGTTTCACTGTAATTACCTGACGAATCTACGGCTTTTGCCATATATGTGCCGGACATAAGGGTTACGGTGACACCCGTCGAAGCGCCCGATGCAGAGGCGATTTCGATGCCGCATTCCCAGGATGTGCCAGTCATGACGTTGGAAAATCTAATCTTAACATGTCCGCCGTGAATAACATCCATTTCCTCGCTACGCTGCCATTGCAGGTGCGCCTGGCCACCCATTGGGCGCACAATAAACGATTGAATATCTGCCGGAGGGGTCGTAAGTCCCGACAAGCTTTGATTTGTCAGGACGCTATAGGCGGATGAGACTCCCATCGTATTAATCGATCTCACCCTAAAATCATACTTGCCGGGAGCTAAATCATCAATATTGCCTTGCCTTGCCTTTGTTGCCGTCGCATACGTCCAGGAGCTGTCAGCAGAAAGCTTAAACTCGACTTCATAAGAGGCGACAAAGGCGTCCCGTGGTGCTTCCCACGATACGATTGCCCTGGTTTGCACGCCCTTGCCGGACATGGTGTAATAAAGCTCCTCGGAGATCCGGACGTTAACCGGGGGAGATGCTATAGTCATATCAGGCAGATTGGTGTTCGGCGTGGCATCCACGACTTGGATTGTTCCATAATCGTAAGATGTCTCATCGTATTCGATGGCAGTTATTTCGACTTCGTCATCGTTTCTGAGAGAAATCCTCAAGATCCTGAAATTCTTGGCCGCCCATCCCGGTGTGGAATGAGTGATCGGAACCACATTGCCCACCTCGCAACGCATCCCCACAATAAAGGCCCTAAACTGACATGCTATCTGTTGTCGGGATTGATTCAATGCGATAGTGGCAAGCTGCCGCGCCGTATTGATATCCGCAGTGAACGGCAGATCTATCGTCTTTTCCAGGAGCACGCCATTATCCAGCGCCCGTAAAACAGTCGACTCTACTGATGTTTTATCAGCCTGCCATGATGCGTCGGGATTGAAAAAATTGACCCGCAAACGGTTGTAGGTGTTTTTCTTGCTGCCGCCGGAGATCCGCCAGGACCCGGTGATATTGTCCTCATTAAACTCAAAACTGGTTGCCGCCTCCGGTTTATCAATGAGGAGTTTATAAATGCCTCCGGTAAAGACAAGCCAGCCCCGGCACGATGTCAATAACTTGCCGACTATAGACAGGGGCGTATCATCAATATCCACAATGCCGTCGCAGGTATAGCGGTCCTGTGTAACCGCGCCCACGGTAACATCCTCTTCGCAGTAATTGGCGGCAGAAATTATAGAGGCGTCGGGAACCAAAGCTGTATCAAGGCCCCTTCCGTAACGGGCATTAGTCACGTAATCACGGATACAAAGCGGCGGATTGCGGCTGAACTTGGTCGTGGCATCGCGCGGGTCGTAAACGGTGCGCCCGTCCACATCGGCCGTGATGATTGGAAGGCCGCCACTAAAAACGTCCTGATCCCACTTTAGACAGGCATAAATATAGGCGACGCCCCGGAGTCGATGATTTTCTGTCCACTTGGAAGTAGCAGACATGAGGTTGGTATCAGCGGCCTGGTCATCAGCCCCAAGATGCTTGTAAATATCTACATAACCGGTATATTTAGCATCCGTGGAGGCCACATCGTTTAGATAAACGGTATTGATGGCCGATATCGGCCCTTCGCACAGGACAATGACTAAGTGCAGATACTCGTTGGAATCTCCCGTAACCTCAATAAATACTATGGTTCCACCTACCAAACGGGACCCGTAAATAACAGGGATCGGCTCGTTATTGCTCTGTTTGTTAAGCAGGTAACCCTGTGCGTTCTGAAATGCGGAAGCTTCGTATGTGGGCAGTTGCGCCTGCGCTTGGGATTGAGAACTGCCAAATACCGCGTTGGCAGCCAGATTGCCGAGAATGGAGACGCCCATCGCAACGGTTGCACCAATCATATTGGCGCTGATCGTGACCCCGGCAACGACAACAGCGCCAATTGCGCTGGCGGCCCAAGCTCCAGCCGCCATTGCTCCGACAGCGACGATTACGGGCGGCATAAGGGGAGCCTCCACACGGAATAGGGTTTGTCCTGTAAATCTTGCAAAGGAAACATCGAAACGCCATGCTCTGGAAAGGCAGACATCGCATTATTGCCGAGGCAGATATGGACCATCTCCCACTTGGGGTCTTCCACAATCAGGAGGTCTCCGGTTTGCTCAAATCCCTTTTTAATCTGAATAAATCCGGCATCTTTTAAGATGTTCAGCAGGCTGCCGGGAACGCGACGGCGAAACAGAAACGCTCCTAACAATGAAGAGTAGCGTCCACGGATCTGGGTGGCCAGTTTGGTATCATGGACGGCATCTATCGCCTCCAGGGCGAAAACATTGCAATCACATTGCCCCCAGGCAAAGGACCGCCCCCGGTTAGCCTCGAAAAAACGTATTAATTTAATTTCCTGCTTCGGCGTCATTTCCGCCCCCAGGTGATATCCTTGACAATTTCACTGGCATATTGAAAACCGAGATCGCCGGGGAAAAATATCTGCTGTTCTTCGTGGTTTGTATGCCGCCCCGCTTTTCGCTCAAAATCAACCCAGATATTCGTAGCCGACACCGTGACTACACAAGAACCGTCTTCAGGATTTTCCTCGATTCCCGGCTCATCCATCCGCCCTTCAAAGATCAAGACCGGATCGGAAATAATGGCCATATTTGCATAGGGCTCTTCATCTTCCTCCCAGACGAGATCTTCCCCGGCTTCCGTATCAAGACCATTGTCCGACTCATCATTTAACCGCCACGGATTGACATATAAGTCGGCAAGAAAGGCCTTGTAAATCTTAACGGGCCGGTCGATGTAAAAGTAGGACAAAAACGCGCTGATCCATGCTTGATCCACTCCAGAAAGAGACAGGGTCAAAGAATTAACCTGCACATCTGCCGTTTCCTCGATATCCGTAAACCCCAGGAAATGACCGAGGGCGAGGTATGTGTGACCATTCCAGACGACATTTGTCCAAGCGTCGGTCATATAGGAAACAGTGGCAACGCCATCGGCGTCTTCCACGGTGACTTCGATGAGGTGGACAGGCTGGTTCTTGGACTTGCCCAACTCGGTGATGACGGCGGCGGTGGCGTCTCGGTCTGCCATCAAAAGACCTCCACAAATTGCACTTTTAAATCGTGCAAATTCGGTCCTTTCACGCTGAAATCGAACGTATCCGACACCAACGCGACATTAAATGGAACCGATGAAACTATGACCGCCTCATCATTGGCGGGAATCGAAAGCAGGGCCGGTTCGATATTCAAGGTTGCATAACCTGCACTGTCGCTGTCGGCGTCTTCCGTGAGCATGTAGACCTTACTATGAGCGTTGAATTTGACGAAGTCCCCGGCCCGTAGAATGTTTATGACAGAATGGGTCCAGCCTTTTGTCACAATAGAGCGACCTGAGGGAGGTGTATCGGCATGGACCAGGGGTGTGCCGGTAGCAACGCCCTGCGATGTAGCCCAGAGATCAGGCGGATAGAGGGAGAATGTCTCGTATTGCCCCCGTTGTTTGATCAGAAAGGCGACGATAGGGGCAATTTCCGAGCGTAGCAGATTCGGTGGGTATTCCGCTTCGATCTGCCAACGCTGTGCGCCTTTACTCCGGGACTGGCGGATCATGCTATGTGACCACGACACCAGAGAGGGCGTCAGGGAGGTGAACCGCATCGAGGAAAAGCCAGGTGTGGTTGGATAAACTCCGCTCATCCGTTCGGTCCCCTTTGCCCGCGTTTGTTGAATGCCTGATTAACAATGCCGGTGATCTGATTGGCGTGCTGCTGAATCGCTTGAGAGACGCTACGGGAATCCAGGGCGTTGATGTTCAGATGAACGTGAACGTGGTTTTCGTTGACCGAGGGCCGGTGATCTCCACCACCTGCCATGCTTTTGGCAACACCCGTCAACCATTCGTTTTGTTCTTCCGTAATATAGCGTTCTCCAATTTTGTTCACGACCAAGCGCTCATCTGAAGCCAGTCCACCGCTGTGCCGCCTTGGAAGAGAATCCATTATGGATATTGACGGAACCATCCGATAAAATGTTGGGGTCAACCCCATTTTGCCACCGGTATGCATACCGAAAGCAGTGGTAGCTCCACCACCCAAATCGGCACCCAGATGTATGGGTTCAGTACCTGTGTTTAACGGAGTTGAATCGCTGCCATTCATCCAGTTGAAAAGCCCCTCGATCCCGCTCGTTATACCTGCGCTCATCTGTTTGGATAGGGCGTTAGCGATGGCCCGGTTGACAGAGTTGCAAAAGGATGTGACGTAATCACCCAAGCTTTTCAGTTTCCCCTGAAAGGCGTCAAAGAAAAAGTCAGAAAAAGCCTGTTGCATGGCCTGGGCGGTGGTTTGGGCGATGTCATACATTTGCTGCCCAACATCGGTCCACTTGTTTTCCAGATCGGGCATGGCGAGCTTCAACGCCCCAAGAGGATCCTGCATAGTTTGTTCACGCAGTAAATCTGCGAGAGATTTTCTTGTTGATTCAATCGCCTTTGTCTGCTGGTACCAGGCGGTCGTGTCTTTGGTTTTATCCAGCGTCTCTAAATATTCTGTCTGGATGGCCTCCAGCTCGGTCATCAGGAGGATACGTTCATCGATAGTCTTCCGATGCGCCAATCCTTCTTTTTCAGCTATATCGAGAGCGGCAGTGAGGCTATCGATCTCCGCTTCCCTGCGGGACTTTTCATAATCCGCCGTGATCTTCTTTTTCTGCTCCGTAGCGGATAGATCGATTTGTATGAGAGCGTTTTGATATTCTTTTTCTCCCTCCGGTGTTAGCAGATTATATGATTCAGCCGCTAATTCGCGTGCTTTTTTGGCTTCCTCGTCAACATGTTTGATCCTCTTTTCGGTTTCCGAAGCGGTTAGGTCAGTAAGGTGCTTGTTTAGATCCTCGCGGGCTTTCGTCATGTCCTGCTCGATTTTCCAAGCCTTCTCCGCTTCCTTTTGTGCGTCCTCGACACCGAGCCATTGCTTTGACTCTGCCGCCCATGACTTGATTGCCTCTTCCGCACCAGGGATCTTCTTGAATTTTTCAATCAGATCGGTTTCCTTGTTTTTTACGTCTTCGATCTTCTTCTCAAATTCACTTAGACCCTGCTTATCTATGTCTGTTTCGAGATCGCGAGATGTCTTCTCCCACTCCTTTTTGAGATTTTCTAATTTTTTGTCCACCTCCGGTTTCGGGGCGTTCGCCTCCCATTCTGGTTTTTGCTTTGGACCGATATCCCGGTAATATCGGAGCAGACGGTTCGTCCCATCGTCTTCTCTGCCGACGTTGATCTGCGTTTGTTCAAATTTCTTTATTCCTTGCGCCGCCGCCTCACGCATCTGTTTGTCAATATCCGCCGTTACTGGCTTCCAACCCTGGGACCGCATGGCCATGTCTTGCAGGGCCTTCTCTGATTTCATGTAGCGATCCCGGTACTCATCGTTGGCCTTTGTCCATCGATCAGATCCGGTAAGCTCGCCAAACGTAGCGCCATGCATTAGCCGAGTGAAGGACCCGCCGACTTTGTCCAGCAACATGCCCAGCCTATATACTTCGGCGACTACATCCTGGATGCCTTCCTTGAATGAATTAACGCCCGCCATGAATTCCGGGTTCCAGTTTATTTTCTTGGCCTTGTCGTCAATGGTAACAATGGAGTCGGCGACTGCTTTCAACTCGTATTTCAGGGCATCGAAAAGCGGTTCGATGGCCTTTCCCAGAGATTGCGAGATGATATCCTTGAAGTTGGACCAGAGACCTGTCCAGGTGTCCTGCGCGGCGACGCCAGCCACCTGGTATGCAGCCAGTTTATCCATCAGGAAATTGAACAATCCATCGGCGTCTCCCTTAAATTTGTTGACGTCTTCATTTCGTAAACCAAGCACTGTGGCGATCCGGCTCGTTCGCGGATCTATAGCCCCGGTCAGCAGGGAGCGAGTTTCCTCCCCCAGCATATTCATTTGCAAGCCGATGGCACCCGCAGCCTGAACCATCGCAACCGTGAAATCCTTAACTTGTTGACGGTCAAATCCTTTGGCCAGCGCGACGGGGAGCGTTACCTGATAGGCATTAATCAATTCGTCAAGGGTGGCGATGGTCTGGAGGTTCGCGTACTGCAGTTCCTCGATGATCTTTTTGGAATCTCCCTGGGCGGCGTTCAAGGCATCCTGTGCAGCCAGAGCCTTTCCGCTTGTGGCGTCGATATATTTTCCGCCGGTCATGAAAGCCGATGCGATACCGAGCGAAGCAGTCTCGATTTGGGCGAGGTAGGTGATGCCGGATTTGATGGCGGCTATTGCGGTTCCCAAAGTCACAAATGATGCAGCAAGGCCCTTGATACTGCCCGACAAATCTTTCGATTTAGCGTTCAAGGTATCTGTATCGCTCTGCGAATCCTTGAGATGGCGCTTCAGATCGTTGAATGCAGAATCCGTCTTGTTCAGCGCCTCAATGATAAGTTGTAATTTTGTCTCCGGCATCAGCCTGCCCCGATTCTGTCTTTACATCGTTTCCGGCACATGCTGCATGCATCAACGTGCCGACATGACTTTACTCCTGTTCCTTCCTCCGCTTGCGCACCGAAAAGAATCTCAATCCACTCATAACGTTGCTTCAAGGTGCGCTTTGCCCATTGTCTTGCCTCTCCGACGGTGATATTCCAAAGGATCCAGTCTCGTCGGGTGATGTCCCCGCCGCTGACAAGGAAGCAGAGTTCGTCAACCCAATCTCCGTCAATTTCTCCTTGATCTGCGCCGTCAGAGCCCACAGATGGTTTAAAAGTGATGGAATTGGGTTCAATTCGAAAAAATGGGCAATGACCTCGATGGCCGTCTCTGGCGTAACACCATATTCAATCTCAACGGCGAGCTGAGAAATATCCTTATCTCGTGGCGTCAGGCCTTCCTCTGTGATGATCACAGCCATAACGGCAAAAAGGTTTTCCCCCAACGCCGTCACGAGCGAGATCGGGTTTAGGTCGCTCGGGATCGCAATGCCGCGCATAATGGTTCCTAACTGCTTCCATTGACCCATGACCAAAGTGCGCTGGATGAAGGTCTTATCGGCTATTAAGTAACGTTTTTCTTCCATTTCTACCTCTTAGGTGAAAGCCAGCGATAATTCGTCATCGCCAGCGTTGCGGTTAAGTTGACAATCAATGCCCAGAGAGCGAATACCGCTTTTCTCAGCCAATTTCGGGGCGGTGTACTGAACCTTCGGGGCGGTAATCGTGCAGATGTTTCCTGCAGCTCCGGTCAGGGCCAGGGAAAGTGCGCCTTCATTGCCGCTTCGCCATTTCCCGAAAAAATCGTAGGTGGCAACCAGGACCATTTCAGGATCGATGGATAGGGACGGTCTACGCCCGGTGATGACTGCGCTCTTGTAGCCGGAGGATGTGTTCACGTCGTCTCGTAGCGCGATCTCGTTATTCATATTGAATTCCAGGGATCCTACCAGAGCGGCATAGGAATCGACGGTCAACGTGGCAGACAGGAATGGCTGCGGTTTTGTGGTCTCATAGGATACGCCGGAAGAGAGGAGCGCCACATCAGTTACGCTAAAGTCCGCACCGGTGAAAACGAAATGCAGCACACCTTGCTTGCCCTTTTCCAATTTTAAACTAACGTTGCCCCTGGCACCGAAGACCGTGTATTTCATGCCGTCGTTAAACAGGGCCAGGGTTATGGAACCGACGCCGGTGGACGCAGGAAGGTAGGTAACAGATGTAACAGCCACCACGGTTTCACCAAATCCACACGCTTTCAGGAGTTTCCCCAGGGCCGGAGCGGTTCCTGCCGTGCCGGAGCCCTTCAACTCCACATCAAATTCTATCGTTGACTTTCTCGCACCGGGAACCTGGGAGAAAGTCGACAGGGAAGATGTCACATTGTCTCTGGGCCCCATTGCAATGTCCGGATTGAAATTGATATTCATGGCCAGAAAAGCATCGACTCCAGCCAGAGTCTCAGCAGCTCCTTCTGTATCTTCCGCTTTAGCCGCCATTTGCGCTCGTTTAACGATCATCAGTTTTTACCTCCTTATCCTTCGTGTCAGGGGTCGGTTTCGTATCTGCCCCAGCAGTCTGTGCTTTTTTGAGCAGCTTCGTATATTCCTGCTCCGTCAGATCATTCCCGTCCTTGTCAAGGTAGTGCGTGCCTCCATCGTTGACGTTATCTTTCATAGCTACCTCCCTTAATCGCCCATATAAAGCAGCGCCTGGGCGGTTTCATATTCGGCGCTGTAGATCGATACGCCCTTGCCGAACCAGGCAGGGCGTTCCCTCAGCAGAGACATGGGGAAAATATCTTTGGAAAGTCTTGAATCATAAAGCAGATCACGCATGCCGTTTAAAACAGCGTAAGTCCCTGGATTCTCTGATCCACCTCGCCGTGCCTCCTCCTCAGAACGTAAACTTTTATCGCATACGAAGAGAACAAACATTGGTTTTTCAATCTTCCGCGCCCCGTGCTCTTCATATTCAGACCCGAAGTACATGATGAGAATCGCGGGGAAAAGACGGGTGGCTCGTACGATACTCTCTTCGTCATCCAACTCGCCCTGATAACTTTTGATTGTCCGCACGGTCCGCCATATGGCAGGATCACTTTCGCCTACAGGCGTATAGCCGACCTTGAGAGGTGCAAGCTTTGTGATAATAGCGTCTTCAAGCTGTTCGATGGTGTACATTAGAACCCCGACATTTTCTCCCTGGTAAAAATCCGATCATTATAATCGACATTTACCGTGTTGTCCGTATTGGATGGTGCTGGAGTTGCTGCACCAAGATTGATCTTCCCTTCAGCCACCTTTTCTAAAAATCTGATGGCTTCCTTATTGCGATCTTTACGAATATCGGGAGTGACGTCCTCCCGACGGGAATAGAGGTTATAAATCGCGATATCGACGCTCAACTGACGGATCTTATCGGGAACAGGGGACAGCGGTATGGTATAACGATCTTGGCAGTAAGAATTGATTGTGGCATCGGCATCCGCAATAGCACGCGTTACGATGTCGGCATCAGTGGTTCCTACTCCATCGTCGTCCGTCAACTGGAGCAAAACGGCGCTATCGAGTTGATTCAGAATGTCCGTCTGCGTGCAGTAAGCCATTACCGTTTGCCTTTCTTCCCGGTTTTGACCGATTCTTTGCCACTGTCAGCCGCTTCCGCCGCCTCACCGGGGCTTTCTGGCGGGTCTTCCTTTTTCTCCTTCACAATCTCCACGACCAGCATCGGTTCGCTCTGGAGCGTCTTCAGATCTTCCTTCGTGAAACGCTCGTCCGGATATTCGACAGCTTCAGCGGGATGGGCAATTCCACACCGCCGAAATCCCGCTTTTTTGCTTTTGATTCTGATCATTTTCGCTCTCCTTTAGGTTTTCCCCGTGCCTCCCAGTTTCCTGGGAAGCACGAGGGAATCACATGTTGAAAGACCCTTATGCCAACCAGGGCACGACCACTAACTTCGCCGTGCCAAACCAGACGTTGCTCGCCCCGGTGGAATCGAACTGCGCTTCCACGACGGCCCGGCCATAGGACTCCAGGGTCGGAGGAACGACCAAGTGGGTCGGCATGATACCGAGCGGAACGCCTTCGTCGTTGGTGAATCCCATCATGGCCGCCCTGGCTGCCGCATAGTACGTGGCATTCAAGGTCTGCTTGCTGCCGTAGGCAAGCTGCCACAGGCCGTAACCGACGTTTTTCCGGTCATCGACGCCGTACCGGAACTTCTTCCGCATGAAAACGTTCTCGTCGTCCGGCCTATCCATCGCCACAAACTGGGGCCGCTTCCGGATCTGCAGAACAATCGGCTTGATGGGGCGGGACAGATCGAGGAGGTACCAGGGGGTCCCGGCTCCACCGCCGCTGTTGGCCACCGACGCTCCGTTGACGGAATGGTCGGTATCGAAGAAATACTGCCCGTCGAAGCATGCCGTGGCAAAACCGGCTTTGAGGAGGGCGAAGACCAGGATGTCAGGGTGCACCTTTGCCGCCTGTGCCAGTCCCTGAATCATGGGCGTATAGACGCCGATCTGATCGTCTTCGACGTCATTCCGGTCCACCTCGACGGTCGACTCGTAGTCCTTGTTGGTGATTTCGTACTTGAAGGCGCTCAGATCCTTCAGGACCCTGTCTCCCAGCCATTCCCGCATCATGGGGAAATCGCCCAGCCATTTGTAATCGACGCTCCGTCCGGTGGAGGGCGTCTGCATGGCCACCAGGGGCCACTGGCTTGCAGCCGCGTCAAACGCCTGATTGAAAACGGTGCTGAACGACTTATAAATCCCCTGCAAATTCGCTTGATTGACAATCATGTTGTGTCCTCCTTCTTTGTGTGTGGGGGAGCGTTCTCCCCCCGTTCATGGGTTATGTTACACCGTCAGCAGCTTTTTCTTGTACTCGATCCACGCTGCCAGCAGAATCACGTCATCGGTGCCGAGGGTGCCGTCTTTCGGTTTGATGGTCAGTTCCATCGCCGCCGGGTAAGCGGCAAGATTGGCCAGGGCGAGGGTCAGCGTCACGTGCTGCACGTGCTTGGCCGTGTCGTCACCCACCATCGCGCCCGTATCGCCGCCGAAGTCGGCATCGGCGTCGTATGCCGCGTCAACCACGTTGTTGTAAGCGGCGACGGTGAATTTCGTGGCGTCTCCCACGGTTGCCCCCGTCTTGGCGGCCAGGATGTGCAGCGTCATGTTGGCCGTGACATCGGCGTCAGGCGGGACAAGTACTTTTGCCGCAACAGGGAGAGGCGCTGCATGGTTATTCCAGCGAACCCCCATCCCCTTTGCCGTGACGCAGAAGCCGGGAACGTCGCTGGCCCCATCGGAGAAAGCAGCCAGGGCAACCCCCGCAGCGGAGAAGTAGGGCGTGGGAACGTTGATGACCCCTTTGGCGGTGAGCAGGCTTTGGTAGATCTCCTGGAGGGCCGCTTCGACTTCGGCCTGGGTCGTAAAGTTTCCCGCATCGGCGATGGAGATCGCGCTGGCGGCATGGGCAGCGCTTCCGTCCGCGATATGAGCGGCCGCATCCGACTGCCTGATCGCCGGTTCAATATCGATCCAAGCGTGGGTCGTATCGATGTACTCGGCGATGATCCCGGCGAAGATGTCGTTGGTGACATTCCCAACGAGATCGACGTTTTGGTCGTCGGCGATATAGACGCTGTCGCCCACGTTGGCGATGGTGATCGGCGTGGCAAAGGACATTTTGAACAGACCACGCCTGCGCACCGTGACGTTGATCGCGCCGTCCAGGCCCAGGCTGTTATCCGCTTGTTCTCTGGCGATGCCCACAAAGAGAGTGCTGGCGGTGTCTCCTGCCGCTACGGCGTACCCGGCGGCATTGACGCTAACCATCGCCCCGGCGTAAATGACGTCTCCGTCGTCCACGGGAATGGAGATGTCAACCCCTTCCCGGTATTCGGTTTTCTTGTCTGCCGCCAGCGCCGTCATGGCGAACATCATGAGAGGTTCCTCACCTCCCGAACCGAAGATCTTCATTGCCAGGGCCGCGAGGCAGACGCAGAAGAACATGAAAAACGTCGTCACACTTCCGAAACATTTGCAGATTATTCTCCTCATTTCATCCTCCTTTTCCCATCAGGGATTGGCTTATTTGTTATATTTCTTGAAGGTTTCCTCTTCGATTCCCATCATCTCGTTGATGGTCTTCTGATTGGCATCGATCCCGCCGTGGGTGTCTTTCGCCGCGATCCTGATGCCGTCCACGGGGATCACACTTCCTGCCGGACGGGACAGAACGATCTGCTTGAACTGTTCCGGCGCTTTCCCGGCCAGGTCCCGTCCCCATTTGTCCAGTTCCTCTGGGCTCGTCTTGCCTTCCTTCAAAGCCAGGGAGATCAGGTCATCCTGCTCCATCCCGGAGATTTTCTTTTTAAGCTCCGCGACTTCCAGGCTCAGGGTCTTGGCGACGTCCGCCGGAGCTTTGAGAGAAGCGACGATCTGAATGACTTCGTCTTTCCCCGCTCCTTCCTTTGCTCCCAGGGCCATCAGCACCTCTTTGCAGGCGACGACATTGACCGCGTCTCCTTCCAGTTTCGCGTTCTTGGCCACGAGCTGGGTGACCGCTTCCTCAACCTTGTCTTCCCCGGCATCACTGGCCAACCCAAACATTTTCTTCAGTTTCTCGATCATAATAGCCTCCCTTTCCTGATTTTGATTGCCCTTGTCATTCCCGTCATGGCGCATCTTGGCCATAAGCGGTTTCAAGTTATTAATCTTCGGCTGGTTCGTGAGGGCAACGTTTTCCAGAAGCACGACTTTACGATCTTTCGCCGTGATCCATAAAACCGGGGAGAAATACCGATATTCCCGGTTTTTCAGATATTCTTCCGCCCTCTTGGTCCATTCAACCGCCACCCACAAACCTTCCGTCCCTTTCCAGACCAGGCGCTTTATCCAACCGGCCGCCGGTGCCTGAACGTCCTGAATCGTTTGATGCTCGTAATCGATGACCATGTCATTGCCGCGATTTTTGAATTCTTCGATCAAGGCCGCCGCTTCCTGGTCATAGAGATAGGCCGGTTCATCGCCGGAGATCTCGATTTTGCCCCAGGGAAGAAGCTGGAACTCGGACGGCGCGCCCGTCATTTCCTTCAAAACTGATAAGATCAGATGTTTCATGGCTTTACCTCGCTGCTATGTAATCGTTGATCATGCCAAGAATCTCCGTACTGTTCGCCTCGCTTACCCCCAGGAAGGGGCGGGCGGGGATCACCGAACCGGGATGATTCACCTTTTTGAACAGGCCGTAAGGCGTCTTCAACGCCTTCTTCCGGCGGGGCATGATGATATGTGCCGCCGTCCGTCCGCCCATCTGATGAATGGCGGCGTATTCCTTGTCCGTCCCAACCATCACGGCGTTTTTCCCCATCATCTGGAAGCGGATGCTGTCCCGCAGATGGCCCGAGACCGTCAGGGTGCGGACACGCTTCGGATTCGGCGTCTTCGGGTCTTTCCACGGCGTTCCGTCGGGCGCGGGACCGCCGGCCTCGAAGCGGCGCTTGGTCTGCTCGGCAATGCGGTCGCCGATGGCCTTCAGGATGGGCGACATGTTCGACACCCGCGTGGAGATCTCACGCAGTCTTTCCCGAATCGCGTCGGCTCCGTCCACTTTGATGATGATTTCAGGCATTTACTTTTCCCTTGACATCGTTTTGCCGTTATGTTTCACTGCTTCGAACGGGCGACAGCAGGAAATTGCGGTGTGCCTGCGGCGGGTGCCCAAAAGGGTTCCTGGTATGGAGGGACAGCCGGCCTCCCGCCCGTTTAAATCTTTCCCCTGACAAGTTCATATCGTCGTTTGTCCTGCAACGCCTGCCTATCTATCTTGAACACCGAGACCGCCTCGTTGATCGTTTCCTTTAGCTTCTGAACGTAAACATTAGATTCGACTACTACTTTCATTGTCAGAGGGTCTTTCTCAGCCGACGCGACATAAAGCAATTTTCCGTCGGTGCGATCATAAAGAACGGCTTCCGACTCCAAAACGCTCCTCGGTAAATTCCGCCATTCGCTTTCCGTCAAGGCATCGCCTGCCGCTGCATGACGCTCGGCCTTCTTGCCGACAATAAGGCGGTCGCTGATGACGATCTCCGCACTTTGCGGGCTTTGGCCTTTCCCTTTCAGAAAGATCAGATCTTCTTGCATCATCGCGCCCAACAATGCATAGGCGCGTTCCGGTTTCTTCCCGGCGAAGGCTTTGTCGAGGAATGCCAGATAATTCTCCTCGATGACTTTGCGCGCCGGCGCCGCCATCTCCGACATGGCCCTGGCGCCGATATCCGCCGGCCAGTTTGCGAGCTTTCCGGCCAGGATGTCATGCGTCTGCTCCAGGTTCGCCTTTCCGATATTGAAGCCGAAACCCTTGTCGATCCCGACGGGTTCGCCGGTCGCCGGATCAATCGGGGAGGGCGGCGCTTCGCCTCTGCCCGCCTGCCTTGCCGCCTCATACTCCTTCGGGGTGGAACCATAAACCCGGCACTTGCAGCCCCAGCCGTTTTGAGGGTAATGATCATTCCACCAGGGATCATTCGCCGGAAGGGTAATGCCGTTCCAGGCGAGATGATGGGGCCTCGGAACCCGGCTGTCGCCGTGCTTGTAGGTCAGATACGGCAACACCTGTAACTGCTCCGGGTCGGTCAACTGCTCCCAGCGTCCGGCATTGTACGCCTGTCGTACGTTGGTGGAGTAGATGACCTCGCTTCGCCAGTTCCGGGAACCGTTGTAAGACCAGCCATGTTTGGAAACGATGTTGTCGAAGTCCTTGCGGAACTCCTCCAGCGTCGTCCCTTTTGTGATGGCCTTGTCCACGGCGGACCGGAAGTCCGTCAAAATGTCGGCCTTGCAGGCACCGGCGACCATGAACCCTTTGGCGTGCTGGTCTTTCCACAGATCGTCCCATTTGCGCGTCGGGATATTCAGCTTGTTTTGAAAGAACGTTTCCTGCTCCTTAAAGGGCAGTTTGAAGACGGTCAAAAGCTCCGGGTCCATCAGGGCGTCTCCTCGCGGGCGTCATAGCGGCCCGATGCCTCGGCGATGAGCATGCCCCTGGCGATCACCGCACCGAGATCCGCCGGGTCCATCTCGCCATAAAGATCGGCAATACGGTCCCGCAACTCTTCCAGGCTTACCGCCGTCTCCACCAGGCGCTTCAATGGGGCAATGAGGGCGTCGGATTCCGGGAGGGAATCCCGCCCAAGATTGTCGGCAATGATGTCCGCCGCGTCAGAATCGCCTTCTGTGGCGATTTCTCCCGTTTTGGCTATGATGACCCTCATCCCAGGGCGTTCGCTTGAAACAGGCTTATTTTTGGCAGCCAGCGGGGTCTTTTTGCCGGGCGGTTCAGGTTTGAAATCGCCAAGCGGTGTCTCCCCTTTCTGAGGCAGGGGAACCTTAAACCGATCCGAGACGTGTTCGGCAGACATCGGTTGCCCCATTTCCCAAAGATTTTTATAAACCGTACTCAGCTTTTCCAGATCTTCAGCCGGTTCGAACATGATCTTGAACCAGGGGAGAGGCTTATCCCATCCGAAATTATAGCCAACCAGGGGCCTCACCATCTGAAACCGCACCGTCTTTTCAAGGGCTTGACAATCGGCCTTTGTCAGATCCCTGCGGACCCTGTCCTGGGCGTCTTCGTTGCCCAACTTACCCGGCGTACCTTCCGTCGTGGCTGTCTGGCCGAGAATGGCTTTCGACATTTGTCGGTCGCAGAAATTGGACAGGGCCTCGTAGATGTTCTCCGTCCCGGCATTTTTCATGGCCTGAACGAACTCGATTTCCGTGCTTTTGGAAATGATTCCTGCCGCATCGGAACCCAATGACTGGATTGCCGCCACCAGGGCGTCCTTATCTTCCTTGTTCGCGCCGGGGTCGTATTTTCCCAGGCGAAGAGGCATACCGAAAACCTCGGAGAAGGCCACCCAGTCTTTCAGGGAATAATTTTTGAACAGGTACATCCAGGCGCATACACGCAGGACGCCAGCACGGGTGTCATAGCCGGATCTGGCTTTGTATCGATGATAAACCAGCTTGAAGGGCGGCATGATCTCCCCGTATACGGGCTCCGCTTCGGTTACGATACGAGGTAATTCAAAGCTCTTAGCCCACATGTCACCACCCCGTTCATAGAAAACGGCTTTCTTGGGGTGGATCCAGGACAGGCCTCCAATGACAGCCTTTCCGCCGTCGATCTTCCACAGGATTTCGCAGAGGGAATAACCCTTTCCAATAGCGTCCAGGAGGTCCAGCAGGGCATCGTCAAAGCTGTCGAGGTTAAAAATGCAATCGGAGACAAAATCCCGAATTTTCTTATCCTCGGCAGACTCCGTCCAGGAAGTCAGATCATAGTCCAGGCCCAGGACGGCGTTCTTCCTCGTCTGTAATTCCGAAAAGAGATGGGTATCTTTCTCCTCCATCTCCTCGAATAACTCAGCCTGCCGGTAAACGTCCCCGCCGTCGGCCTCTTTGAAAATGTCGGCCAGGCGCTGGGGGGTGAGTCCTTGACTCGGATAGGATGACCATCGGTCCCGGATCGTCGTCACGGCGATCTCGCGGGTCTCCGGCTGTTTCATGACCTGAATTTCTTTTCCGAATTGATCATATAAAATTGCCATTACCAGGCCCCCTGCTGTGCAGCGAAGCGCCGCTTGTTGACAGTTTCGTATTCTACAGGTCCGGATTCTCCTTCCGATGTGGCAAACCAGGCTAATGCGCCCGAAACCCCGGAATCTCCGTGCCGCTGTTTGTTATCCTTGCCTTTCGTCTTCGTTTCCGGCAGTTTTGCTACCCCGCGGACGACCTTGAAGGCCCGGTGATCCTCGATAATATCGGCGTCTTTCGGAAGCGTAATGGAGCGATCCTCAAAGGCCGATTTGTATTTTGGCATATGTTCCCGGTACCAGGTCTCGCTCAACATGACCTGGGCGATGCGCGAGGCTCCGTATTTCTGCATGGCCACTTCCGCCAGATACTGGCCGTTGCCTCTCGCGTCGAGCGCTCCGTAACGGAACCGGGGAAGGCGGTCGACAATGTAAAACAGCACCTGCTCCTGCTGCTTGAACGGGATGTTTCGGAGTTCCACGATAAATGGAGCGCGGAATGTGGCTGATTGCTGCTCGCAAAGAGGCGTGATGACCGTCAAGTCACCCGTCCGACCGAAGTCCTCCCCAAAATAGGAGGCACGCTTGGCATCCAGTTTTACCAACAAGGGCTTCAGGGTTTCATCACACCAGTCCTTCACTTCCGCATAACGGATATGATCGGCGACCTCGGCAAATGCTTTCGATTGTTCATAACGGATGACCGGGATCTCATCGGAGAGGCAGGTTTCGATCAGCGCACGGGTCAAAAAGGTTCCCGTTCCCTGGCTCGGGATGCAGAAAAGTTCTTCATCGGCATCCTCCCCGTAGGAATCGATCATTCCTTGCCGCCAGGCCGCCTCTCCCTCTTCAGTCCATTCCCGGCCCAGGACCTCGCAGATCCTCCGGTAAAGACCGTCCTGCAGGGCAGCGTCAAAGTCCACCCGATGGAGACTGTACGGCTTCTTCCCGGCCCGGATATCCTGAATCACGGAATTGAATTCGTTCGTGTCGCCGAAATGCGTACTGATGACCCGGACCTGGCCGCCCCACATCAGGAGGGCCAGCGCCGCCTTGAGCAGCCCGGCCAAATCGTCATGGAATGCCGCTTCATCGATGACCACACGCCCCTGCTTGCCGCGCAGGTTCGTCGGGCGGCTGGAAAGCGCCGTAATCCTCCAGCCCGATTCAAGGGTGATCTTGTAGGCCAGGATCTTCTTTTCCTGGACGACGCCAGCCACCTCTTCCTCATCGATTTCCTCGTATTCCTCCATCGTTGACGCAGCCAGGTTGTAAGCCCGCGCCCAATTGGCGCAGTCGTTGATGAATTCGAGGGCCATGTCCTTCGTGTAGCCGATGTACCAGACGTTCCGTTTCTCGCCGCTGCCGACCTCCGAAGCGTAAAGGGTATCGTCAGCCGCCTCGGCCCAGGAAATACCGACACGGCGCGATTTTTCGATGAATTTGACCGCAGATTGATCGGCGACCCAGCGGGTCTGATAAGGCAATAAGATGCCCGTGGCGGGTCTCGCCTGGTCAAAATCGGTCTGCAGTTGAGCTACATTCATTACTTTCCTGCCAACTTGCCTTCCAGTTCTTCGGTTTTTGCTGCTTGCCCTTTCTGGTAGGACATCCACTCGCAAAAGAAACCTACCGGACGCTCCCCGTCGTCATGATATAAGGGCACACTTGTTACGTTACGGGCGACGCCATTCGAATCGAAATAGGCCAGGTTGACACATGAATCTGACCAAACATGCGCAATGATGGCTGCTTCCGGCTGCTCGCCAGCATCCTTCTGCGTTTTCCCATGACGATAGAAAAGAACCACTCTTCCAACGGTAGGTGTGATCATGATCTTCCTCCCAGTCTCACGCCCTTTAGACGATCCCCAAAATCTTCTTCCGGATCTCCTCGGCGGTCTTTTCGGAAAGCCCGCCCTGCTTGGCGACCTTGACGACCTCTTCAGCCGCGTCCTTCGCTTTGCTCTTGGCCTGCGCCATCCATTTTTTCTGATCGACGCTGGCCTTGCTCAACTTGGCCACCATGATCCCCATTTTCGGGAATATCTTGGCGAAGGCCACCGGGTCTTCGGTTTGCAGATTGACCAACACGTCAAAGGCTTTTTCCTGCACCAGGCTGATCAGGGCGTCGCTCATGACGCCTTCGTTGTCTCCGACCGCCTCTGAAACGGCGCGGGCCTGCTCCGAAGCGATCTTGATCGCCGCCAGGCGGTCCTCAAAGGCTTGTCCGTAACGGTGTATTGCCGCATGGGAAATCTCAAACCCCTGATCCCGAAGCCATTCGGATAACGCTCTGTAATCGGAAAAACTTCCGCTGATCAGGCGCTTGTCCAATTCCCGCTTTACGGCGTCGGGAAGTTTCGTGATCTTCGATCTCGAAGGCATATCACCACCATTTCTTGGGACGGGCGATTCCAGGGCGGCAATCGACGGTATATTCAACGATGTCGATCCCGTGATTGTTGATCTTGGCTCGCCACACAGGGCTGTCCCGATGGGTGACCGCGATCAGTTCGCGTTCCTCCAGGTAATCGAGTTCCCGGCGGATGTCGTTCAGCGTCACGTCCAGGATGACGGGTTCGATGGCGTTGCGGATCATGACTTCCGACGTGCCGCTGGGCTGGGCTGCATGCAGCGTCCTCAAGATCAGCCAGCGCATCTCAAATCGCCTGGCGTTTTCCATGTCGATGGGAAGAGGTTCCTTCATTACAATCTCTCCTTCAGTCTTTCGATGGAGTCATGGACACGGTCCAGCTTGGCATTGATGACAACCTCAAACCGCACAAAATCCTCTTTCCTGACGTAGGAGAGAGGAAGGTCGGCTTTCATTTCCAGAACGTCCTTCTCCAGCTTGGAGATGTCCTTTCCCCAGCCTTCGAGGCGGCTGTTGATGTCGTCGCAATGGGCCTTGAACATGGTCCGCAATACCGCTACGATCAGCACGCTCCAGGCCGCGATCAGACCGGGGAAAGGACATC
>Ga0208458_1001047_pt1 | contig 24545 bp, 17 predicted proteins | sample AD_UKC085_MetaG_FD_184432 | JGI IMG/M metagenome (GOLD analysis project Ga0208458, IMG submission 184432) | Active sludge microbial communities of municipal wastewater-treating anaerobic digesters from USA - AD_UKC085_MetaG (SPAdes) (version 2) | ecosystem: Engineered > Bioreactor > Anaerobic >... | reverse complement strand
TTTCCTGGATGGAAAAGAAGAATTACGCGGGTATAGAAGATTTCAGGGGAAAACTGGCCATGGGAACCCGGATCAACCCTGCCGAATACGAAAGGGTCCAGTTCATGAAAACCTTTTCGGAATACACGAAGTAATTCAAAGTGCAAAACAATGCCTGGTGGAGCGTACCAGACCACTCCTTGGGGGGAGTGGTCGGAAGGAGTCTTTTGTGGAGCGTATAACTTACATCCAATACTTACCACAAGCATTGTATTTCAATCTCTTACACATTAACCCCAAAAAGAAGGGTTAAGAATTGGCTAATTTTGTTCATCAAAATAGCAAAGAACTGACTTGCGAAGCGAAGATAATAAATGTATGGTAATTATTGAAATTTAAGGTGTTGTGAGGGATGCTATTTTTAAAACATAACCCTTCCTTACTCTCAAGCAACGGTTCAGGGTGTCTAACCCCTGTTCCTTGAAGGGATGTCTCACTATTATCTTTACGTTAACTTACTGATAATAACCATTTCGGGAATTCCCTGTAAGGCTATTTTATATTCAACACCTGCGGGGTGTAGAACCCTCGTCCCAAAATATTGGTAATCCCCAGCCACGTAATATCGTGCTTGGCTTTCATACTTGCAAAATATTGATAATCACCATTGGGACTTTTCTCCCCAAGGCTTTTCATACAGTTATACAACTTCGGGAATCGAATTCTTATCCCTGCCCACCCTCAAGCAGTGATGGTAATCCATCAGCGTTCAAACCCTTCAGGAAACCAACCCTTCATAACACCATCCCTTTAAGACCCTATACTGCATATTCGCAAGCGAATCATTACCTACAGGGTCAATATTAGTTGTGTGTTTGTTTTTCTACTTCCGGACATCTCCTGACCGCATCATCTTCCCATCATCAGCACCGGCATGCCTGTTCTTTCATAATCGGTTAAATTTTTGGGCATTTTTTTTTGAAAGGGGTTGGTGTTTAAGAATCAGTGTTGTCTGGATTTCCAATTTTTTTTGTAGGATTTTTTAGAGTCTCGATTTTAAAACCTTTTCTACCGGCTATAGATTTTGGAAGCATTTCTTCTGAACTTTTCCTTTCCGCTACGGATTTTGCAAGTATTTATAAGAGGACGTAAATATGGAGCACCGACAGACATAGGGGGACTGTTAAAAATAAAAGAACAGGGGGAAAGGGGGGATACCCCTCGTACATTACAAATATGACATATAAATGGAAAATACAACTGACAATAACTATCCTGCAACACTTGCAGACCTGATTGAAGCCATGCAAGACCCTTCAGGCAGGTATAAACATCTCCAAATCTTTTTCTATCGTAATAAATCCAGTCTTGATTTAGGTTTTGGGCAGAAATATTTGATTGTGAACCGGATTGGATTTGATTTGTACGAACTAACTGGTGTTGATTATCATAGTGGTGTTATAAAGATGCTTTTTAACAATCCATCCAATGGAAATTCTGCTGAAATCAACTTGGATATAAATGATGAACATCCAGAACACTTTCTTATCTGCTGGAACGACATTAAGAATATGGTATATGCTGAACAAACCCACAATAGTGTTGACGCTGATTTACTGGAACTCGATGCTGAATAAAAATGGATGATAAATCATATACCAATAGTGTTGGAAGGAAGGTGCTTGAATATCTTTCTCCTGACACTATTGTTCTGGACTTGGACTTCATCATGACCCAAGGTAAATGTTTAACCAAGGGTATGCCATATATGAAGTTGGAGAAGCGAACCATTGGTGAAGATATTGCTGCCATCAGGTTGCTGAACTTCCAAGAATACGCAGGTGTTCTTTATTTGAATGTACAAGACATCAAAACCAGCAGGTGCTATAATATCAGTTGGAACATGGAATACGATGGTGATATATGGTTCTGGGCACTCTCTGACTTCGAAACAATGACCACATTACCACAATAACCGAATATCGTTTAGTAGTTAGTGGTGTTCTACGCAAAAAAGATTGATTTTGTTGAAAGAATAGCAACAACTGAATCTATCATCTTGGTAAATTTGCGTAATACCATAAAAATAAAGAAATAGCGTTACTTTATAAAGGTGCGTTACTATGGACACACCTTTATCGTAATAAAAAGTTCAAAGTAACAATGGAAGAACTTGGATTTGAAAAAACGGTTATATACTTTGATTTCTACCACAGATATAAGGGGAGATGTTTTAACTGCGGTAAGGACTTCATATCAAAACTAAAAAGTGCCAAGTATTGCTCATATAAATGTAAGAAGGCTATGGAAAAAAGAAAAGCCTCGACAAAAGCAAGAGAACAAAGAGAAACATATAATAAATGTATAATCTGTACCAAATCTGTTAAGCAGGACAGTTGGGGTAAAATTAAAAGATATTGCAGTAATGCATGTAAACAGAAAAGTTACAGGCAAAGAAAAGCCAATGCAGATAATCTTTCAACCACTCTGAAATAAGTAATGCTTACGTTTATACCTCATTATGGTCACTGGCTGACTTTGAAACCATGACCAACTTACCAAATTAACCGACCCCCTTTTTTGCTGTTTTTTTACAGGGGGGGATGACCACGTAAAATCGATGGTTATAGATGCCGGAATTTTTATGTTAATTATTTGGGGAGAGGACGAATTTGGTTTGCGCCATCTCACGCTTTCTGGCTTCCCGGACAAAATATCCTGTGGTCTTGCGTTGCTTCCGGTCTTTCGAACCTTTAGGTCTACCCGTAAAACTGTATCCTTGTGCTTTCTTCCGTTGTAATCCTTGAATAGTGCGTTCTCGAATTAACTCACGCTCAAACTCGGCAAATGCTGACAATATTTGAAAATGTAATTTCCCAGAGGCAGTGCTAAAGTCAAGATTGTCTGAAATGCTTATAAATCCTACCCCTTTGTCAAGAAGTTCTTTTGTATCGAGTATCAGTTCGGTTGAACTTCTCGCCCACCTATCGAGTTTGTATACAACTGCCGCATCATATTGATGATTTCTCAATTTTGCTAAAAGTGCTTGTTTGACTGGGCGGGTCTTGCGTGTACTTTCTATTTCTTCATAGATATCATAGGTACAGTCATTTTTTTTCGCAAACTCAACGAGTCTTATTTTCTGATTCTCTACTGTTTGCTCCGATGTACTTACTCTAATATATAAGGCAAGTTTTTTCATAATTATTATCATATTAATTAAGAATCCAAGGATAAATGGTGCACCATGCAAATGGAAGTGGTAATTTAACTGGGTACGCCATTACAGGAATATCGTTTTCAAATTCTATGATAATCAAATATGCATCAATACCCTCTTCATCTGTTATTAGGTGCTGTTGTAAAAATTTTCTATTCTTTTGTGATTCCATGCACAAATGTTTGTGCGAAGATAGCAAAAAGAAAAAAGTCATGCGCAAACATTTGCGCCTAATTCCTTATCTTTAGTCAAAATTTTCTGACATGTCATCAACGAAATCACCAAAACCCCGAAGAATTGCTCCAGAGCACCAGAAACTAATGAATGAACTTGGTGAGAGAATCAAGAAACTCAGACTTGAAAAGGACAAAGGTTTAGTTGAAATGGCGAATGATATTGGAATAAGCAGAAATGAATATAGCCATATGGAACAGGGTAAAATATATTTCAAATTCTCAACATTGCTTCGTATTCTGGATTATCATAATATTTCCTTCGGGGATTTTAGTAAAGGTTTGTAGATGTTTTGATAACTGTATAAATTTGTTAATTATGGTCTCTCATACGCTTGTCGGGAACACTTTTACGCCAGTTTAATTGGTATTCCGACAAAATTGGTTTGGGTCAGCGTTGAAAATGTCATTTTATGCACTTCTATTCATACAGAATGGTACGGTAAAATTAATTTATTCGTTCTGGTAGTATATGTTAAAGGGGAATAGTGTCCAGTTTGTTGCATAATAAAATATGCATAGTTCCGGCAGACAAATCGTCATCTTCACACTATTTATTATAAAACTTGAACAATGATTAATAAAACAATTCCTGAAACGCATCATAAAAAATTACAGCAAATAGGTGCTTTATTGAGAGAGACCCGTATCGGAAATGGCTACAGCCAAGAAGGATTGACTGAGTACTTAAATTTACACAGGAACAGTATTGTCCATGCCGAGAATGCCAAGAACATAACATTATTGACACTTTTTGAATTGGCAGATACACTCAAAATTGACCTTAAAGACCTCTTCTGGGATATCAAATAAATCAATTATGTCATCAAATTTGACGTTTTAACCACCTACTATCATCTGAGAGACAGGCATTTCTTGCCAATTTTCAGGAATCATAATCAAATAAATCTGAACATTCGTCACACTTTCGAACAAATGCCATCTTTCAATCGAGTGTTTTTCTGTTTCTTAACTAACTCATTATCAATATCAAGTAACAATTTAAATTAAAATTGTTACGGAACAATTTAGATTAAAATTGTTCGTCAAAATGGAAATCATAACCTCTTGACAGGCATTAAGTTCCATATTATTTTTACAATGCAATTTACAACAACAGTCAAGGACAACTAAAAAAAGATATGAATTTAATACGATTGGTGGTTTTTACGATAGCATGATAGTATTTATCCACGTAGGGACATTAATATAACATTCCCCCTACAACTATAAATAACTGTATGTAAAATGATTAATTATGGAAGAAGTAAAAGGTTACAAAGCAAGATTTGAAATTAAAGACAAGAATTTGTACTGTCGAATGGACACCAGCATGATTCAGCGGCTTAAAGAAATTAGAAAAGCAACCGGAATCAGTTGTTCTGAAGTTATCCGAGAATCTGTTCGAAGGTTGCTTCAGGAAGTTGACGAAACTAATTCAATTAACTTGAGGGTAAAGTAAAGCGAAGGAGACCTCTCTGGGGTCTCCTTTTCAAAACTTAATGAAAAAATTTAAACATGAATGAATTACCGGATTTTGATTACATAAGGCACTTGTATGAAAAAGAAGACCTTCATGATGTCTTTGCAACTGTTCTTAACACCTTCCCGAACATAACCGGAGCAACAGTACAGGGACGGACATATCTATGGGAGATTCTTCAGAGGATAAAATATAATATGGCTGAAAACGAATATTTCGAAATGTTATTTACCCATAAATATATCAGTGGTTCAAGAAATCCGGATTATGAAGAGAAAAAAAGGCATTTTCCTGCAGTGTGCTACAATGCGGTATTTAATGATTACAAAAATATTGACCATTTGGATTCCATTACCAATCTAATGTTTCTGGATGTTGATGATTTTGGAAGTGAAGAAGAAACATTAGCCTACAAAAAACACATAACAGAAAAGTATGATTGGATAGTTGCATGCAACCTATCGCTTAGCAGAATTGGTTTGCATGTAATCATCTTGGTGGATAAAATCACCGGAAATGAGGATTACAATAGAAAATATGAATACATAAGTGCTACATATTTTGATGGATTGTTAGACCCCAGAAGTAAATCATTGTCCAGATATACTGTTATTCCATTTGATTACAATATTTATATTAATGAATCACCTAAAGTACTTGAAATAGACAGCATTATCAATAGAAATGGAAAAGGTATAAGCAGTGCATATAATAAAGAAAGCATAGATGAAAAAGGTATATCCAGTGTACATATAGAAGAAGAAATAATATGTACTCCCTATACCTTTTCTTTTCTTTCTCCATTAAACCAGTTAATGAATGATGCTGCAAGGAAACACAGTCTAAGATTCAGACAAGAAGTTGATGAATCAATTTTTACTAATCCTGATATACCAATTTATGTTTCTGAAGGAATTGATGTCATTGAAGTTAATTTATTTCCACTTCGTGACCGGAAGATAAGAGAAGGTTATAGAACTTCCTTTATAGGTGCGTTGACTGTAAGGATGATTTACTTGAATAATGAATCTCCTGAGCATATTAACCCTGACATCAGAACAGACATCCTGAAATTCATATTGCATATCAACAGCACTGTTTGTGACCCGCCATTATCGCATAAAGAAGTCTTGAATTCATATAATGCCAACTGGAAGAAATATATAGCCGGGGAGTTAGACTTCAGTAATTATTTTATAAAACAAAGGGCATTCTGGTCTAAGTATACCAACCTAAAAGGTAATGAAAAACGTAAGGTGACATGTAGAATTAAAAATGAACCGATTGTGGCAGAATCAAAGAGAAGGATAAAAGAAGCCGTGGAAACAATTAATTCAATGGGTGGAAAAATAACTCAAAGGAAAGTGGCAAAAGTTTCAGGATTGGGATTATCGACAGTAAAGAGTTACAGAGAATATTATTGGCAGATAGTTCAGAATTATAAGTCATCCGCTCAAAATGAAAAGGTTATTTCGCCAACAATTGAAGTAATACCTTCGCATCAGGATGACGCCATTATTGTTCCTGAATTTGTAAATCAAGATGAAAGTATTAATACAAAAAACTTCAACACTTCTATCAATGACCCTATTCAACCATTTGATATTGAAAACGTTGAAATTATAACCTTTCAGGAGAATATATCCTTATCTGATAATAAAGAGGCAACCTTGTCTGATGAGCACCTTCATAAAGTCTTTGATAGAGTTTATGAATGTTTTAAAACTAAACTTGATGAAAATGCTGAAAAGATTCTATACACCAGATTTCTTAATGTATTCACTCAGTTGCCGAAAGATGATGCAAGGTTGTTAGCCACACCAAGTGAAAATATTAATGATGGGAGTGCATATTGGAAGCAATGCTCCTTGGAGAGCAAGTTCTGGAATTTGTGTGAGGGTTTGCTGTGAGCGAAATTGTCAGATTATCTGCCTGACGATAATTAATAATGATTTAAGAGTATCCGGGGTTAATATTATTATCAGGATATACCATTGATAAAAGTCTCGACCAACCAAATCTGGAAAGAATAACATTTGCACTGACAATGGTATTCCAGTGCTCAGGAATTTGAAAATCGAAAATAAATGCTCTTTATTGAGTCTTCTTTAACTTTTTTGCTTTGGTTGCCTTTTTTGTATCCATATCAATTACCAACCATAATGTGTCGGATTGATAACCATGACCAACTCCAGAATTAGTTAATGCAAATACAACCCATGTCGGATTATTGTATTCTCTCAGAAATGTTTCAAAGTCTTCATAATCAGGCGTGTCTCCATCATTTTCTTTTTCAAACTTTTTAACAAATTTTTTCCAGCCAGTTTCTAAGGATTTATTATTAATGCACGGTTCTTCAAAAACAAGGCTCGACCAATAACCCATAAGAGATTTTGCGTTTTCATTCATGAATTCTGCGTCTTCATCAACAATAACTTCACCTGTTGCAGGACAGTAGAAGTTTGAATGTGAAAGTTCAAGGTCTATTATTTGCATAGCGGAGATATTTTTAAAATAATCGAAAAACCTTATCATTTAAATATACAAAATATTACAAGCAAATTTTACGTGATTTATATTCAAAGAAAAGGTTAGTGTTGGAGAAAACTATATGCCCTCAATAAAAGGATTCACATTTCGTGTTAAGTCAGGGTCAAATATTTTATGATTAGTCCTGCATCCTTTGTGGATTAAATTTAATGCTGTTCCTAAATATTAATTCCGTAAATTCGTTTATTCATTACTTTAACTTTTCTTAAATCAATGCTTCTTAAAGAACTACTGAAGTCCAAAGGCTTAAAGCAAAATTGGCTTGCCACAAAAATTGGTGTCAGCGAAGTGACGGTTTCAAATTGGTGCGCAGGTAAAAGTGTGCCCAAAAAGAAGCATTTACAGAAAATCAGCGATATTCTTGAAGTTCCGGTTAAAACCATAATCAACAATTGATGCTTAGCGATTCAAAGTACATATTGTCCTTTACTGCTGCATCACTACGGTTGAATGAAATGGTTAAGGTTGCAAAGGCTGCCTATGATAATAATATTAACGACCTGAAGACGATAAAAGAGAGTGGCGTTGTATTCAATTCCGTCAAAACCAGAACATCTGACCGGGAGTTCCGTGAAATAAAGAAAAGATTAGAAAAACTGACTCCTGACCAGATAAGAATCCTGATTCATGGTGACCTTATATCACAAAAACAAATTGCATTTCTTGCGGTTTGCAAGCGTTACACTTTTATCAGGGACTTTGTGGTTGACACGATTCGTGATAAAGTCTTGGTCTTTGATTATAAAATAAATGTATCTGATTTTAAATCTTTTATTCACGGCAAGGTTCAATTGCATCCGGAATTGGAAGAATTTTCTGATTCCACTCTCAAGAAGGCTGAACAGGTAATGTTTCATATACTTGAACAGGCAGGTATGATAAACAATGCTGTTGAAAGAATTATACAACCACAAATGCTTCAACCAGACGTTATCAATTCAGTAGTTAAGGATGACCCAATGTGGATGAAAGTATTCTTGATGCCCGACAGAGATATAAAACAATTAATGACGTAATATGGAAGATATAGCAAAGAAATTCGAACACCTTTATCAGGTAGTTTCAACCGAAGAGTTCCTTCGTATGGAATCCCTCGGTGGTGAGATACCATTTTTCATATTCGCATTTGATGCCAAACAGCAGTGTGAAGTTGACAAAGCCGTCAAGGGTTTAAAAAACAAATTGGAGAAGAATGGAATACCAGTCCTTGAATTAAATCTTTATGATATTTCCATTGATATATTAAATAAAGAACTTGGCAAAGGTGAAATCTTTGAACTTGAAAAGGATATGGGAAAAAAGGAGTTCAAAGATGCGATACAATCCATTCTCAACATTAAGGAAATATTAATGCCGGAGATTAAGAAAATTATTAATTCCAGTCAGGCAAAAGTTTACTTTCTGACAGGTATTGGAATGGTTTATCCTTTTATCCGTTCACATAATGTTTTAAACAATCTTCAAAACGTTGCTAAAGATGCACCAACTCTGGCATTTTTTCCGGGTGATTATAACGGGTATTCACTTGAACTTTTTGGCACATTAAAAGACGATAATTATTACAGAGCGTTCAACATTGACAATTATAAACTGAAAGCATGAAACTCAAGGACTTTTTTGTAAAAGACATCAACCGGACAATTGAGACGGTAATCAAAGCCGATGACCAAGACCACATTTTTGAAGAAGTGGTTGAATATATCGTTACTGATGAAGTAACAAAGAAAATCCGTGACTTTTTCTCTGCGTATAATGATTACCGTGGAGTTAATGGAGTCTGGATAAGCGGTTTCTTTGGGTCTGGTAAATCCCATCTTCTGAAGATTCTCTCATATGTCCTTGAAAACAAAGAATACGATGGTTACAGACTTGGAGAATTATTTGCTGAAAAAATTGAAGATGACAAAATACTGAAGGCAGATATATTAAAAGCCACTAAATGCCCTTCAGAATCAATATTGTTCAATATTGACCAACAAGCGCAGATTACCACAAAACAGGAAGAAGATGCCCTTCTAAACGTTTTCTACAAGGTGTTTAATGACAACCTTGGTTATTACGGGGAAAGACAGTATGTGGCTGAATTTGAAAGATGGCTTGACCATGATGGTGTTTTTAAAAAATTTAAAGATGATTATAAAACCAGTACAGGGGATGACTGGCTGGATGCACGCAGAAAATATTTTTCGCCAAAGGTTAAAGAAGCCATTGGTACAGTGCTTTCGAAAATAATGGGTGGTACTCCTGATAAGTATGCCAATATAATCGAAACATTGCGTACTGATTCCGCTCTGTCAGTGGATGATTTTTGCAATAAAGTCAACGACTACATAAAGACAAAACAAAAAGGATTCAGGCTTAATTTCTTTGTCGATGAGGTTGGACAGTATATTTCTGAAAGTTCCAAACTCATGTTAAACCTTCAAACCATTGCTGAAACCCTTGCCACAAAAACAAAAGGTAATTCATGGATTCTGGTAACATCGCAGGAAGATATTGAGTCAGTGGTTGGTGATATAAATAAGACCCAGAAGAATGATTTTTCTAAGATACAGGCACGGTTTAAACTTAAAATTCCATTAACATCAGCCAATGTTGATGAAGTAATCGAGAAAAGAATCCTTGATAAAACTGACCCGGCTAAAACATTATTAAAGAATGTCTGGAAAAGTGAACAATCAAACTTCGAGACCATACTTTCTTTCTCTGAGGTCGGAGTACAGTTTAAAGGCTATAAGGGGGAAGATGATTTCATAAATAAATTTCCATTTGTATCATACCAATTCGACCTGTTTCAGCAATGCATCAGAGCATTATCAACTCATAATGCATTTCAGGGTAAACATGCATCGGTGGGTGAAAGGTCAATGCTTGGAGTTTTTCAGGATGTAGTCCAGAGCATTGAAACAAAAGATGAAAAAGCACTGGTAAGTTTTGATTTACTGTATGAAGGTCTTCGTTCTACCATCAGAGGGGAACTTCAAAGTGCTATTATTCTGGCTGAAAAGAACCTCGATAGTAATTACGCCAAAAGAGTTCTCAAGGCACTTTTTATGGTGAAATATTATTCGAATTTCAAAACAACCTCAAGGAATATTTCAACCCTGATGATTGATAATATGCATATTGATTTAAAAGAGCATGATAAGAAGGTAAATGAAGCATTAAGTCTGCTTGAAAACCAGACATACATTCAAAGAAATGGTGATTTATACGAATTCCTTACCGATGATGAAAAAGACATAGAACAGGAAATAAAAGCAACTGATATTGATGATGGTCAGGTAACGAATCTTTTAAAGGAAATTGTTTTTGACACAATAATCGGAGAAAATAAGATTAGATATTTGGAAAATCGGCAGGATTACGATTTCACGAGTAAGATTGACGGAACAATTCTTGGCAAAGAGAAAGAACTTACTGTTGAAATTATAACCCCAAACTTCAAAGACCATGATAAAGTAGACTTGTTAAAAGGTCAAACAATGGGGTATAATACCCTTTTGATGATGGTCTTGCCACATGATGAACATATGCTGATGGATGTGAGAATGTATCTTAAAACAGATAAATATGTTCGTCTTGCACAATCGACAACAAATAAGGATAACGTTAAACGAATTCTGTTTGAAAAAGCACAGTATAACACCAAAAGAAGAGGCGACCTTGTAATACTTCTAAAAAGACTGTTGGGTGAATCAACGGTTTATATGAACGGTATGAAACAGGAAATAAGTGGTTCTTCTGATGGCAAAACCAAATTGGTCAATGCCTTCCAGAACCTGATTAAACTGGCGTACCCAAATCTGAAAATGCTTGGCAACATTTTATTCTCGGAAGAAACCATTAAATCAATCATTAAAAGTAAACAGGATGATTTGTTTGGCACTGATGATACCACCATGTCAGAAGCCGAAAGCGAGATGCTGAACATTATACACAGGAGAAAAAAGTCATCAGAGCGGACTTCACTTGTTGACTTACGTGACTATTTTTCAAGAAAACCATATGGTTGGTATCAAAATGCCATCTGGAGCATTTCGGCAAAGTTATATAAGCGAGGGAAGGTGGAGTTCCGGCAGGATAGCAATTTGCTTGATGATGACGGGGTATTGAATTCTTTAATGAACAACAGGTTATATAGCAACACACTGCTTGAGCCGCAGGTTGATATTGACCCAAAACTAATCAAAGAACTGGCAACTTTTTATAATGACTTTTTTGATGAAACATGCCCTGCCAAAGAGGCTAAGGATGTTGCAATGGCGTTTAAAAACAAAATCACCGATGAATATGTATGGCTTAACCAACTTTTAATGAATAAAGAAACCTATCCATTTTTGGATGAATTATCACCCGTTTCAGATTTCGTTGAGAAACTTACCAAGAAGGATTATTCATATTTTCTGAACAATGTTAAAGAATTTGAAGATGAACTTCTTGACAATAAAGAAGCAATTATTGACCCGATAAAACGCTTCTGGAATGGCGAACAGAAGAAAATATATGATTCAATAAGAACATTTTTTACCGGGAATCAGTCGAATCTTGAATATGTTGAAGGTGATGAACTCGACATCCTTAAAGGAGTAATTGAACATAAGCAGCCTTATAAAGGGAACATAATAAAAGATGCGAAAGCAGCCAAAGATGCTTTGACAACCAAAGTCAAGAAACTTATTGAAGACGAGAGGCAACTTACCGAAACTGAAATTGGAAAAGCCACCCAGCGTATTCAGTCACACGTAGATTATAAAAAACTGAATGATTCACAACGAAAGGATGTCACTAAACCATTTGATGAAGAGTTGAAGAAACTTAAAGACCAGCGATTTATAGCAAACATGCGGGAAACAAGGTCGAAAGTAAAAGGAAGTCTATTGGGACATCAATTGGATGAAATGGTTCGTCTTGCAAAGCCACCTGAAGTTGGTGAACCTGTTGTTCGTTATCAACAATTATCAAACGTGAAGGTCAACTTTCCAAAAAATGAACTGCAAACTGTTGAAGATGTCGATGAATATGTTGAAGCATTGAAGGCTACCCTTGCAGAATTAATCAAACAAAACAAACGGATATCCTTGTAAGACTATGAATACAACAGAACTTAAAAGGTTTGCTCAGGGAGCACGCAGGAAATTATTGGAACAGGTTGGTTCAAAACTATCATTTGTGTTAACTGCAGATTCTCCAGAATTGCGGGAGAAAACTCAGCAAATTAAGCAACTCAGGGAAGAGTTGAATAGAGCAACTAAGGAACAATTAATTGAAAAGGTAGCATACACATGGTTTAACCGTTTGATGGCACTTCGATTCATGGATGCCAATGATTACCAACCATTAGGCATTAGAATAGTTACACCAAAAGATGGATATACTTCTCCAGAATTGTTGGATGAAGCAAAGAGAGGAAACATACCAGAAGAATTGGTTATAAAAAGGCAAAAGGTTTATGATTTGCTTGATGGCAGAATTCCAAGTACAAATCCACAGAATGAAGCATATAAAGAACTACTGATTGCTGCATGCAATAATCTGAATGCAGTATTCCCATTCTTGTTTGAAAAAATCAACGATTATACAGAATTGTTGCTTCCAGATGACCTTACAAGCGACTTTTCCATTGTAACAGATATGTGTGAAGGTATGCCACCTGAAGATTGCATAAATGTTGAGATAATTGGGTGGTTATACCAGTTTTATATTTCAGAAAAGAAAGATGCCGTTATCAGGTCAGCAGAAAAGGTTAAGAAGGAAGACATACCTGCTGCCACCCAATTGTTTACACCACGATGGATTGTAGAATACTTGGTTCAGAATACCCTTGGAAAATTATGGATGCAAAACAAACCCAAATCCAGATTAATTGAATACATGCCATTTTTCCTTAAATCACTATCTCTCTCATCAGATGATTATTTGAAGGTAAGTTCCCCTGAAGAAATAAAGTTTTTAGACCCCGCAAGTGGAAGCGGTCACATTCTTGTTTATGCATTTGATTTGTTAACAAAAATTTATGAAGAAGAAGGTTATAACATCATCGACATTCCAAAACTAATTATAGAAAAGAACCTATATGGATTTGAAATAGATGAAAGAGCAGCACAACTTTCTGGATTAGCATTAATGATGAAAGCCAGAGAATATCAACGCAGGGCATTCAAGAAAGATTTGCAGCCGAATATTCTTTGTTTTCAGGACTTAAACTTCGAAATCACCGAAATAAAAAATACACTCAAATCACTGCACATAAATTTCTCAGAGGAACTGATACATGATTTACTTCAACTGCACGGAGCAACTAATTTCGGGTCTTTAATCATCCTGCATTCCAACATTAGTGAAATTTCTAATTTAATCGAAAAACTTAGTCATATTACATCGGCAGTTGATGTTTTCACGAGGAACAGGATTGATGACCTATTAATTGCAGGCAACCAACTATATTGGCTTGCAGAAAAATATCATTGCATAGTAACCAATCCACCATATATGGGGGATAGTAATTTTAATGAGGAATTGATAGAATTTGTCAAGAGCAACTATGTTGATAGCAGATATGACTTGATGACTTGCTTTATGGAGATGGCATTAAGCAAACTACAACAAAAAGGACTTTTAGGGATGATTAACCAACATAGTTGGATGTTTATAAGTAGTTATGAGAGGCTAAGAACAAAATTAATTAAGAACATTTTTATTGATTCAATTCTACATCTGGGAGCAAGAACCTTCCCTGAGATTGGTGGAGAAGTTGTGCAAAATGCCGCATTTGTATTTGTAAACTTAATTTTAAACGGGAGAGGAAGTTATTTCAGATTGATTAATTTTAATAATTCAGAACTAAAACGGACAAAAACTTTAGAAGCAATTCAAAATCCGCAATGTGAATGGTTTTATAATGCCAACCAGAAAGATTTCAAAGAAATCCCAAGTAGTCCAGTCGGATATTGGTTATCACAAAACTTGCTAAAAGCATTTAAGAATGGCACATTATTATCTGCGCTTGGTGAGCCACGACAAGGGATGGCTACAACAAATAATAATAGATTTTTAAGGCTATGGCATGAGACATCTTTCAATAAAATTGGATTCAATTTGACCTATGAGGATGCTATTAATTCAGAATTTAAATGGTTTCCATACAATAAAGGTGGAGAATATCGAAAGTGGTTTGGTAATAATGAATTTGTTGTTAATTATTACAAGGAAGGGGAAGAATTAAAAACTGAAGTTAAAGAGAAGTACAGGACAAGGTCATATGCTCAAGGGTTTTCAAAAGAAAGATGGGATAAACTGATTGATGTTTGGGTACTAAAGAATAAGCAATTTTATTTCCTTGAAGGAATAACATGGTCATATATCAGCAGCACTAATTTAGGGGTTAGAAAGTCACCGATGGGTTTCATATTTGATGTAAGTGGCTCATCTTTATTTGTAGATAACAAACTCGAATCATATATACTTGGATTTTTAGGTTCAAAATTGGGGATACTCTTTTTGGATACAATTAACCCAACGATGAATATTCAAGCGGGAGATATTGGTAAACTTCCTTTAATATTTAAAGCAGAATACCTTCCAATAATTGAAAATATTGTGGATTTTTTAATCAAAAAATCTATTAATGATTGGGATTCAAGGGAAAAATCATGGGAGTTCCAGCGTAATGAACTAATAAGGATTAAAGGACAGGATGTTGAAGAAACCTATGACCTATTCCAACAACATTGGAAGAATGAATTCTTTAAACTTCACCAGAAAGAAGAGGAACTTAATAGTCATTTTATTGAGATATATGGTTTGAAGAACGAACTGAGTCCAAATGTGCCATTAGAGCAAATAACGATTCTTCAAGAAGAAATAGATTTTCAAGAATTAACAGCGTTAAATAAAAAACTTGTTAGAGACCCAAGAACTTCTTTAATTCAGAATTATAATGAGATATGTTTACCATTTATCTCTAAAGAAATTATAGCACAGTTTATAAGTTATTCTGTTGGCTGTATGTTTGGTCGATACAGTCTGGATAAAGAAGGTCTCATTTTAGCCAATCAAGGGGAAACACTTCAGGATTACCTACATAAAATTGGCATAATAAAGGATGATTGTACTTTTCTTCCGGATTATGATAATATTATCCCCATACTGGATGATGAATGGTTCGAAGATGATATTGTTGAAAGGTTTAAACATTTCCTGAAGGTCTCATTTGGTGAAAAGTACTTCAATAAGAACCTTACTTTTATTGAGGAACAAATTGGAAAAGATATAAGGAAGTATTTCATAAAAGATTTTTATCCTGACCACCTTAAGCGTTTTAAAAAACGACCCATATATTGGATGTTTTCTTCTCCCAAAGGAAATTTTAATGTGTTGATTTACATCCACCGTTATACAACCGATACTATCAGCAAAATATTAAATAAATATTTGAAAGAATTTATTGGTAAACTAAAAACACGCAGGGAACATCTTCAGCATATACAGGTAAATGGCTCGCCAACAGAAAAAATTAAAGCCATTAAGGAAACCGATAGTATTAATAAGATGCTCGTTGAGTTGCAGGAATATGAACGTGATATTCTTTATCCATTGGCAACAGAAAGAATAGCCATTAATTTGGATGATGGGGTCTTAGTCAACTACAATAAATTTGGTAAGTCATTGAAAGAGGTGGGTGGATTAAATGATAAAAAGACCAAAGATAAGGTCAGTAAGTTCAATTGGAATGATATAACTAACATACCATGAACAAAATAGAAGAAGCATTATCGAAATTGTTTATTAAACATCGCATTATCTTCTGGTATGATGAGAATGAAGAACTGAAAGATGAATTCGTAACATTATCCTTAGAAGGTATTGAAAAGGTAGTTGTGAATAACAATCAGTTCTATATTAAACATCTTACAATTAAAGAAAAACCGAGCACTAAGTTTTTGCTTTATCTGCCATATAAAAAACCAAGCAATATTGAGAATTGGTTATTGGATATGGAACTGTCAAACTATGTCTTCCAGACCAAGCAGGAAGCCATGTATGCACAAGAACTTGAACTCGATTATGATTTCACCAATTTGATTGCCGAACATATTGAATTCTTCAAAAATAAGGAACGCAGGGCAGAATTAAAAGAATTACTTGGCAAGGAAGATGATTATCAAGCCATCCGGTACAAGATGCTTGCAGTAATGTTTAAAACTGATAATGTAAGCCTTGTTTCATTCCTTCAGGTGCATGCATTGGCATATAATGACGGGAATGAAAGATTTGACAGGGAACTGGAACGTTATTACCTCAAATCTTTTTATTGGAAGGAGATTGCCCGGAAATATGGTTATAATGTTGATTCACCTTCAATTTATGATTTTCTGATTGAGGTTTTCAGCAATAATTTATCATTTGGCAAGAAAACTGGCATAACTAAGGAATCTAAGATATTGATTGGCATGTGGAAAGATTCCGTTGCATACCAAACTGTATTCAAAGACCTGTCATATAAAATTGCCGAGGACTTAAAAGTGGAATCTGCATTGAATGAACTAAATCTGGATGTTATTATTCAGGAAGATTTGTTTGAATTAATTGATAAGAAAATCATTTCAGAACTGGTAGAACTGATATGTGATGAATCCATATCAATCGAAAGGTTAAGTCAATTAGTAAAGCAAAGGGAGAATAAGTACTGGTATCGGGATTATGAAGATTTTTATGCATGTCTGGAGAACGGGATGCAAATGATTACCCTGATAAGAAAGTATCAGAAGTCTAAAATTGAATCATTTACTGATGGCGTAAATAGTTACATTCAGCAACTTTATAAAATCGATTACCATTACCGTAGATACATTAACCATTACCGCAAAGCCAAGCAGAATAAAGTATTACAACCACTTACTGAGAAAGTTGAGAAAGTGTATTGCAATAACTGGCTGCTGGATTATGGAAACGAATGGCAGAGGGTTATTGATGCAACAGAAACATGGTATAACTCCATGAAAACTTCACAATATAGGTTTTTCACCGACCACGTGAAGCCAGTTATTTCGAAAGGGCAACGTTTGTTTGTAATCATTTCTGACGCTCTACGGTATGAATGTGGTTGGGAATACCTGCAAAATATTCACAGTGAGAAAAGATTTGAAGGAGATTTGGAATACATGGTTTCGGCTCTTCCTTCATACACACAACTTGGAATGGCAGCACTTCTTCCAAATGCTAATGTTTCAGTACAGCCAAAAACAGATAATATTTTTATAGATGGAAATCCAACCCAAGGTATACAGGGTAGAAGTAAAATTCTGGAACAATTAACAGGAGTTAGAGCCACGGCAATTAATGCTGAAGATTTTGTTAAGATGAATTCCGCTACTGATGGTCGTGAATTCGTTAAGCAATATGATTTGATTTATATCTACCATAACCGTATAGATAAGGTTGGTGATGACAAAACATCCGAGGAAAAGGTGTTTGAAGCGGTTGAACAAGAATTGGAATTCCTGATGGATATAATAAAGAAGATTGCCAATATGAACGGCAATAACATGTTCATCACTGCTGACCACGGGTTCTTATATCAAAATAATGAACTGGCAGATAGTGATTTTTCAATTGGTGAGGTCAAAGGTGAAATCTGGAAGGAATCCAGAAGATATGTTATCGGAAAGAACCTGAAAGGTGATGCCAGCACTGTGCATTTTACTGCAGAAAAACTTAATCTTTCCGGTGATGTTGAAGTGCTGATTCCAAAATCCATTAACAGGATACGAATTAAAGGCGCAGGTTCAAGATATGTGCATGGTGGAGCAACGCTTCAGGAAATTGTGATACCCTTGTTAAAAGTCACGAAAAAACGTCAGGATACCACAAAGCAAGTGGATGTTGATATAATTAAGTCAACCGATAAAATAACCACCAATATTCTGGCTGTGTCCTTCCTACAAACAGATTTGGTTAGTGAGAAAATCCTACCAAGACAAATCAGAAGTGCTATTTATGCAGATGATGGTGAAATACTTAGCGACCAGTTTACCTACAATTTTGATATAACTGAAGGAACTGAAAGAATGCGGGAAGTAAAACACCGCTTCCAATTGAGTTCCAGAACCAGCAGCAAATACAAAAATCAACGAGTCAAACTTATCTTGGAAGAGCCAATAGAAGGCACAGGCAAGTGGAAACAATACAAAGAATATTACTACACACTGAATATTTCATTTACTAACGACTTTGACGAGATGTAATATGAATGAACTGGATAAAAAAATAAACCAGCATTTTGCTGGCAAGGTTGTCAGAAAAGACCTGACTAAGTTAGTCAAGGGGAATGCAATTGTTCCAACATATGTTTTGGAATACCTGCTTGGGCAATATTGCGCAACAGACGATGAACCAACCATAGTTCAGGGAGTGGAGACTGTGAAAAGCATTATTGCGGAACACTTCGTCCATCGTGACGAAGCACAGGTAATAAAATCAAAAATCAGGGAAAGCAAATCACACCGGATTATTGATAAGGTTACTGTCAAATTAAATGACAAGAGAGATATATACGAAACGTATTTTGCAAATCTTGGTTTAACGAAAGTTGTAATCAATGAAGATATCGTCAAAAGGAATCAGAAACTTCTTGCTGGTGGTGTTTGGTGTTTGGTAACAATGGGGTATCAGCCATCTGAAGAAAGAGATGCTTCCCCTTGGGTGATTGAAAGTTTGAAGCCGATTCAGATTTCAAATGTCGATGTTCCAGAATTCAAAGAACTAAGAAAGAACTTCAGCAGGGATGAATGGATAGACCTATTGATGCAGTCAATCGGATTAAATCCGGAAGAATTTACATTTCGGTCTAAACTTATACAATTGGCTCGCTTAATTCCCTATTGTGAGAATAATTACAATCTGATTGAACTGGGACCCAAGGGTACTGGCAAGAGTCATATTTATTCAGAGATGTCTCCACATGGGATATTAATTTCTGGTGGAGAAGTATCCAAGGCAAAACTATTTGTAAACAACAGTACTGGTGAAATTGGTTTGGTTGGATATTGGGATTTAGTTGCATATGACGAATTTGCTGGAAAATCCAAAAGTATTGACCGTGGACTGGTTGATATCATGAAAAACTACATGGCAAATAAATCTTTCAGCCGGGGTAGGGAAATATACGGTGCAGACGCTTCGATGGCATTTATAGGGAATACTGAACATCCAGTGCCATATATGCTAAAGCACAGTAACCTTTTTGATGCATTACCAAAGGAATATTATGATACCGCTTTTTTGGATAGGGTTCATTGTTATTTGGCAGGATGGGAAGTTCAAAAGTTACGTAATGAAATGTTTACAGATAACTATGGATTCATTGTTGATTATCTGGCTGAAATTTTGAAAGAACTCCGGAAAGAAGACAGGATGAACGATTACACCAAGTATTTTGAATTATCGGATTCAATAACTACACGTGATAAAACATCCATTGCAAAGACTTTTTCCGGGTTGTCAAAAATCATTTTCCCGCATGGAGAATTCACTCAGGATGATGCCAAATTCATGCTTGAATTCGCAATTGAAAACCGGAAACGAGTGAAAGACCAACTCCGTAAAATGGATGAAACATTTGAAAGAGTTGATTTTTCATACATCAATAAATCAACCCAGAAGAAAACATTTGTCCAGACACTTGAATATATCGAATATAAAGAACTATTAGGTTTGGCAGATGAAGAAGCCATACCTGAAATAGTTCAACCAACACCGAAGAAGGAAGAGCCAAAAAAAGGTATTGAATTAGCAGAAGGTCAGAAAATTATTCGTGATAACCAATCTGGTATATCTTATGACATGCTGTTCGGTGCATATCTGTTGGGAGCAAAAGAAATAACTATAACCGACCCATACATTCGTTTACCTTATCAGTTACGCAATTTCATGGAGTTTGCCAAACTTGTTTCACTGAAAAAGGATGAATTGGAAGAGGTCAGGCTTCATCTGGTTACCAGTAATAATGAGGAATATATTGAAAACTCCAAGGAAGCATTTAAGGAAATGGCTGACTCACTGGAATCTCTGGGAATAATTTTCACGTATGAATTCGTTGATACCACACATGACCGTTCTATTAATATGGATAATGGATGGAAGATAGTTCTGGGAAGAGGTCTTGATATTTACCAAAAAACCAATGGTTGGCATGATATTGCAGAATATTATCAGGAGAAGAGGTTATGCAAGGGGTGTGAAGTGACCTACATTAAATCCATTTAGATTTTGTATAAAGAATCACAATCAAATAATAATAAATGAAAATTGAATCGATAATCTCAAATCTCAATTCAGAATTAAGAGAACTAAGTGCTCAGCATGCAGATTTGAAATCCAAAATCATGGGGAAAACTCAAGAATTGATGAAATCAATATCTCTTTTTGAAGACAATTGGGTAGGTTCTTGGGCATCAGATGATTTTAATCACTATAGAAATGTTTTTAATGGTTCAGGGGATATAGTTGTTTTAAGCGAGAGGGAAATCATTGAATTCTTACAAAAGAAAGTGGACATAAGTTTCAGTGAAATAAGAGATACAGTTCCTTTAATTGCAAAACCATATAGAGCATTTAGGGACACAATAATCACTGAACTTTCTTTGATAAAAGGATTGGAGAATCATGAATCAGAGATTACAATCTTGGACAAATTGGAGAACTTCCAATGGGGTACTACTTCAATTGATTATATCAAAATGAGAAGACCTAAAACGATTTTTACGTATAACCCAGAAACTATCTTAAATAAAGGTCTCGATACACCACCACATATCGATGTTGGTGCAGATTTAATTTCTTGGTTTAGCACATTAGCCTCAATTGAAGGATTTGAAAAAAACTGTAAACGAATATTAAGACAATTGGAATTGAAGTACTCTATCGAAGTATCAGACAATTCCAGCAATGAAATTGTTTATAGAATCCTAAATTCATTCCACATTGTTGCTAATCAATTGAAAAACAGATATAATAAAAGGGTCAGTCTTATTATTAATGACGAATATGATGTTCAAGATTTATTACATAGTCTATTAAAAATTGCAATTGATGATGTTCGTCCTGAAGAATATACACCTTCATATGCTGGAAGTTCCGCAAGGATGGATTTTCTTCTTAGGAAGGAATCTACTGTTATAGAAGTTAAAAAAACAAGAGAGGGATTGAAGGACAGAGAAGTCGGTGACCAATTAATTTTGGATGTTCAACATTATAAGGCTCATCCTAACTGTAAAAAGTTAATCTGTTTTGTATATGACCCTGAAAATAGGATAGTGAATCCAAGAGGTCTTGAATCTGATTTAAGTGAAATGTCATCCGATGAAATGTTAGTTGAAATTCTAATCAGACCCTGATTTTCTTGTATGCTTGTATAATATCCAGACCAAACAAGCCGTCCCGACAAATAATTGATGATAAAAAATAAGCATCTATAACCATCGATTTTACGTGGTCATCCCCCCCTGTAAAAAAACAGCAAAAAAGGGGGTCGGTTAATTTGGTAAGTTGGTCATGGTTTCAAAGTCAGCCAGTGACCATAATGAGGTATAAACGTAAGCATTACTTATTTCAGAGTGGTTGAAAGATTATCTGCATTGGCTTTTCTTTGCCTGTAACTTTTCTGTTTACATGCATTACTGCAATATCTTTTAATTTTACCCCAACTGTCCTGCTTAACAGATTTGGTACAGATTATACATTTATTATATGTTTCTCTTTGTTCTCTTGCTTTTGTCGAGGCTTTTCTTTTTTCCATAGCCTTCTTACATTTATATGAGCAATACTTGGCACTTTTTAGTTTTGATATGAAGTCCTTACCGCAGTTAAAACATCTCCCCTTATATCTGTGGTAGAAATCAAAGTATATAACCGTTTTTTCAAATCCAAGTTCTTCCATTGTTACTTTGAACTTTTTATTACGATAAAGGTGTGTCCATAGTAACGCACCTTTATAAAGTAACGCTATTTCTTTATTTTTATGGTATTACGCAAATTTACCAAGATGATAGATTCAGTTGTTGCTATTCTTTCAACAAAATCAATCTTTTTTGCGTAGAACACCACTAACTACTAAACGATATTCGGTTATTGTGGTAATGTGGTCATTGTTTCGAAGTCAGAGAGTGCCCAGAACCATATATCACCATCGTATTCCATGTTCCAACTGATATTATAGCACCTGCTGGTTTTGATGTCTTGTACATTCAAATAAAGAACACCTGCGTATTCTTGGAAGTTCAGCAACCTGATGGCAGCAATATCTTCACCAATGGTTCGCTTCTCCAACTTCATATATGGCATACCCTTGGTTAAACATTTACCTTGGGTCATGATGAAGTCCAAGTCCAGAACAATAGTGTCAGGAGAAAGATATTCAAGCACCTTCCTTCCAACACTATTGGTATATGATTTATCATCCATTTTTATTCAGCATCGAGTTCCAGTAAATCAGCGTCAACACTATTGTGGGTTTGTTCAGCATATACCATATTCTTAATGTCGTTCCAGCAGATAAGAAAGTGTTCTGGATGTTCATCATTTATATCCAAGTTGATTTCAGCAGAATTTCCATTGGATGGATTGTTAAAAAGCATCTTTATAACACCACTATGATAATCAACACCAGTTAGTTCGTACAAATCAAATCCAATCCGGTTCACAATCAAATATTTCTGCCCAAAACCTAAATCAAGACTGGATTTATTACGATAGAAAAAGATTTGGAGATGTTTATACCTGCCTGAAGGGTCTTGCATGGCTTCAATCAGGTCTGCAAGTGTTGCAGGATAGTTATTGTCAGTTGTATTTTCCATTTATATGTCATATTTGTAATGTACGAGGGGTATCCCCCCTTTCCCCCTGTTCTTTTATTTTTAACAGTCCCCCTATGTCTGTCGGTGCTCCATATTTACGTCCTCTTATAAATACTTGCAAAATCCGTAGCGGAAAGGAAAAGTTCAGAAGAAATGCTTCCAAAATCTATAGCCGGTAGAAAAGGTTTTAAAATCGAGACTCTAAAAAATCCTACAAAAAAAATTGGAAATCCAGACAACACTGATTCTTAAACACCAACCCCTTTCAAAAAAAAATGCCCAAAAATTTAACCGATTATGAAAGAACAGGCATGCCGGTGCTGATGATGGGAAGATGATGCGGTCAGGAGATGTCCGGAAGTAGAAAAACAAACACACAACTAATATTGACCCTGTAGGTAATGATTCGCTTGCGAATATGCAGTATAGGGTCTTAAAGGGATGGTGTTATGAAGGGTTGGTTTCCTGAAGGGTTTGAACGCTGATGGATTACCATCACTGCTTGAGGGTGGGCAGGGATAAGAATTCGATTCCCGAAGTTGTATAACTGTATGAAAAGCCTTGGGGAGAAAAGTCCCAATGGTGATTATCAATATTTTGCAAGTATGAAAGCCAAGCACGATATTACGTGGCTGGGGATTACCAATATTTTGGGACGAGGGTTCTACACCCCGCAGGTGTTGAATATAAAATAGCCTTACAGGGAATTCCCGAAATGGTTATTATCAGTAAGTTAACGTAAAGATAATAGTGAGACATCCCTTCAAGGAACAGGGGTTAGACACCCTGAACCGTTGCTTGAGAGTAAGGAAGGGTTATGTTTTAAAAATAGCATCCCTCACAACACCTTAAATTTCAATAATTACCATACATTTATTATCTTCGCTTCGCAAGTCAGTTCTTTGCTATTTTGATGAACAAAATTAGCCAATTCTTAACCCTTCTTTTTGGGGTTAATGTGTAAGAGATTGAAATACAATGCTTGTGGTAAGTATTGGATGTAAGTTATACGCTCCACAAAAGACTCCTTCCGACCACTCCCCCCAAGGAGTGGTCTGGTACGCTCCACCAGGCATTGTTTTGCACTTTGAATTACTTCGTGTATTCCGAAAAGGTTTTCATGAACTGGACCCTTTCGTATTCGGCAGGGTTGATCCGGGTTCCCATGGCCAGTTTTCCCCTGAAATCTTCTATACCCGCGTAATTCTTCTTTTCCATCCAGGAAA
>Ga0208458_1001036_pt1 | contig 24811 bp, 21 predicted proteins | sample AD_UKC085_MetaG_FD_184432 | JGI IMG/M metagenome (GOLD analysis project Ga0208458, IMG submission 184432) | Active sludge microbial communities of municipal wastewater-treating anaerobic digesters from USA - AD_UKC085_MetaG (SPAdes) (version 2) | ecosystem: Engineered > Bioreactor > Anaerobic >... | reverse complement strand
AAAAGGGAAGCGTTTTCTCGTACAAAAACAACTCCCCAAGAATAAAAACTTAAAAGTTCTTTGATATGATGCAAGGTACGAACTGCCCCCCAATTCTGCAAGGGAAAGGGGCTAAAAATTATTATGTCCCTAACCGTTATAGCAAGTGATTAATTTACAGAACGTTATAACGTTAACCTGACGGCTATGAGGCGATGCCCCCGGCTATTCCTATGTAGCCGCCTTCGCGGCTGTTAAAACCAGCACCTTTCTGTCCCATCTTTTTGAGCACCCTACCTGTATGGGTCGAGAGCTTCTTCTTAATTCCGCACAAATCAGCGATTTCTTTCAAGTATGAGTTAAGCTTTTGATTCGCCATTACAGGCAGCAGAATTCCTTTCTTCTGACAATATGGATGCCCTTCGTATTTCGCTAAAATCTGCAAAGGAATATCAAGCAGAGGAACATTGCACATTATTTTTGTTTTCTGCCTTGCCTTGCGAATCCATAAATTACCCTCATTATCGGGAACAATATGTTCCTCTTTTAGTTTCGACACATCTATGAAAGCGAGCCCAGTCCAACATTGGAAGAGAAAAACATCACGAACTAACTCCAATCGGGGAATATCAAATTCTTTGATTCGCAGAATTTCCAATTCTTCTTTGGTTAGGAACTCTTTGTGTACTTCCTGCTCATGGAATCGAATATTAACAAATGGATTTTTCGTCATCCAATCATTCGCCAAAGCCAGATTTGTAATCTTCTTGATAACCTTCATGTAGCGAATCAAGGTGTTTTCCGACAGACCTTTTTCTGTTTTCAAGAAATGAATGTAGTCTTGGATAAATGCGTGATTGACTTCTTTAAGAGGAATATCTTTCATTCGATGTTTTTTCAAAGCCATTTCTCTCATGTATTTCAGGCAAGTGTCAAAACGAGAAATGGTAACTTTGGCATAATCTATCCCGATTAGCTCCCTACATTTGTCGTTATGCTCTTGAAATACCTGAAAGAACATCTTGTGTTCTTCGTCCAATCCTAGAAATTTCCGCTTGATCTCCATCGAGTTGATGAGTTTGTCTTCCAACTCCATATTTCGATGAATATCCAACAAACGGAGCTTTACTGAATCAAGGTAACGGTTGATTTCGATAGATGTGGCATCTTTGCCTGTGCATCGTTCTTTCTTTTGATTCCAAAGATTTGGCTTCACAGCTCTCTTTAACTGAATTTCGGCTAATTGCCCATCAATAGAGATGCGCAACATGATTGGATTCTCTCCCGATTTCAACGCTCGTGTTTTTCTAATGAAGAAAAGCACATTAAAAGTTTGACGTTTCATACACTATAAATTAATGGTTTAAAGATACTTAAACCATGCTTCATAGCGAGCATTCAACAATAAGACAATCAGTGACTTATACTGCAATTCGTGGACACTTTTTTACGTGGATAAAATTGTCCACGATTTAGCCCTGTGGAATTGCCTAATATTGCTAAAAAAGTGGGGGTTCTTGGAAAAAGAAAATCCCTGAAAGATTTAATTTTCAGGGATTTGCCAAATTTGAAGTCTTTTAAAAGTGGTGCCAACGGGAATCGAACCAGTGACACAAGGATTTTCAGTCCTTTGCTCTACCAACTGAGCTATGGCACCTTGTTTTTCTTTGGTGATGCAAAGATAGAAGCTATTTTTGAATTGACCAAGACTTCCAAAGAAAAAAAGTGTAATTTTTTTCATGTCAAATTCCCTTTATTCTGTGAATAAGTAAGTTACATTATCCAAAAAAATGAACTTTTTTTCATTTTAATCTCAAGATTCCTTTAGAATAGCCTTTTTATGGCCATTTTTATCATTATCATCTCTTATTTTACTATTTAAAAGTGTTTGATTTTACTTTTGAGATTACTTTTGTGTTCGTAAAACTGAGATAAAAATCAAAATTAAGGATGAAATGTTGAAAGAATATTATTATGATGATAAAGTTCTAGGAAGAATTCGAATAGTAAGAAGTAAAAAAGCGAAAAGAACTTCTATTCGAATTACTGGTGATGCAGATGTTGTGCTTACTATACCTTATCGTCAGTCTGAAGATGAAAGTCTTGATTTCTTTCGATCAAAATACGATTGGATTTTATCTCATCGAAATAAAGTCAAAAAAACAGTTGTTATTAAGTTTGATGACTCCACAGAATTTTCAACTCTTACTTTTCGAGTAAAAATACAAAAGGGATTGTCGTCTGTGTTTAAGTTCTCCCTTTCAGGAGGTGTGTTGACAATTGCCTATCCTGATGCAATTAACCTTGATTTGGAATCATCGCAAGATGTGATTCGTATGGGAATAGAAAAAGCAATGCGAATGGAGGCTCAGAGAATACTGCCTCATCGTCTGCGCAGCCTTGCAGAAAAGTTTGGTTTTAAATTCTCAGGTGTAACTATCCGTTCGAGTAAAACAAGATGGGGAAGCTGTTCTTCACTTGGAAACATCAACCTTTCCTATTTTTTGATGACCCTACCACCCTATTTGATCGATTATGTTCTCCTACATGAACTATGCCATACGAAAGAGATGAACCATGGACCGCGTTTTTGGGCATTGATGGATAAGGTAACAGCTATGAAATCTGACGAGTACCGTTCTGATATTAAAAAGTACAAAACCTCCTTCTAGTCATTAAATTCATAAAAAGTCATTTCTTTAACGTATTTTTTCTAAAATGACTTATATTTGTATTTGCTAAATTGCAAAGAATATGGTTTGTTGCATAACTTGCATTTGAAAACTCATTTTCCATGAAAAACAGGTATTATGAGATTGAAACTTGTATAGAGAGAACCATACTGAGATATTTTTTGATGTGTAACCCTTTTGTTGAATCTGAAATAAAAGATTTTAAAAAGAATTGATACGTTTTTTGTTCATATTGCTGATGATGGTCTTCGTGACCAGTGCTGATGTCTTGGCGGGTTCTGACAATTCAGGAGCCTCGTCCAATACTCAGAAGCAACAGAACAATACAAATCCAAAGTCTGCAGAAGAGAAAGAAGCTTTTAAAAGAGAGCAAAAACGCAAAGAAGAAGCCCGACGTAAAGCTGCTCTTCAGACAACCCTAGACCGTCAACGTCAAGAACGTAAAGCTGCTATAAAACCAGAAGAAAAAGAGCCTGAACCTCAATATGCATCTGAAGAAGAACGTATAAAAGCAGAACAGAAAGCTCGTGCTGAAAAGGTAGCAGAGGAGCGTCGTCTTGCTCTGGAGCGTGAACGTTTAGAAAAAGAACAACGTCAACGAGAAGCTCAAGAGAAAATTGAAGAGCAGAAACGTGAGCGAGAGGCTCAGCTAGAGCGTGACCGACAGAAAAGAGATCAAGAAAAAGAACGTTGGCGACAGAAACAGGAAGAGATAGCTTTGGAACGTGCAGCCAAGAAAGAAAGGGCAAGGGAAAGAAAGTTGCGAGAACGTCAACGAAAAGAAGAACGTAAAGCTCTTGAAAGAGAAAAAAAAGAGAGGGAATTTCAGATAAAACAAAGAAAAAAGGAACTTCAAATACAAAAACGCGAACGCCAACGTGAAACAAATTTGCAGAAAAAAGCGAATGAAGCTAAGCGAAGAGAGGCTATGCGTATCAGGGAGGAGAGACGAAGAGCTTTCCGTGAAAAATTACGAGAGCGTGAGCGTGAGCGTTTGGAAAAAGAACAACAACGAAAGATTCTCCAACGTGAAAGACAAAGGGAGAGAGAAATGCTTGAACGTGAGCGTAAGCGTGAACTGAAGGAAAGAAAAGATTTTATTGAAATTAAGAGAAGAGAAGAAGAGCGTGAGAAGAAAATTCAGGAGCGTGAACGTGAACGACAGAAAAAAGAAGAAAAGTTTCAACGCGAAAAAGAGAGAATGGAGAGGGAAATCGCTGCTCAAGAGCAACGAGAGGAAGCTCGTGTTAAACAAGAAGAAACAATAGAGAAGATGCTAGCTGCTGCGGAAGAACGTGCTATCCGAGGAAACCAGCGTATGGAAGAGTCTGAGAAACAGAAGGAGCTGGAAAAACAACGAGAAAAGGCAGAGAAAAGAGCACGCAAAATCGCAGAGAAAAGGGTTAAGAATAAATTTAAGCAAGAAAAGCGCCAAAAAGAAGCTGACGACGAGGAACAACGTCTTCGTGAACGTTATGAAAAAGCATTTAAAGAGGATTCTATAGATGAAGCTGAGGCAGAATGGAAAGCTAAGTTAATGGAAGATTCTAATGAAGAGGAAGAGTCTTTGTCAGATAGCACAGGAATAGAAAAACCAAACAAAGAAAAGAAACTGTCAAAAAAAGAAATGCGCGAGCTTAAGAAAAAGGAAAAAGAACGTGCTAAAAGAAAGGCTATATTGGCAGAAGGAAGACTAGAATATGCTGATTCTACTTCGATTGATGCGAACGATGGAGATTCTGCAAATGGCAGCTCTGAAGATATGGACATTGAAGTGGAGACAGACAGTCTTTCAGAAGTTGAAATTGAAGATTTGACCATTGAGGTCGATAGTGCGATGTTGGCTCAACAGATGGCCGAGGTAGAAGCTGAGATGCAGAACCTTGAAGATTTGAAGGCGGCAGAAAAGGAAAAAGGAGAGAAGGGCATCATTGTACGTAAGATCCAGATTCCAAACTGTCGATATAAGAATGAAGTTCATTATAAAAGAGATAAATTTCTTTTTATTTATGAATATGATTTCTTCTTGTATTATTTCCATCAACGGTATTTTCATCTCAGAAAATTCTACGATATTGTTGACTCAACGCGTATAGTTGCAAAAAATGTGATGGATTTGGTAGGTAATACAAAATATAGAAGAGTTGATTTCAATGAAGTGGTTGATTCTGTTGGTGCTGTTTTGCCAGATTATCCAGTTGAAGAATATTTGGATTCTGTTATAACGGACTTGAATCTCGAATATTTGGCAACTGGAGAAATCAAAATCAAATATAGAAAGAGAAAACAGAAGTTTATCTATGCAAAGTATAAGCCTTCTAACATGGAGAAGGCTTCACTTGGAGATATTAAGTTCTATACGATGAATCGACGAAAGGTGATTGAAGAGTTGGATGCTTCTGCTTATGACTCATTGCTGGAACAGCCAGATTCAACCACTGAGGATATGCTAATGTTGGCTGATTCTTTGGATAAACTCAAGCTTCGTCTCTTCGGAGATACTGCTGCAGTGAGTGCTGATAGTTTTGATGTGATGCTTCAAATGATAGATGATCAGCAGGACGATGCCTCGCGTGACTCATTGATAGATGCTCTTTCTAAGAGACGTGAAGTTAGAGAACAAAAACAAGATGAACCTGATATGTCATCTGAGAATTCGAATTCAGAGGCTGATAAACCGGCTTCAGCAGGAGAAATGAAACCTCAAGAAGATGAAAATCAGACTCCTCCACCACCTTTTGATGAAAGTGGCGCTTCTCTGCCTCCTCCTATTGAAAGCGGGGAGTCATCTTCAAAGAAAGACGAAAGCGAATAAATTATGGAATTTGCATTGATACTAGGTTTGTGATATTGCAAAATGTTGTATTTTCGCAGAATATAAAAGAATATTGATTGTGTAACTAAAATATAGAAATTTTGTTTAAGAATATATTAATAAGGTCGTTGTCTGGTGCAGTATTCGTTGCGTTAATGATTGCTGCAATCATGATTCCTCCATATTTTTTTGGTGGGTTGTTTTTGGTAATTACATTCTTAGGGTTAAGAGAATTCTATTCTCTGGTAACTAAAATGCAAGAGGTTGATTTGGATAAATGGATTTCTATTTTAGGAGGTCTGTTTCTGTTCATGTCAGTGTTCTTAGACATCTTTTTTGATGTAAAAGAGGGCTATGGTTTGTATGTGTTAAGTGCCTCTGTAATCTTCATTCTTGAATTGTTCCTCAAAAAAAACAATCCAATTAAGAATATATCATTATCGTTGATGGGCCATTTTTATATTGCTTTGCCTCTATGTGCAATGGCGTTAATAGAAAAAGGACACCCCATTTTTTTATTAGCATTCTTCTGTATGATTTGGGCTTCTGATACAGGTGCATATCTTACTGGAATGTGTTTTGGGAAACATAAAATGTTTGAGCGTGTATCTCCAAAAAAAACTTGGGAAGGCCTGTTCGGAGGATTTGTCTTTGCATTGTTGGTTGGATTCATTTTTTTTCAATATGTTCAGTCAGAGGATGCAGTTTTACTAAATCTTTGGCAATGGCTAGGACTTTCAACGGTTGTTTTCATATTCGGAACCTTGGGCGACCTTGTTGAATCTTTGTTTAAGAGAACACTTAATGTAAAAGACTCAGGTGCCATTATGCCAGGACATGGAGGTGTGTTGGATCGTTTTGATAGTGCATTGTTGGCAGCACCAGTTGCATCTGCTTTTCTTTTCTATGTTCTTCGATAAATACTAATGAGAACAAATGTTAAAAAATAACGCTTGTATGTTAGTGCCATATTTATTAACTTTGTGCAGAAAAATTTTTAACTAAATGACAATACATAAGGAAGGTAAGGGAATCTTAATGTCTGTCTTCGCAGTCATGCTGTTGATGGATGTTTTCATATACATTTTTTTGAACAAAGAGTGCCCTATTTTAGCTAAATCTTTGATGGGGTTCGGTGTTTTAGTCTTTTTGTTTTTCGTAAATTTCTTCAGAAGTCCAAATAGACAATTTGTTGGTTTTGAGGAGGGAATGATTGTTGCTCCTGCTGACGGAAAGATTGTAGTTATTGAACCTACTGTTGAAGACGAATTCTTAAATGAAAAACGAATTCAGGTTTCTATTTTTATGAGCGTTTTCAATGTTCATGCAAACTGGTATCCTACACATGGAAAGGTGGTTTATTATACGCATAATGACGGTCGTTTTATGGCTGCCAATCTTCCCAAATCAAGTACAGAGAATGAACGTGCTACGGTTGTGATTGAGACTCCTTCTAAAACAAGGATCTTGGTTCGTCAGATTGCAGGAGCGTTGGCACGTCGCATTGTTACTTACGCAATGGAAGGTCATGAATGTAAAGTAAATGATCATTTGGGCTTTATTAAATTCGGTTCTCGTGTGGACCTCTTCTTGCCTTTGGATTCTGAGATTTTTGTTAAGATGAAGCAACACGTAAGAGGAAACAAAACATTAATAGCCAGACTTCCTAAAACAGAAGCCAGATAAATGCAATTAAGATGAAAAGTATAACTAGTTATATACCTAACACAATTACAAGTTTGAACCTTTTTTCCGGTTGCATTTCTTGTGTGATGGCTTTTAATGGAAATTTCTTTTGGGCGGCAATGTTTATCCTCTTTGCATCGGTTTTCGATTTCTTTGATGGAATGATGGCGCGTCTGTTAAATGCTCATTCCAATATAGGTAAAGAACTGGATTCTTTGGCTGATATGGTTAGCTTTGGTGTGGCTCCAGGAGTTGTGATGTACACATGGCTTACGCTATATTCTCCAGATCCAAAGATATTGCCTTTTGTCGCTTTCTTGATTCCTGTGTTTTCAGCTTTAAGATTAGCAAAATTCAACATTGATGAACGTCAGACATCTTCATTTATAGGTTTGCCTACGCCTGCCAATGCAATCTTTTTGACATCATTTATCGCTTTGGTTAGTCTTGAGGATTCTGTGTTTTCATTGTCTCCAGATTCTGTCATCATCACGATCAGTCAGAGTGTCTATTTTATCGTTCCTTTGATAATAGTGTTTTCTTTGTTGTTGGTTTGTGAGTTGCCAATGTTCTCGTTGAAGTTTCATAATATGACTTGGCAGGACAATAAAGTTCGATTTATATTCCTTGGATTATCTGTTATCCTCTTGTTGTTTTTTTGGTGGGCAGCTATTCCAATGGTCATTCTGTTGTTCATATTGATGTCAGTAGGAATCTGGTTGAAAAATAAAAAGTAAAATAAATAATATAAGAGCAAGCTCTTCTGTTAAAAAGAAGGGCTTTTTTTAATCCTAAATTTTAAAGTTATGTTACAATTTCTTAAATACACGTTGGCTACGCTTACTGCTTTAGTCCTTTTTTCATTTTTAGGAATCATTATTTTCTTTGTGGTGGTAGCCGCTATGGTCTCTTCTGCAGATAAGAAAAAAGAGATTCAACCTAATTCTGTTTTGTGCTTAAATATGCAGGGAATTTTAGAGGAACGAATAGAGGAAGACCTTTATTCAACCCTTATGCAAGATGATCAACTCCGATCTTTAGGTTTGGATGAAATCTTAAAGTCTATTTCTGTTGCTAAAACAGATTCTTGTATAAAAGGTATTTACATCCAATCAGACATTTTTGTTGCGGGCTTTGCTTCAACTCGAGAAATACGAAATGCTTTGTTAGATTTTAAAAAATCCGGCAAGTTTGTGATTGCGTATGCAGATAATTTTTTGCAGCAAAGTTATTATTTATCTTCTGTTGCTGATGAAATTTATATAAATCCTATTGGTTCTATGGATTTCCGAGGTTTAGCATCTGAAGCCACTTTCTACACAGGCTTATTTAAGAAACTTGGTGTCGAGATGCAGGTTGTGAAGGTGGGCACATATAAGTCATATACAGAACAATTTACGAATACGGAGATGAGTCCTGCCAATCGTGAGCAGATGACCGTCTTGACTTTTTCCATGTGGAACAGCATTCTATCCGATATCTCATTGTCAAGAAACATATCGGTTGATACTTTGAATTCATTAGCATCTTCTTACTTGACTACTCAGCCTCAAGAACGTTATGTAGAAGTTGGGTTAGTAGATGGATTAAAATACAAAGATGAGGTTGAAGGTGAACTTCGGAAAAAGTTTTCATTGAAGGAAGATCAAGATATCAATCTCTTGACTCCTTCCGATTTGAAAACGGAAGACGTAAGTTTGAATGATGATAAAATCGCCGTTGTTTATGCAATTGGAGAAATTGACAATCCGCAAGATGACGGCATTGATTCAAAAAAGTTGGTGGAGACATTGATAAGTTTGAAAAAAGATTCCTCTGTGAAAGCTGTTGTGCTTCGTATAAATTCCCCTGGAGGTAGTGGTTATGGTTCAGAGCAGATATGGCGAGCTATAGCTTTGTTAAAGGAGAAGAAACCTATCATTGCAAGTATGGGTGATTATGCTGCTTCTGGAGGCTATTATCTCTCTTGTAATGCAACTAAGATATTTGCAGAACCAACAACATTAACAGGTTCAATAGGAGTTTTTGGTGTGATTCCTAATTTGGAAGGATTGATGGATAAAATTGGCGTTTCTTCTGATGTGGTGAAAACTAATCTTTATGCTGATATGATATCTTATAAAAGACCTATGACGGAATCTGAACGAAACTTGTTACAGAGTTATATTGATAGATTTTATCGTCAATTTGTATCTCGTTGCGCAGATGGACGTTCACTTCCTTTTGATTCAATTGCGAGTGTTGCTCAAGGTCGTGTTTGGAGCGGTATTTCTGCCAAACAAATTGGACTTGTGGATGAGTTGGGCGATTTGTCTGATGCGATAAAAGAAGCAGCCAATCAGGCTAAGATAAATTCGTATGATGTGCAATATTATCCGGAAAAGAAATCTTTGCTTGAACAATTAATGAATATTCCAAGTTCCAGCGTAAAATCTTTATTATCTAAATATTCTATCAGAAATGAATATGAAATGCTTGAAAAGATAAGAAACATGGATAATATTCAGGCGATTTTACCTTATGAGATAAAAGTAAAGTAGTTTGTTTACAAACAAAGGACCAAAGACAAATCCTTTCTATTTTTTTTGTTCAAAATGGATTAACAGACAAATTGTGTTGGATAACATAGTTTGCTAACATGGATTTACAGAGAATGGCATGTTTGTTTGGATTTTCTTTCTAAATATTTGGAAATCACGAACAAAAGGCTTATTTTGGAGGGTGATTTTTTAGTCAATAGCACATCCTCAAATCTAATGCGAATAATCTTAGTTTGTTTATTGTTTATTTATTGAAAGAATGATAAACTAAAACTTGTGTGTTTGGGTGTGGTGTCTTTTGACAAGAAATTTAGCAAGTGTTCTAGAATGTATAACTTCTAATTTTTGGTTTTGTAATGTCAGTAGTAAAAAGGTCCATATTCTGGAAAATTTTATTTTTCCCCTTTGTTGTAGTATATGCAACAGGAGTTGCTATACGCAATTGGCTTTTTGATATAGGCATTCTGCCTTCAGAGAAGTTTGATACGCCGATTATTTCAGTTGGTAACATTACTGTAGGCGGAACAGGAAAAACACCTTTTACAGAATACCTTGTTCGCCTTCTCCAACCAGGCAATCAAGTAGGAGTTTTAAGCCGAGGTTACAAACGCAAGACGTCGGGCTATGTTGTTTCTACAGAGAGTTCAACACCAGAGGAGATAGGAGATGAGCCAAGCCAAATTAAACAGAAATTTCCAAATGTATTATTAGCCGTTGATGCGAACAGACGACGAGGTATAAAGAAAATGTTGAATGAACCTAATAAACCAGATGTATTTATATTGGATGATGCCTATCAACATCGATATGTAAAGCCAGATATATCCATTCTTTTGATTGATTATAATAGAATGATAACTGAAGATAGTTTGATGCCGCTTGGTCAGTTGAGAGAACCGTTGAAATCTAAAAACAGGGCGAACATTGTAGTGGTTAACAAATGTCCATCAGACATAAAACCGATTGAATTTAGAATCATACGAAAGAATTTGAATTTATTTCCTTATCAGACATTGTATTTTACTACTATTCAATATGATGATTTTAAACCCGTTTTTCCTAAATATGGATCTTATAAGATTCAGAAGAATGTGGTTGAAAACGAGAACCTAGGTGTTCTGTGTGTTACGGGAATAGCTTCTCCTGCTCCATTCGAACAATATGTCTCAACTTTTGCTTCAAGTGTACGTTCTGTTAAATTTGGAGACCATCATAAGTTTGATAATGATGATATTTCTAAAATAGAAAAGGCATTCAATTCATTCCCAAATAAGCATAACATTATCTTAACAACAGAGAAGGATGCTGTTCGCCTGAAGGGAGTAAAGATGCCTGATTCGTTGAAGAAAGTGATGTATTACATCCCTCTTTCTATTCATTTCATGTTAGGCGATGGATCAACTTTTGATAAACAGATTGTAGAGTATGTTGACAAAAATAGACGCTGCTTGCGAGTTTCTTAGAGGAAAAACCTCTATACGTCCCAAAATAGCAATCATATTAGGCACAGGATTAGGTTCTTTTGCTAACAATATTGATATAACCGAAACGATCTCCTATTCTGAGATTCCTGGTTTTAAAACCAGTACCGTAAATGGTCATTCTGGAAATCTGCTGTTTGGTCATCTTTCGGGTGTGCCCGTTATGGCCATGCAAGGTCGTCTTCATTTTTATGAGGGATATTCAATGCAGGAGATTACATTCCCAGAAAGGGTGATGAGTCGTTTGGGTGTCAGTTTGCTGATGGTTTCCAATGCGGCCGGAGCTTTGAATCCAGATTATGTTCCTGGTGATATCATGCTGATAGCAGATCATATCAATATGTTTCCGGAGAATCCGTTGCGAGGAAAGAACTTGGATGAGATGGGTCCTCGTTTCTTAGATATGGGCGATGCATACGACCCTGCTTTGATAAATATGGCAGAGAAAATAGCAGATAGCCATCATATAAAATATCAAAAAGGTGTTTATATTGGAACTCCAGGTCCTACATACGAGACACGTGCGGAGTATCGTCATTTCAGAATTATCGGTGGAGATTCTGTGGGAATGTCGACAGTGCCAGAGGTTATTGTGGCAAGACATTGCGGAATGAAGTGCTTTGGTGTTTCTGTCATGCTAACTTTGGATATGATGCACCTAGCAATGGGATATCTCATGAAGATGTTCAGAAAAATACAGAGATAGCACAGAAGGGATTGGCAGTCATTTTTGAGGAAATGGTGAAATCAGTTAATCCACTTTTATAATTCTTTTTTGTACATTTAAAGATGAGCTAATAGTTAAGTAGATGGTAGAATTTATAATTATCATAGCAGCCTCTGTCCTAGTAGGCTGCATTGTTTTTTTTATAGTAAGGGGTAGCTCAGACAAGTCGATCCAAGATTTACGACGTCAGATTAATGAGAAGGAACAGGAAATAACACGTCTTAATACTTTGTTGGGAGAGAGAAATCGCTTGTTGGATGCTTTTCGCTCAAAATCAGATAAGAATGAAGAGTTGATTACTTCTTTGCGAAAGGAGAAGGAGCAGCTTCGTGCACAGGTCGAGACGCAACTCAAAGAGATAGAGATGCTCAAAGAGCATAACAATGAGGATTCCAAACAGAGACAGGTACAGTTTGACAAACACCTTGTTTTGGTTCAGGAAAAGTTGAAGGGTGCAACGGAAGAGTTGCTCAAACAGCGAGAACTCCAGCTTTCTGATGCCAACAAAAAACAGATGGATGCGATTATTACTCCGTTAAGGGAGACTATCGGTGAAATGAAAAAAACGGTAGAGGCAAGCCGGGAGAGCCATACGAAAGAGACGGCAACGCTGGAACAACAGATAAAGAATATCATGGAGCGTAGCTCTGATATCGGACTAAAAGCTGATAATTTGGCTAAAGCCCTAAAAAACGACAACCCTAAGATGCAAGGCAATTGGGGCGAGATAGTTCTCAATGAATTGCTCGAAAGCCAAGGTCTTGTAAAGGGAAAGCATTTTGATACTCAATCTGTTATTAGAGATGACTCGAGTAAAGCATTGATAGGAGAGAGTGATCGTCGAATGATTCCGGATGTCATTCTTCATTATCCTGATGGAAAGGATGTAGTGATCGACTCAAAGGTCTCGCTGACGGCTTTTGTCGATTACCAGAATGCGGAGAGTGATGAAGAACGTAATATGGCGCTGCGCCGACATGTGGATAGTGTGAAAGGTCATATTCAAGAGTTGAGCAAGAAAAATTATAGCAATTATCTTCAAAAGTCGCGTAAGTTCATCAATTATGTCATTATGTTTGTCCCAAATGAAATGGCAATGCAATTGGCTCTTTACAACGATAACCACCTTTGGCGAAATGCTTTTGAGAGGGGTGTTTTCATTACAAGCGAACAGAATCTTATCGCCTTGTTACGTATGATTGAGTTGGCATGGTCGCAGGTAGAACAGAATAAAAACCAGGCAGAAATTATAAAACGTGCGGAAGAATTACTGAAACGTGTGGGTGATTTCATTAACCGTTTTGAGAAGATCGGAATTCAACTTTCTAGTCTTTCCAACGAATATGAGGGAGCAAAGAAAAAACTATATGCAGGTCAGCAAAGCATCGTTAGTGGAGCAAATAAACTCATCAGTCTTGGTGTGAAGTCTGATGGAAATAAATCAATACCAGAAGAAGTTTCTGATTTATAAATAACAAGTTGCCTCTGCTCGTTTTTGAAATGCAAATGAGTTTTATATTCTCTTTAGCGAATGTTTCATATATTTGCTAAATAATTTGAGTGTTGTTTATGAAAGCAAAAATACTGTTTTATCTTACTCTTTTACTGATGCCTTTCGCAGCAGTGTCTGCTGGTGGAGACCTTCGCTTAAAGTTGGGAGTGGATGGTGGTTACGATTATTATATAGGAAAACACCATGACCCGGACAAAGTAAAACAGATAGGGTCTTATACAAATACCGATAAAGAAACGTATTCTAATTATAACCCTATTTTCCCAAGCGATGACTCTGAATTTTTGTATAGTTGGTATGTTGGTATAACAGGTGAAGTTTTGTTTCATCATGAAAGATTCGGAATAACAACAGGTTTGCGTTACATCCAATACATTGATACATATAATCCTGCTGGAGAGTATTTCTATTGGAATTATTCCAATGAAGGTTCTGCAAATTATGTATTGAAAGGTGAAAGTATTTTACAAAGGAACCATTACATCGGATTCCCTTTAGAGTTCAGATATTTGGCGAGCAGACCAGGACGCTTCTGTAGATTTTATTTCAAATTGGGCTCTTCATGGGGTTTCTTAGTTGCTTCTGACAATAAACTGAATTGCTATGATTCTTCTGTAAATGATGAGTTGGGCGGTTATATTGATGATGTCGGTAAAGATCCGGATTCCTTCGTTGGTTCTATTTATCCTGCATTTGGTTTTAGGTTGCTTCGGTTTTTCCCTTTGGTGAATATTGATTTTCATCTTCCTTCTTTCATGATAAATATGCCGGCATCCTACTTTTATTATGACATTGGAATGGGAGTCCAGTTGTCTATTCAATTGCCAACAGATAGAGACTCTTATGACCGTAAAGCGCCAATGGGAGTTCCTTATTATTGATAATAATAATTGAGTTAAGTGTTTGAATTTTAAAAACCAACAAATTAGCATAGAACCATGAAAAAGATTATTATTGTAAATATCTTATTGTTATTTACGCTTTGTTCTTATTGTCAGAATTCTTTTCCTACATCATTTTTCTTTAATAGCGGACAGTATAACAGTTCGTCTATAAAAAAGGTTGTGGTAAAAAAATCGAGTTGGAAAACATATTATTACTACAATCAAGAAGGATTTCTAGTAAAAGAGGAGGGATATTATAAAAAAATTGTCTACAAGAAAGCTTATGAACGGAATTATTCATATGCTATAACAGACTCTTCTGTGGCAATTTATAATGGGAAAGACACCTTGAAGGAATCATATATCTTCGATAAAGATAAAACGAAATGTAGAAGATGTATATATGATCGTGATTGGAAAAAGTTCGTAGAACAAACAGCTACTTTTAGTGATACGTTGAATACACATGATCAAGAAAACAGTGTTTTTAAAGAAAGTACAATAGTACGGATATATCCTGATAGTTTAAAAGAGGAAATAAGTATTTCATATGATAAAAAAGATGGTAATAAAGATACAATAATCTCAATTTATGATTTTAAGAAGCATAGAAATACTGTAGAACATAAGTTCTCTTCTCGGCAATTGTATGGGTCTTTGACAGGTGTTATTCCATATTCGAAAGAGAAGAGATTCCTTGTTATAACTCAATATAAAAAGTTCAATAAGAGAGGTGATTGGAGACGAAGTTATTATGTCACTGAGAAGGGTGAAATCTTTCAGTCTAAAATAAAAATATCTTATTGGAAATAAAAATGATTTATTGTCAAAAGGGAATCATATTGATTTTTGAGAATTTGTGTAATTTTGCTTCTGTTGAAATATAAAATGTTCATTTTATGAAATCACGTGCAGTTATATTGGCGATCTTCATGTCGCTCTTTTGTTTTTCTTTAGTCTCTTGTATGGAAGATGAGGATAAGGATAACTATTATAAGGAGGATTTTCATGATTCGAATTTGCCCGAATATTCTGAGAATGGATTGAATCTTTTTGGTTCAGAATATAAAGTGAATGATGAACTTTTTTACTTTCGTTCATTTGCAGACACAGCCCCTTGTAGAATTGAAATAGCAGATAGCCTTTTGAAATTCTATATGATTGGAGCTCAAAACAAGGATTTTTTTTCTTTGTGTTTTGAGATAATTCCAGAGGTTCCTGTTTCGTCATTTGCCGAGTTAATAAAGTTAGAGGGAAAAGAATTTGATGTTACTTCTGATTCTTGTAAACTGAAGGTTTTAAGAGATGATGAGTATGTGGATGTGGATTCGTGGTATGGTTATGTTAGATTTGTGAATGCAAAAAATCTTTATGTGGACAATCAGCTTTTTGGAACAATCTTGTCAGGTAGATTTGGAATGTATTACGGAATAGATGATGATTCGATTGATATTAGTTCAGGTCGTTTTGACTTTTTGATAGACGATACAAATTTCATAAAAAAATAGTCGTAAAGCACTTCATTATATTTTAAAGCCGCAATCGCGGCTTTTTTATGCTGTGTGCTATCCTAGAATAAAAGTAAAATGAAGATCAGAATGCTTATCAATAGGGCTTTAAACTTTATGGGCTTTTGACTTTACAGACTTAAAAACTAATATCAACACATCTGATGATGATAAATCCCACGACATTTTAACCTTTTGAAAAGGTGAATCTATTTATATTTTCATTCAACCTCTCTTTTATCTATATTTGCATGTCTAAATTTATAGTTTTGTTATGGATATAAAACAAGCGCAAGCTGATGCTATCTCTTTATTGGAGTCGCTGGTAGCCATACCCTCATACAGTAGGGAAGAAGGTGCGGCTTCTGATTTTTTGCAGAATTATATAGAGGCATTAGGTTACACTACTGGTAGAAAAGATAATAATATATGGGTCTTTGGTCCGGCATTCGACATGTCGAAACCAACCATCATGTTGAACGCTCATATCGATACTGTTAAACCAACCGTAGGTTGGAAATACGATCCGCATGTGCCTACATTGGAAGACGGTCGTCTTTACGGATTGGGTACAAACGATGATGGAGCTTCATTGGTCTCTTTGCTTTATGTCTTCTTTATGTTGACAGAGAAGGAACAACCGTACAACTTGATTTTTGCTGCCTCTGCAGAAGAGGAGGTTTCTGGTAAGGCAGGCATGGAGTCTCTTTTGCAGGAGTTGCCACCTATAGACTTGGCCGTTGTCGGTGAACCAACCAATATGAATTTGGCTGTTGCCGAAAAAGGTTTGATGGTGGTTGATTGTACTGCTGTCGGAAAGTCTGGTCATGCGGCTCGAAATGAAGGAGTGAATGCTATATACAAGGCTTTGGAAGATATTGAATGGGTTAAGAATACAGAACTTCCTAAGGTTTCCGAGTTGTTAGGCCCTGTTAAGATGACGGTTACGATGGTTCATGCCGGCACGCAACACAATGTCATTCCAGACAAGTGTACTTTCGTGATCGATGTCCGCTCTAATGAGTGCTACACCAATGAGGAGATTTTCAATATTTTAGAACACCATATGCAGAGTGAGTTGCAGGCTCGTTCCTTCAGACTCCGCTCTTCAGGTATTGAGTTGACACATCCGTTTGTGAAAAAATGTACGGAGATGGGCATCTCAACCTTCGGCTCGCCTACATTGTCAGACCAAGCATTGATGCACTTTACTAGCGTTAAGATTGGTCCGGGAGATTCTTCACGTTCGCACACAGCCGACGAATTCATCGTCTTGACCGAGATCGAAGAGGCAATGGAGCGTTACATGCAACTTTTGGATGGTTTGAAGATTAACTAAATAAGTATGGCTAATAAACGGAAATATTATGTTGTCTGGAAAGGACGTAATCCAGGAATATATACTGACTGGGACGGTTGTAAGGCTCAGATCGAGAATTTTCCGAATGCATTATATAAAAGCTTCGAGTCTGAAGAACAGGCAGAAGAGGCTTTTTCTTGCGAGCCAAAAAACTATTTGGGAAGGAGAATGGCTTCGGCTCCTAAAATCCCGATTGATTCGAATATCAAACCAGAATTGGAAGCCTTGGCTGTCGATGCCGCATGTAGCGGTAATCCTGGTAAAATGGAGTATCGTGGCGTCTATGTCCGGAATGGTGCAGAGGCCTTCCATGTAGGACCATTTGAACAAGGTACGAACAACATAGGCGAATTTCTTGCTTTGGTACATGGCTTGGCTTATCTGAAGCAATACGGTTTTGAGCACCCTATTTATTCAGATAGTGAAAATGCCATCTCTTGGGTGAAACAAAAAAAATGTAGGACCAAACTGATTCTCAATGCAAAAAATGCTGTCCTTTTTGATATGATAGCAAGGGCTGAGAAATGGTTGGCTACAAATACATATAAGACTAAAATCATGAAATGGGAAACCGCCATTTGGGGTGAGATACCAGCTGATTTTGGTCGAAAATGACATCTTAATAATCAATTGAATATGTCAATAACGGTTCAAAATTTATATAAAAGTTACGGAAAACAGCAGGTGCTGAACGACATCAGTTTCTCTATTTCCGGAGGTGAGATTGTGGGCTTTCTTGGCAATAATGGTGCTGGTAAGTCTACAACCATGAAGATTATCACTGGATATGTTGAAGCCGATAAAGGAAAGGTTGAGGTTTGTGACATCGACGTGAAGAAACATCCATTGGAATCGCACCGTAAGATTGGGTACTTGCCAGAGCATAATCCTATTTACCCAGAGATGTATGTCAAGGAGTACCTCCGTTTTGTGGCTGGCATCTATAAACTTGGTAAAGAGGCTAATGCCCGTGTGGATGAGATGATTGAGAAAACCGGACTTACACAAGAATACAAAAAGAAAATCGGGACTTTGTCCAAAGGTTACCGTCAGCGTGTAGGTTTGGCGCAGGCTTTGATACCGAATCCTGAAGTGCTTATTTTGGATGAGCCTACAACCGGACTTGACCCTAATCAGATTATTGAGGTAAGAAACCTTATTAAGGAGGTTGGAAAAGAGAAGACGGTAATGCTTTCTACCCATATAATGCAGGAGGTTTCTGCTATTTGCGAAAGGGTTATCATCATCAACAAAGGACATATTGTAGCAGACGATAAGGAGAGCTCCATCGTCTCTATCTCTCAAGATGCTGTTTTGTCTCTTTTCGTAGAGTTTACAAAACCTCAGGATTTAAACATTTTAAAGGCTATGGATAAGGTGGTCTCCGTAACACAGGAGGGAGAATCCTCTTATGCTATCAATAGCTCTGAGGATATTCGCGAACAAGTGTTCATAATGGCTGTTGCCAACGGTCAGGTAATCTTGACGATGAAACAGCAGGAGAGAAGCATGGAAGACGTGTTCCGTTCATTAACTAAATAGTTTGATGTTATGAGATGCCGTTTGCTTTTTAGCCTAGTCGGAGTGCTACTCCTTCTTAATCCTCTTTATGCCGAAGATGTTAGACCTTGTAATGACGAATGGTTTGAAGGCGAAGGTACCCAATATGGGGGTATAGCTGGAAGCAATGGCGGAAATTGTGGTATTTATGTGGAAGAGGGTGATTTCCATCACTGTGCAATGAACCACATCCAATACGATAGCAGTAATGCCTGTGGTGGTTGTGTGCGTGTGTTGGGTCCAATGGGCGAGATCACTTTGAAAGTGGTTGACCGTTGCCCTGAATGTAAATTAGGTGATATTGATTTAAGTACGCAGGCTTTTGCTGAAATTGCTCAGATGAAAGATGGCCGAATTCCCATCAAATGGCAGTTCATACCATGTGATGCAGGCGATGATATTAAGGTTTTGTTTGCTCCAGGAACGAGTCCTTACTTTTTTAAAGCTTTGTTTTATAACTTACGCTACAGAATAGCGAAGGTTGAATATAAAAAGTCTGATGGTTCGTATTCGGAGATTCATAGAGAGATGTACAACTACTTTGTGGAGCAGGGTGGCATTGACGAGGATAAAACTAAGTCTGGACCCTATACTTTCCGACTTACGGATGTGGAAGGTGGGCAGGTTTTGATAGAAAATTTGGAATATACAGCTGGCGAAGAACTTTCTACAGGAGTTCAATTTCCCGAATTGAAATGTGCTGACTGTGCTGGCATGGAATTCGGAACTGCTCAGATAGATAATTGTGGTGTCTGCTCAGGCGGAACGACGGGTGTTGAACCTAACTCATCATGTAAAAAGGATTGCATTGGATATTGGAAAGGCTCAGCTTATATTGACGATTGCGGATTTTGTGTAGGCGGCATGACAGGTGGAACTCCTTGTGGAAATGGCAGTTCGATTGATGATCTTTTGTCTGATGACGACGCTGTCACCAAAATTGAGTTGTTCAATCTTATGGGTAAAACTCTTTTTTCTTCCGAAAATGTTTATGAGTTTTACGACTATTTATCGGAAAATACCGATATGTTTGTTGTCAAGCTCTGGCGAGGCGAAAACGTTGAGTACAGACGTATGGTTGGCGGTTCGTTAATGAAATAAATTAAATCATATAAAGATGGAGAAACTCACAGTAATAAAGGTAGGAGGTAAGATTGTAGAGGAGGAATCTACTCTGCAACAGTTACTTTCTGATTTTTCAAAGATAGAAGGACACAAAGTGTTGGTTCATGGCGGTGGTCGTTCAGCTACAGCCTTGGCTACAAAATTGGGTATCGAGAGTAAGATGGTGAATGGTCGTCGTATCACAGATGCAGAGACGTTGAATGTGGTGACGATGGTTTATGGTGGTTTGGTCAATAAATCTATAGTAGCTCGTCTACAGTCAATGGGCGTTAACGCGCTAGGTTTGACTGGTGCCGATTTGAACTATATGCGTTCAGACAAACGTCCTGTTAAGGAGGTTGATTATGGTTTTGTGGGAGATGTTAAGGAGGTGGATTCGGATCTTCTTGCAGACCTTATTCATAAAGGTGTTGTGCCAGTTTTGGCTCCGCTTACACATGATAAGAAGGGAAACATGTTGAACACCAATGCAGACACTATCGCAGGAGAGGCAGCTAAAGCTTTGACAAAACATTTCGACGTTACTTTGATGTACTGTTTTGAGAAGAAAGGGGTGCTTAAGGATGAAAAAGATGACGATAGCGTAATTGCTGAGATTACCCGTCCGTTGTTCGACCAATATGTAAAAGAGGGTATTATCCAAGGCGGTATGATTCCGAAATTGGAAAACTCCTTCGAAGCCATTGCTGCAGGTGTTAAGAATGTGATTATTACTAAGGCAGATGAGATTGGAAAGAATTCTGGAACAACCATCCACGGATAAGATTTTTTTTTTCGCAGAGATATTTAATTTTCGGAGAGATGAGCGCTTTTTTGTCTCTCCGATTTTAATTTTTGTCTCTCTTTCTATTCTTTGCCAAACAACAAGTTTCTTTTATTCTGAAAATTTGCCTATTTTTGTCTTTAAACGAAAATAACAAGATGTATACATTTCATTTATGAAGGAACTTTTTTCACATATTGACTTCAATTTGCCATTATCAAATCCTATTTTGATATTTTCGTTGGTTTTGTTTATTATCTTGTTTGCACCACTTATCCTTGATCGTTTTAGAATTCCTCATATCATAGGGCTTATTCTGTCAGGTTTGGTTTTAGGTGAAAATGGATTTAATATTCTTTCAAGAGACGATAGTTTTCAGTTGTTTGGAACCGTAGGTATTCTATACCTCATGTTCCTTGCTGGCTTGGAAATGGACCTGACCGATTTCAAAAAGAACAAGACGAAAGGCATTTATTTCGGTATGATGACATTCTTGATACCAATGGTTATCGGTGCGTTTTCAGGTTATTTTCTGATTCAATACTTCTTGAATACAACGGCTGCAGGTGATCCTGTTGTATGGAGAAATGGATTTGATTCAACCCAATATCTTTACATGTCGACCATACTTCTTGCAAGTATGTATGCTTCACACACGTTGCTGTCGTATCCTATTGTGAGTCGTTTTGGTGTCACAAAAAACACTTCGGTCAGTATTACTATTGGAGGTACAATGATCACAACGACCTTGGCCTTGTTGATTTTGGCCGTGATTGTTGCCATGTCTAAGGGTGATTTAAAGGACTCATTTTGGATTCAATTAATAGTGTCGATTCTGATTTACTGCTTTATCGTTATCTATATTTTCCCGAAAATTGCATGCCATTTTTTTAAATGTTATGAAGATAGTATTTTGCAATATATCTTTGTTCTAGCAATGGTCTTCTTGGGCAGCTTCTTGGCTCAGTTGGCAGGATTGGAACCAATTATTGGTGCTTTCTTGGTGGGTTTGTCGCTCAATCGCTTTATCCCTAGGATATCTCCGTTGATGAACCGACTGGACTTTGTAGGAAACGCTATTTTTATTCCGTTCTTCTTGATTGGAGTGGGAATGTTGATCAATGTGAAGGTTGTCTTCAGCGGCTTTGATACGCTCATTGCAGCCGTGGTGATGACCGTTGTTGCGACTTTATCAAAGTATTTGGCAGCAGTTGTAACCCGTAGACGATTTGGAATGACGAAGGCCGAGGGCTTGATGATATTCGGTTTAAGTAATGCTCAGGCTGCTGCTACATTGGCTGCAGTGATGATTGGTCGTCAGATTGTGATGGGTCACACTTCAGATGGTATGCCTATCTATCTTTTCAATGATGATATCTTGAACGGAACCATCATTATGATTCTGGTTACTTGCACCATTTCATCTTTGGCAACAGAGAGAGCTGCACGTAAGTTGGCAACTCAGCTTGATCGTATCGATAATGAGATGACCGAAGAGAAGTTGGTGGATCGTATCTTGATTCCACTCTATAATCCGGATACTCTAAACAGTTTGATGGAGTTGGCTGTGTTGTTGAAGGTAAACAAAAGTAAGGAGCCTCTATATGCGTTGAATGTAGCGAACGACTCGCAGGACAATTCATGCATGGTAAAGGGGAAAAAGATGCTGGAGAAGGCGGCTCGTATTGCCTCTGCAACAGATAATACGATGAGGATGATTTCGCGTTACGATGCCAATGTGACAAGTGGAATTATCCATACAATAAAGGAAAACGGTATTACTGAAGTGGTGATGGGTTTGCATCATAAGGCTCATTTTGCTGATTCGTTCTTTGGTGCAAAAACAGAGAATCTACTGAAGGTTACGAATCAGATGATTTTGGTCTTTAAGTCCATTCAACCATTGAGTACCATCAAACGTGTGATTGTGGCTGTTCCTGCCAAGGCAGAGTTTGAGGTCGGCTTCGTGAAATGGTATGACCGTGTGAAGAATATAAGTAAACAGATTGGTGCTACAACTACGTTTTTCGCCCATCCTGATACTTTGGAACAGATAAAGATTTTGGCTCGACGAAATAAGTTTGGTGTGGAGACTTTTTTTGAGACTTTGGATAATTGGGATGATTTTTTGATCTTAACAAGAGAGGTGATGAATAACGACCTTTTAGTCGTAATATCTTCCCGTAAAACAGCAATTTCGTACAATCCTTCGATGGACAAGTTGCCGATGCAGCTGTCTAAATATTTCGCAAATAATAGTTTTATCGTTTTGTATCCAGATCAATTCGAAGATGGAACAACTACAAATGTATATATATAGTAATTAGAAGATGAATAAGATATATGGACCTTCCGTGATATATAGCATGTTGCGGATTTACACTAATTTTATTTTCAAACGTTGGTTTTCTTCTGTTGAAATAAATGGAGAAACGAATATCCCAGAGAATGCCTCTGTGATATTTGCGCCCAATCATCAGAATGCTTTGATGGATGCCATGGCTTTATTGTCATCTGTACCTGCGCCGGTTGTTTTTCTAGCTCGTGCCGATTTGTTTAGAAAAAAGAGGCAGGCTGATGCTTTGCGCTCAATCCGTATCATGCCTGCATATCGTATTCGTGATGGGATTCAAAACCTCAAAAAAAATGAGGACTCATTCGACCAGTCTGTAGAGGTATTGAAGCATAAAAAGTTTCTTTGCTTGATGCCTGAAGGTGGTCAGGATGAACATCGCAGATTGAGGTGTTTGGTGAAGGGTATGTTTCGTATTGCATTCTCAACTCAAGAACTTTTGCCTGAGGGTGATTACGTGAAGATTGTTCCTGTTGGGATTGATTATGGAAACTACAACCATACTGGCAACCATTTGGTCGTTAATTTTGGTCGGCCAATCAGTATAAAAGATTATTGGGAGGGCTTTCAGGAGAATGCGCCTGTGGCTCAAAATCATCTTCGTGATGATTTGTACTCACGTATGGCTTCGTTAATGTTGAATATCCAATCGGAGGATCATTACGATACTTTTTATGTAGCATCTTATCTTTATAATGAGCAGATGTTGAACAGCTTGTGCACTGATGATAATGAAACCAATCGCTTGATTGCCCGTCAGCGGGTAGTGGATCTGTTGGAACAGAAAGAGAAAGAGGGTGACCCTGCTTTGAATGAGTTGGACGCTTTGTGCAGCGAATGGATGAAGTCTCATCCTGATGTCTCTTTCTCATCTAGAGTTTATGAAGATGGAAAAAAACTCGATTTGTCTTTGTTCCTTCATATAGCTTATTTGACAGTTGGTTCTGTCCTTGTTTTCTACTCTTTGGTCTTCAATGGAATTCCATTTGTCTTAGTAAAGAAGTTTGCGAAGAAGTCTAAAGGTTCAGGATTCGAGGCCTCCTTTGTGTTTGGTGCGGCTGGTTTGTTGTTCCCTCTATTCTATCTTTTTTATGGAATAGTAGCAGCCTTTTTAGCACCATCCATATGGTTCTGGTTGGCGTTCATCTTTTCACTGCCAGTCTCTTTATTTTTCTTTATTAGATACAGATGGAGATGGAAATACGTGAAAGAGCGTTTTAAAAACATCTCTGATAGATGTGATGTGGTGCCCAATATCCGTAAATGTTTAGACCGATTGTTCGGAAATAACCAATAATAATTATTTTTGTATAGATTCTTTTAGGATGGATGAGTCTTTTGATATACGTGATACCTCAGTAAATGAGAAGGAAAGAGAGTTTGAAAACGCTCTTAGACCTTTGTCGTTTGATGATTTTTCGGGTCAGACCAAAATCATCGAGAATCTGCGTATATTTGTTAAGGCAGCTAAAATGAGAGGCGAGCCTCTTGATCATATTCTTTTTCATGGTCCGCCAGGATTGGGAAAAACTACGCTTTCAAACATCATTGCAAATGAGTTGGGCGTTGGCTTCAAGCTAACTTCTGGTCCGGTTTTGGACAAACCGGGAGATTTGGCTGGATTACTGACCAATCTCGAACCGAACGATGTGCTTTTCATTGATGAGATTCACCGATTGAGTCCGGTAGTGGAGGAATACCTCTATTCTGCCATGGAAGATTATCGAATCGATATTATGTTGGATAAAGGCCCTAACGCCCGTTCCATTCAGATAGATTTGAACCCGTTCACATTGGTGGGTGCTACGACACGAAGCGGTTTGT
>Ga0208458_1001010_pt1 | contig 25225 bp, 24 predicted proteins | sample AD_UKC085_MetaG_FD_184432 | JGI IMG/M metagenome (GOLD analysis project Ga0208458, IMG submission 184432) | Active sludge microbial communities of municipal wastewater-treating anaerobic digesters from USA - AD_UKC085_MetaG (SPAdes) (version 2) | ecosystem: Engineered > Bioreactor > Anaerobic >... | reverse complement strand
CTACAGCCAAGGCTGCGCCAACAAAATTGGCAAGCAGGTCCATGGGATTGAAAGTCCTCCAGGGCAGTACCAGTTGGAGCAGTTCCAGACCGATGCCAGCAATCAATAGCACCCCACAGTATTTTAACGTTTCATGCTTGGCAAACCAGCTTACATTCCTGCGCTTGCCAACTCCCCAGATAATGGCGAAAAAAGCATCATGGCTGTATGGGCCAGATAATCCAATCTGAAGTCAAAGACCATATTTCTGCTAAGGCTGCGATTTACTTCACTACTCAAGGGAATTATATTAAGTACAATCAGAATCAACAGCCACAGCCAGAATAGTCTTTTAACAACAGAGAACACCATGAGGCTCCATATTGAAATTATTATTTAGTAGGAATAACAGGCTTACTTGATGACCTGTTAGTCTGTAAGAACCCAACACCGCACTCAAAAATTATCTGAATGCTCCATTAAGCTCTGTAAAAAGTATGTAGACATGCAGAGGCCCATACATTTCGAATAATTGCCTGATGTTGCTGAAGCTAGGTCAGGTATTCATCATGGCATCACAATCAACAATCAGCCCTTAATACAGCCCGCTCCATTGTTTGTGCAGTCCGCAGGTGCCCAGGATGAGTTTCAATACTCGCATCGAAGTATCGGTTACTTCATAATCGGGGCAGATGGTTTCGTAATCTGCCCCTGCGCTGATAGCAAGGTCCACGCATACTTTCACCGTATCAGATTCCAAACCGGTGAGGATAATCGTGCCGGCGTCAATGGCTTCGGGTCGTTCCATGGAATTGCGGACAGTAACAGCTGGGAACCTGAGCATGGAACTTTCCTCGCTTATGGTGCCGCTGTCTGATATCACACAGAGGGCATTCATCTGTAGCCAGTTATAATCTGTAAAGCCAAAAGGTTTTAAAAAGCGGATGAGGGGGTCGAATTCAAAATCCCCTAGATGTTCCAACCTCTTTTTTGTGCGGGGATGCGTACTAACAATGATCGTTAAGCCATAGCTCCGTGCCAAATTATTAAGCACTTGGGCAATTTTCTCCAAGTTTTCCGTGTAATCCACATTCTCTTCCCTATGTAAGGAAACTAACAGGTATTTTTTGGATTCAAGCCTCAATTCGGCAAGAATAGACGATTTGCGGATCTTCGGCAGATAGTGGTTCAACACTTCACGCATGGGTGAGCCCGTTAGATAAACCCTTCTATGTGACAGGCCTTCAGAAAGAAGGTGTCGGCGAGAGTTTTCCGTATAGACCATATTGAAATCAGCTATATGGTCAATCATTTTGCGGTTGATTTCTTCAGGAACATTGGCATCGAAGCTGCGGTTGCCCGCCTCCATATGATAGATGGGAATGTGCCGGCGCTTGGCCATGATAGCCGCGATACTGGCATTTGTGTCACCCAGAATCAACATTGCATCGGGCTTTTCAGCGTCCAGGACCTCTTCTATCCGGATCAGAGTTTCACCCAACACACGTCCCAAAGATCTGGTATCGACCTTAAGAAGATGATCCGGCCTACGTAACTCCAAGTCTTCGAAAAAGATTTCGTTCAATTCGTAATCGTAATTCTGTCCTGTATGCACTAAAATGTGTTTGGTATATTTGTCCAGCAGGGCAATCACCCTGGATAGCCTGATAATTTCAGGCCTGGTCCCGACTACTGTAATTACTTTCAACATTGTTTATCCTTTATTCGGCAGTTGATCTAATCCGGCTGCGTTAGAACATCCGTTACACTCAGCATTGAGCCATTTTTGACATACTTAATCCCGCTGTCTCCAAAACAAAGCAAGGCCAACCAAAAAACCATATACCAGTTATACCTCATTAAATAATGCCTTAGCTGCTCTCAGTGGCCTCGGTGTTCAAACCTCTTCAAAGTATGTATCTGGATTGTTTGGGTCATAGAACTCGTTGATCCAAAAGATGGTAAAGAGTTCACTATCACCAATGTTGGTGATGTTATGGGTGTACCAGATAGGCATATCCACATAAGCTGGCTTTTCACCATCTAGTATATACTCCGTGACCTCTGATTTTCCGTAGCGCCGGAGTTTGATGGAAGCCCTGCCCTTGATTACAGCGAAACGTTCAACCTTGCGGGTGTGAAAGTGGTTCCCTCTGGTGATACCTGGTTTGGTGGTGGAAAAAGCGCTTTGGCCAGTGGATATTGACCTTGCCACCTCCACGTAATCGCCTCGTTGGTCTCTATTCCTTGTGTATGCACGGGGAAATTGATCTCCGGGCAGATACGAGCGGAATGTATTAAACAGATCCAGGTCAAATCTATCACTCAGGTTAGGAAATACACCTTGTCCCAAATAGATGTCTTTGAAGTGGCATAGCTTGGAAAGCAATTCAGTAACCTTGTATTCTGCCTGGTGTGGCACATTCAGGAGCTTTGGCACTGACGCCGGGGCTTTTTCACTGCCAGCAAATTGAAGCACCAAATCTCTGACGATTTTCACTAGCTCTCCCACATAAATGAGATTAAGCTTATTATCCACTTCAATTTTCGGTTCCAAACCCGTGGTCAGCTGATGTGAAAAAGTGGAGATCACCGAGTTGTAGAAGGGAACACCAAAAGGACCGAACACATTGGGAATGATCAATCCAGTAAAAGGAGCTCCATTGCGTTGAGACCACTGGTTCAGCAGCTCGCGTCCCTCCCTTTTAGAGCGTCCGTAGATGTTGTCCTGCTTCTCCTGCAGTGAGGAACTAATCAGCACATAAGGTTTGGAATCCGTATTCTCCAATGCGTCGATAAGTTTTTGCACCAAAGCGATGTTTGTCCTGTAGAGCACATTGGGCTCTGCGTGTCGGTTCAGAGCGGCCAAGTGCACAATCACATCACAACCAACAACAAAATCCTTGAGTTTTGTTTCAGATTCGAAGAAACTGTCCTCAAAGGGTATCAGCTCGAACAGATCTGGCTCCAAGCTGAAGCTGTTGTATAAATGCGTGCCAATGAACCCTGCCTGCCCCGTTATACCTATCTTAATCATTAGTTTCCTTTATTATCCACCGAGAACACTGAAAAATGGCTAAAATGCCGTTCGTACAAGTTCAAGTCTGCTTTAGTCTGCCAAGACTTGTAATATCCTATTTTTAAATCAGCCATCTCGGTATTATCGATGATATAATCTTATTTTAATTATTGATGCCAAGCTCATCCCTTACATATTGTAGGCTCAGCAGCTTATCCTTTATCTCTGGAATGCTCAACCTATAGGTATTTTCGGAGGTATAATCCGCAACCTTGCTGACCCTGGCTTGACCATTTTCAAAGTACTTTTCATAGTTCAGATCGCGTGTGTCAGCAGGGATCTGATAGTACCCCGGCAGGTCGATTGACTTTGCCATCTCTTCCCGGTTGACCAATGTCTCGTGCTTCTTTTCCCCATGCCTGGTGCCAATGATTTTAATCTCAGTTTTTGCCTCAAAGAGCTCAATCAATGCCTGAGCCAGGTCGCGAATAGTGGAAGCAGGTGATTTCTGAACGAAAATGTCACCTTGACCTCCATTTTTATAGGCATAAACTACTAGTTCCACAGCCTCTTCCAGTGACATCAGGTATCTGGTCATATCAGGATCGGTGATCGTTATGGGGTTCCCAGCCTTAATCTGCTCGATGAACAGGGGTATCACCGATCCCCTTGAGGCCATAACATTGCCATAGCGGGTTCCGCAAAGGATAGTCCCTGTCTCAGGCTGTTGCCTGGAATAAGCCACCATCACCTTTTCCATCAGGGCTTTGGACATACCCATGGCGTTGATGGGATAGACTGCCTTGTCAGTGGAAAGTACAATAACTTTTTTCGCCCGGGCTTCAATGGCTGCCCGGATCACGTTTTCGGCTCCCAGTATGTTTGTCCTAACGGCTTGCACAGGAAAAAACTCGCAGGATGGCACCTGCTTCAGAGCCGCTGCGTGGAAGACAAAATCAACCCCTGTCATGGCATTGGCAACACTCTCGTAATCACGCACATCGCCAAGATGGAACTTGATTTTTAAGTTGCTGTAAAGCTTGCGCATGTCATCCTGTTTCTTCTCATCCCGGCTGAAGATGCGGATTTCTTTCACGTCCGTATTCAAAAAGCGGCGGAGCACGGCGTTACCGAAAGAGCCAGTGCCACCTGTAATAATGATTGTTTTATTGTTAAACATACTATGTCCTTATATCATTTATTAGTAATGTTATTTGGTTCTATTTCAAACCGGGAGGGCAAAGCCCAAAGCACTGCTTTCAAGTCGAGCTTTCGCGCACTTGGCTTAAAATAATGAGCCATAAAGAAATGCTTATCCACAGCAAGGCCCTGCCAGTCAGGTCCTTAGCGCCCAATATCATCCCTCTCCCCTGCCTCCCGGCAAATCCTCGCATCTAATGCGGGTATTATGCGGGTGGCATAACAGGAATCCAGGATAGGGCCTTAACGGCCTATCAGCATCGATTCGCTGTTCAGCATGGATTGATTACCGTCGCCCTCCGGGCCTGCAACGCCGGGTTTTATCCACTCGGTTTGAGAGAGCCTGTTATTTTTTACTCCCGAATCTCTGTTCGATCGAGTTGCAGATCACCATATTGATATCATCGCAAGAGTCCCAATATGAAGCGATGGGTTGGAAAAAGTCCATTCTGCCATTCAAGCTATCAGTCAAATCACGGTATAAATCTGGGTATGAATCGTAATTCAGAATCAGTTTTTTTCGGTTGAAGTATTTGAAATTGGACATGTCATTTTTTACCCAGGAATTATAACGAAAACTTTTAAGGCCAAGTAAACAGGCTTCGGCCGACATGGATTGGCTGTCGCTGACAAAATACTCGCACATGGTCAAGACCGACATTACTTTGTTTTTGGGAAACGGGTTGAGATATTTTTTCAATTCTTCATCCGGGTCCGCTTCAAAACTGATCAAGGGAGTGTAGCCATGTTCGATAAAAAGTTGCACAATCTCAATCCGCTCCTTGCTATTGAATCCATATTGCCCAATATCATGATGCGCTTTCCAGGCCACAAATCTGAAAAACGCATATTTTTCGTTTTCCTGATATCCGTATTTCGTCGGATCCAGTATCTCGGGCTGAAAATACCGGGGATCCAGATAACAATTCTCACAAGTTCCATTGACTCGTATCACCTTAGGGGAAGTCCACGCCAAAGGGAAAATTCTGGGTAGTAATATGAGATCGGCAAAATACCGTACAAAGTTGTTCGTCAGTTGCACTACTTCAGAATCGGGAAAGATCACAGTCTTAAGACCAGGTCTGACCAGTTTACCAAAGAAAGTACTAATTGACGCCTTAGAAATCAACACATCAATTAGGTTTTCATCAAGGACTCTTTTGAAGTATGCCAGCCTTTTTAAATAGGCAAAAGTTTTGCGGATAATACTGCCGCTTGTTGTATGTTTGAACAGCACAAATTCTTCACTAGATTCCTGCAGTAACTCAATAAGCAATTTCCTATCAGTAGCGGCAAGTATAACCTTATTACCCCTCTGCGTCATAATATCCCTCACCGCCTTGAACTGATGATAGTGCCTCGGATGCGCCAACTCAATAAGAATATTCATCTTTATCTGTTTATCTCTACCATAATCAACCACAAAATGTTCACTCAATTTTTTCGCCGATGGTTCTAATCACTTTTGCGGGAACTCCGACAGCTACGCAATAATCAGGCACATCCTTTGTTACTACTGATCCTGCCCCTATTATTGCTCCTCGACCGATTGTGACGCCGGGCATAATGATTGAGCCAATACCTATATGTGCACCTTCTTTTATGGTTATGTCTGCCGAGCTAAAAGGCATGTCTCCAATCCAGTCGCCTACATGATAATTTGATAGATTTCGCTGATGAGTCAACAGAATGCAACCCGTGGTAAGAAATACCTTATCATGTATCCATACTCTCCCGGGGCCGTCATCATCGATATGGACATCAAGACCGATCAATACATTTCTTCCAATGTGAACCCCCCGTAACCTGTGAATTGTAACGCGCAATATACTGGGAAAACAATGCCTGGCAAAATGATGTAGGGTTCGGTTTAGCATTCCTCTCACAATCGATTTAACTGTTCTTTTCCTAGCCATTGGAAAGCACCCTATCCATAATAATCTTACTCCAGAGGGCAATTGATTTCTGATATGAATGCTCCCGGACGATTATCTCTCTTGCAGCTTGTTGCATACCGGACGATTCGTTTACACGGGATAACGCGTCCAACATCTGATTAGTTAGTATATCATTTTTTTCAGCATGATAACAATAACCTGTTTTACCATCGATTAGTATGTCGCCAACATTTCCGACCTCTGATGATATACATATCAGACCGCAGCTCATGGCTTCCATTAGAGCGCAAGGTAATCCCTCTGTGTCTGATGCCATAACGAATATTTTCGCCTTCCACAACCACTCTCTTGTATCAGCTTGAAAGCCGTGAAACGAAATACTACGGGTAAGGTCTAATTGCTGAACCATCTTTTTCAGGTCTTCTTCCTGGCTGCCATATCCCACAATGGCGAGTTTGGCTGTCGGGTGTTTTCTTACCACATCCTGCATCGCCGTGATGATCTTATGGACGCCCTTGTAATCCTCAAGTCTGCCTATATAGATAAAGTCAAATTCCTTTTCACCATATGACGGTGTGAAATGATCGGTATCAATCGTGCTATGTAAAATGTTAATATTGCGGTAGCCAAGCGAGTTCCAGAAACGTGCTGAACCTGACCCGGGAACGTTAAGATACATGGCTCCCTTGATAGCGGTCCTGAGAAGCAGTCCCTTTATTGGACGCAATGCCAACTTTTGATCGTCTGAACCCGTTTGACCAAGAATGTACGGGATTCCAGACAATTTTGAGGCAAAGTAAGCCAGATAATAATGCGGAACATAGTGATATGCCAAGATGAAAGCCGCCTTCGTAAGCCGGACCTGGCGAGCAATAATGAAAGGAGTTAAAATAGCATTGACTATCGGGTTTTTGCATATCTTAGGAAGGACATAATAATCTAGTTTGGGGATATTGGGACCTCGTTCCTTCCTGACAACTATAATCCTCTCAACCAAGTTCACTCTTGACAAGGGGACAAATTTAGCCTCAAATGTCCCTGGGCCCATCCTGCATGTACTGACAATTGTTACCCCTGCTCCCATTTAGTTCACTCTTGATATGATGTATCTGAACTTGCCAGCAGCAGTGTTATCGATGTGATCAACATAGTCAAGTTTAATCGTTACTCCCTCTCCCAGATTGTGGGCTAATAGTTTATACATATGCTTTTCATCTGCTGGCGTATAATTCTCTTTCGGCACTAACCTTAGGACAACCAAGTCAGTTTTTTCTTGGATTAATTGGAATTTTTCAATTTTCTCGAACCAATCTTCAAAGGGGATGGAGAGTCCATTCAAGACCCTTCCATTGGGAAGGTGGAACAAATCAGCCGACCTCCCAATGATACGGGATAATAGAGGTAAGTTTCTGCCACATTTACACTTCGTTCTCGAGGGGATCGCCATATCGCCTGGAGCGTACCTTATTAATGGCATGGCATAGTCATGAAGGGATGTTACGACCACGTTCCCCTCTGCCCCGGGGGGTGTCGACTCGCCTGAATCATCTGTAATTTCCATATAACATGTTTCGATGTTGACATGGTATCCATCGTGCAATTCACATTGATTTGCACCTGCCATACCATCTCCGCATCCATAAGCATCGATGATATAGTGCCCAAACACCTGCTCAATAACTTGTCTTTGATAATCATAGAGCATTTCAGCTGAGGTAAACACACCTTTCATTGGATATGTCACTCCTTTTGAAGCCAGGTATTTGGAAAAAGTATACAGCGCAGAGGGAAAACCACGGATAAATCTAATCTTACCAGAGACTATCTTCCGAAAGTGAAAATCCATGGTTTCAGGAGTCATGTTAATAATGGGGATGGTATAGTAGTTATGGAGGTATTTCCAAAAACGAGTTACGGGGCTAAAATCACCCTTACCCAGCATCGAGCCACCCTTTAACACAGCAATCCTGTCCTCCCCAAACCGATATCCCCCCCACGAGAACGTTCTGATCTTGGTTGCCCAGTTTAACCCCCAACTATATACATCATTGTAGTATTTAAAGGGAACCCCGGTTGTTCCACCAGTTGATCTTTCCATTGGGTGATACTCCTTAAAACCAGAAGCCAGAAAGGAATCGTAATCATGCATTATATCATCTTTACCAATGATGGGAAAGTGTTTGAGATCGTCTATACATTTGAAATCACCAGGTTTCATACCGAGGTCATTCATAACCTTATGATAATAATGCACTTTCAAATAGGCATGACTGATCAGTTTCTTCAATTGCTCGAACTGGTATGCGTATATCTGATCGTCACTCCAAAACTGATTTTCTCCTACAAACGCAACCATATTCGTTAGATCAAAACCATACCTCTTGCCCAGTAGATTAAAGACTAACTGGCTACGGCGTATCTTTTTCATTTTTGATATCAGCTCATTTACAATATTTCGTTAATCACCGGACGGAATTTCCCGGAGGCTGTGTTTTCAATATCCTGTTCTAGGCGAAATTCAACTTTCATATCCCCCATTTTTTCCCTGATCATCCGCACCAAAGTATCTTTATCTTCCTGGGTCAGAGGATCGGACACAGTTCTGAATATTATCTGGTCGTTTGTTTTCTGCACGACTTGAAATTTGATGAAATTCCGCTTTATCGCTATTCCAGTATCAAACAGAAGATGCCAAAAATAGGCCCAGTGCAACGTTTGTCCATCGATCCCCAGCAAATAGTCGCACGTCCTGCCCAGCACTTGCTTAATAACTCTACTCTTTCTGCCGCAAACGCAATCAGATTCTGAGAAAATAGCTTGGTCGGCATTCCAGTAGCGGATGAATGGCATCACATAGTTATCCAGATCAGTTATAATAAGCTCGTTCTTTTCATTGGTCTCGATGATAACCCTTTCATCCGTAACATGCAAACCGTCATGCGCAGGACACTCGTAAGCGATCCCTCCAATTTCGCCACAACCGTATTGATCAAAGGTCTCCGCACCAAAAATCTCCCTAAAAAGCTCTCTATGTTGAGGCATAACTGGCTCCGATGTAGTCATAATCGCCCGAACAGAATAGCGATCACCCAAGGCTCGAAGTTTTAATGCCAATGTATATAGCGCTTGAGGGAAACTTCTAATCAGTTTGATGTTTTGGGTTTTCAGAGTATTCCTAATTTTATCTATGACTTCAAGTCTGGTATCATATGCATCAAATGATACTGTGTTTTTTATACGATCACTTGTAAGCTTTACAATCGTATCCTTCCAGCCATGTTTTACGACATGACCGCCCCAATAAGTCATTACTTTATCATGCGGGCCAATACCCATCCAATCGTAAAACCTTCTGTAAGATCCCCAAACCGAACTGCGTGTCCGGGCATCGTTCCGTTTGTTTAAAATGTTCCCTGTTGTCCCTCCAGTTTGTGATGTTCTGATCCCCTTGATCTTGGACTCATTAAGTGGAATGAACTCTTTATAGTGTTTCTTTATCACTTCTTTGGTCAATACCGGAAATTGGTTTAAGACTGAAAGGTCATTAACATCATCGGGGGTTATACTGATTTCTCTCATAACTCTCGTATAATATGGTACATTTCTATAACAGTGTTCGACTAGCGCATGTAATTTATGTATTTGAAATTGTTTCATCTCTTCTTTTGAATACCATTGAGTCTGTGTGTATTCTTTATAGTAACTCATAACTTTCTTTCCGGAAATGAGATCGGTCAACCTCGTAAAGTCCATTGTAGGCTCCTATGAATTGGATTTCTTTTCGATGTATTTTGCATTCATTAGTTGCGCTAACCCAAGATACTTCATATGAAAACGCAGAACATCCCCCGTTTTATATCCATTGTCATTATTACCCAAATCATAGACGGAAAGGTCAGAACTGGTGCCAAAAAAATTGATCGTACTATCATAAGGCACTAAGTACTTTGGGTCAATATCAACTATGCCAAAATCCAGCAACGCCTTATAACTTCCCTCTAAGTCCGTCTCTTCATAGTTTGTGTCATCATATAGCATCCTGGCCCTTTTCTCCGGAAGGCTCTCCTTTCGGTACAATTCAAGAATATTTGCTTCAAATATAAAACAATCCGTGTTTAAATCGGCGTATTGTTTTTCATAGTAAGGCGATGTACCTAAAAAAACTGCCTCACCAATCCGAAAGTGATTTATGCCTTTTGGTACCTCACCCATATCAAGCAATGGAAGGCTTATAGAAGTCCCACCAGATACAATTTCCATCTGACTGTTGAACTTTGCTTCCAATAATTGGCTATAAATCACCAACTGCAGTAGTTTATCGTATGTTGGGAGATCTCCAAACATACATCCGATATTGGCTCCTATACCAATAATCCTCACGTTTTTTAAATCATATATGCTGTTATAAAACGGTATCAAGCCATCCCTCTTAATTCCTTCTCTTAGATCACCCATTTCAATCATAATAATGATATTATGTATTTTTTCTATTCTACGGGCATGGTCATTTAACTCTTGAATTGTCACTAGTGATGAATCTAAAGTGACATCGCTTGATTCAACAATTTGCTCTGCGTGTATTCCTAATGAGGGCCGAATCAATATAGTGCTTATCTGATTATTGATCTGTTTTACCATTTGTAGTTCTTGCCACCTAGAAGATGAAACTGAATGCATCTTCTGCACGACTGGATAATCAATAATCTGCTGGATAATTTCTGAATTCCCCCCGAGAACCTTGATAACTAGTGACCAAAGTTTATCATGTTTCTGCATAATTTCATCGATTCTTTCGATGTTTTCAAATATCTTCTTAAAATCAATTATCACACAAGCCATAATCAACTCCGTTCTAGTCTCATCTCTGCATATTTTGAGACAAAACCAAGTCTTTCATACAAGCTCCTTGCGGGATTATTATACTCAACATGTAAAGCAATTGACCCCTTGCAATTTTCAATTATTTTTCTAATGATTGAAGACCCTATGCCTTGTCCCCTGTGATCTTCTGAAACTGCTATGTATACAAGAAACACATTGGGGATGTACAAATCCATACCCGAATAGTTCACAACAGAAGCACCAATTACTTCTCTGTTGTCCATCGCTACAATAATGAAACCGCCCTTGCCTACATCCTTTGAAAACGAATACTCGATTGCCTTGATAATAGCTTGTTTCGTGTCTTCGTACGGTATTGACTGGTAATGTATGAAATCCGCTAGCGCCTCTATTGAAATGTAGTTAGCTAATGATATCGCATCGTGTATCAAAGTATATTCAATCATGTCACTACCTCAATTGTAACTGACTAATGGAAATAAAAATGAAACGCCGCTGATTTGGCATTTGTTTGGCAAAATGACGCCACTTCTTGAGTGTAGTCCCCAAAAAGCGGTCCCCCTATCAACTGGTGATGGACCATACCAATGTTACGTAAATTCACCTCCAGTAGTCTAACTTTGTTGTTATTATCAACAATATAATCGAACCCTAACACCCTGTGATGGTAAAATGCTGCCCCTATCTGCTTAGTGAGTTCAACCATTTCGTTATATTTTGGTACTTTGTCACTTGAAATGATTCTTGTTATCTTCGGATCAGCTGTTTTATCACCAAATCTACTTATCGCAAAATCAGATAACCTACCATCTTTATCAATTCCCCGTCGATATCCACCATTCCTAAGATAGTTTTGAAATGAGTCCTGAGGACTAGCGTATCTTAAGTATGAATGTAAAACATGGATCTCATTACTGGTCACAGACCTATAAGTAAACATGCGCAGAATATTGGTTGCCTCATTATTGAATGAAGCAAACCAATCGCACTGCTGTATTCTTTCTTGAAGAATAAAATTCACTTTATATACATTACTTAGAATCTCTATAAGTTGCTTTAATTCTACGCGGCTACCATCAATGAAAAAAAGGGTCCCTCTTCTTTCAATGACAGATACATTATCCCCAGCCCCTGTTTCGGTAGCTGGTTTTAATATATAATCCTTATCATCCTCCAGACCCTGCAGAATTCCATTTACCTCGCTGATGGCCACGGGGTTAAAATCACCGTCATAAAACTCACCACCAATGCCTCTTAGATATACTTTGGGAAACATTTCCCTAAACTCATGTAAGTATCTCTCAAAGAAGTTCTTATCATTATAGGCGAGGGCAAAAAGACGATTGTTTAAAGCTGGTTCAACTCGAGTGTAGTAAATATCTTCAGGGATGAATTCAGGAGAAACCTTCCCAGATATAGAACATGCGCAATTCAGAAACAACATACTCGGTGTAATTCCAAGTGGACTCCATAGTCTGCAATACTCTCTGAAAACACCACCATCTACACCTTGCAGGACTTTTCCTCTACAAATGTTTTTTAGTTTTATGTTGCAATTTCTAATGATCTTCCTATCGTGCATGTGCAAGTACATACGATGCCCTAACTTCTTATATTTTTTCATTTTAATCCTTTGCTTAAAAACTCCGAATGCCTGTTAACTATTTTTTTTGTTTCTTTGATATTATTGAAATACTCGCCTGCAATCAATCTTCCCCGCTTTCCAATGATGTCGGATTGCTCTCTGTTGTCGAGAGCATACCTGATAGTATTAGCAATCTCATAACTTGTATTGTCCTTAATAAGATATGCACTAACTCTATCTTGTAAAAAAACAGGTATATCGCTAACTTCTGACACAATAACAGGCCTGCCAGAAGCAAGATACTCCACGAGTTTTGTTGGAAATCCGTATGATGTTTGTGAATTTGGTTTTCGGATCAACATTAATAAATGAGCCTGTGACATTAACTCGGGAATTCTGGAATTAGGTACATCTTTCAATAATTCAACTTGCTCTTCCAGTTGTAAATCCTGTACCATTTTTAGAAATTTACCTAAATATTTATCGTTGGAAAAGCAGCACACTCTAAGCTTGATATCATTGTAATCCAGTTTTACTAAAGAGAGAGCGTTTAGCAGAACATCCACACTGTCTTTACGAAATGATAAGCTACCAGCGTAAAACAATACATTTGTATCATGATTCAAAGACATATTACTGAATCTTTCAAGATCAACTGTATTATGCAAGACAATTACATTCTTGGTAAGATGGTATTCTTGCCTGAGTAGCGTCTGTAAAGTATAAGTCATTACATATACATCGTCATAAAGCCTAAGAGAAAGAAATACTTGTGCTTTACGTAATCTGTCAATCAAGGACGAATAAGTTTTCCTACTAACCAAAGGATTTTCATTTAGCTCAGTGATGAAATAAGCACCACAGAATTTTGCCAATATCCAGAATAAGATGCACCTAACTAAGGTATATTGGTTCGTAGTTATAATATTATTATTTTGTTTAGATGTATTATGCAAAATAAATACTGCGGCATTCAATATCCCCATAACAACATGTTTAAACTTTGATATTCTGCTTCCACCCCAAATTGACTTTGGCCCTGAACAATGATAGGCAATCCCATCGAAATATCTAACTTGGCCCGAAGCGCCATTCCCTTCATTCATAGTCGTTATAATATGCGTCTTATAACCTGAAGCCATCAACCCTTTGGCCAATGACATCCTGCGCATTGTGCCGGCACCCCCAACGGGAAACGGAGCGCTTGTTACAAAGTATACTGTACCTGGGTTAGTCACTATGCTGCCTGGCCCGATACGTTTGCTTCTGGCACTTGAGGTGAAGAGGGCTTAATATGGTACAAGAAAGATGTTTGCATAATCAGGAGATTAACAACAGAATCATAGACGGTTTGAGAGAAAAATACAGGAACGAGACTTAGGATTGCTAAAAGAACATACTTTTTATTTGACCCTTTATGGGTAGCGGATGCATATATCATCAATGACTTCCAGAAAGCATAAAAATATATCAATGCCAACGGAATACCATACTTAGCTGGGATATTGAGAAACCCGTAACCCCCGGCAAATTCACTATAGGCGTCTTCTGCCGTCCTTCGTGTTATTCCTCTCCCAAATATCGGATATTCAGAGATCGCGTTGATACTTTTCCTTGCCGCATAGAATCTTCCACTTGTAATTCCTTGGAGATCCTGCTCTGTTTGCGTCTGATACATATACTCAACCTTTGTTTTCATAAACGGGGCATAACTATAGACAGCGAATGATATTGCGGCAATAATCATTAGATATGGAACTTTTAACCTATGGTTAGACAAAGCCAATGCGCACATGTAAAAAACCATTAGCGTTGCGTAACCTGCTGTAGATTGGGTTGTTAGCATCGCAATTGTAAAAACAACATTATACTTGTTATTTAAGGAGTGTGTATAAAGATACTGCATTACCAGAGCAATACCCAAATACACCGCAAATGCACCTGGCTCCCAAAACGGTCCCGCATTCCTTAAAAAAAACGAGTCGCTTTGTTTCTGTGTGTATGTGAACAATTGAAAAAAACTCAAAGCCTTATATTCAACAACGTAATATTTTGTTGCGATGGAATACATGGTTGCACCGATACGTACAAACTCTCTAAAGAATGGAAACACAATTGATAAAACGAGAAACCCAAAAGATACAAGCGAATAGTAATAGATAATTCTTATATAGTACTTAAAAAACTCCCTCCCAACAATGATTAAGTACATAAAAGGAGTTAAATTGCGAATAACCGCAAAGACGTATTGAGTCAAACCCACCTCTCCGTACGAGCCTCCATAAACATTATACTGATATATATACACAATCAGAAAAGGTATGATCCAGGGAAGAATATTAACCATTTTGCCAAAATCCCTGTAAGCGATTATAAAAACGAGCAATCCAAAAATCACGGGATAGGACCATTTTAATTGGAAAACTCCAATTCCACACTGACTAATTGCAAAAAACACAAGTATGTATTTTAGAACCAGATTATTCCTATCATGGATCACCAATTCCGGGATGTAATGTTTTTTTTGCGGCATATCGTACGTGCCTTTAGTGCTTGTTATCTATAAGTAAAAACATATTAATTCCTTAATTATGGTCAGGGGACAGCCCTGACAGGTCGATAGTCACTCTCGTATAACAACACAACACGAATAACATCAACATAATGGAAAAACACATAAGTATTTATAGACAAGAATGTCCACCCGCACTGCCCGTGCTGAGAGCCACACCAAATAGAAGTTCCAAGCTTTGTCACTGGGTGTCCTCGATACGCAATCCCATTGATATGCCTTGCACTCTAATCATACTTGCTGTCAACCAAACACCTCTCACTTCCCCCAAATCCCAGTAGCTCTCCCCTGGATAACCTTCCTGCTCTGTGTAACCGCCACATAAAGGGTGGGCAGGCCAACCAGTAGTTTGGCTATCAAAACACCGTTGACGCCTATGGCAAGTTTCTCTCCAAACAGAACGATAAAGCTGATATATAGTATCGCTGCCGCCGCTGATGTCAGGGCTAGCAAGCGCACTTTGCCGCATCCAGTAAGAAATTTTGTGTAAACATTCGAGTACATCTTGACGATTATGGTAACGACCACGACAACCACCAGCGAAATAGATAGTTGTGCCCTGCCTTTTACGATGATGCCGAATACCGGTTTGAAAGCGGGTATGAACAGAACCATCCCCAGGGCGCAGAGAGTGAAGAGCAAATTGGCCTTGTGGATAACCCGCTTTATCCAGATTCTGTCTCCCAGCGTGTGAGCTTCGGTAAAAGCCGGTATCAACGGATTGGTAGCCAATGTGTAGACGGTCAGAAACACACCGAACACTCTCATTGTCACCTGATAAGGGACAACCTCTGCAGGCGAACTCAGCCGCGCGATTATCAAATTGGTGGCTGATATTAATATCACATAAGCTATTTGGTCTATGAACTCAAATACGCCTATCCCCATCACCCTCTTTAGAGCACCAAAGCGGATATACCTAGGATGCAGTTTGAACTGACGGTTACTCAGGAAAAATATCAGCGTGAACACCACAAAAACCAAAAGCGGAGATATACTGTAGATAAATCCGATCCTGAACAGAGATCCCCTCAGGTAGTTCGAGAAAATCAATACAGCTCCCAAGGTCAGCAACTGGGAACTGAAATTAATTACATTGGTTACGGCATTTCTTTGGATTGCCGTATACATTCCGTTTACCAAATGAAGGACAAAACGGGCTAAAAAGAAAACAATGACCACCGTCATCATCATATTCAATTCGGGCCCAATTTCCGGTGGGGCATTCAGAATCTTTGCCCAACTGATGTATGGCTTCACGATCAAATAAAGCAAAAACAAAAAAATCATTATCAGACACATGGCAGCGTAACACGTATTGATAAGCACGTTGGCATCCTCAATATCTCCGACCGCCACCGCCTGGGCCATTCGTGTCCGCAGCCCGCCCCCCAATCCCATATCCATGAGGAACACCCAGTTTAATACCGAGTTCACTGTCAGCCAGACCCCGTACCTTGTCATGTCCAGATAGCCCAGTACAATAGGCACAAGGAGGAAACTGGTCAGATTGGTCAGCAGCATTACGATCAGTGACACCGAAGCGTTCTTCTTGATAACTGCCGAACGACCTGACCCCTTGAGGTTGAACAAGCCTTTGATTCCTGATTTCAGTTCGTAAACAGTGTTTGATACCTGACTATTAACTTTCATGAGGCAATATTATTGGCCAACAGTTGTTATCAGAAAACCCCGGGCAACCTGCATGATCAGTTTTAGGTTGGCAACAACCTTTCCTGGATCAGCCTGAATGGCCTGGCATAAATAAGACATTGCCTTCTTTTTGTCACCCATACTTGTGTACAGTTTACTCAACCAACGCAGGTAACGGTAACCCAATCTTTTATCCCGGCCGATTGTTTCCTGATACTCGGCAAGTATGTATCGGTTCCAGCCTATCTTTCTTTCTATGCTTCTCAGGTTATTTGGCAGGCAGCTGCCCCGCTGCTTCTGGTAAATATGGTTTTCATGGGTCCTGCACAAAACCTTGGGAATAAAGTCAAACTTGTACGTGCGGGAAAGTTTAAGGTAGAATAGAAAGTCGGTGCTATAAGAAATGTCAATAAACCCGCCCACGGCTTCGATAGCAGCTTTTCTGAACATCAGGGTCGTTCCTCCGGATACGCCTCTCCCTGCCCCTCTGAGCAAATCTTTGTGTATCATTCCCCTCAATGAGGGGATAGTGATCCTTTGTTCTCTGTCCGTAGCGTCGTCAATGTAAACTTCTCCGCAACCGATCCAACCGTAACTTTCGTCAAGTTGCTCAAAAAACGCCAACTGCTCCTCTGTTTTGGACGGCAGCCACTCATCATCGTCGTCCAGTAGGGCAATATACTTACCGGTACTAAGCCTGAATCCGAGATTCACGCAATCCACTGATCTGGTACTCTCCGATCTAATATATCTGATCCGAGAGTCACAAATGCCCTTCACCACATCACCGGTGTTGTCCTGTGAGTTGCCGTCAACCACGATTATCTCCAAATTTGCATGCGTTTGTGACAGAGCGCTTTCTATCGCCCTTGGCAGCAACTTTGCCCGGTTGTAAGTATTTATGACTACAGACACTTTGATGTCGCTCTGGCACAGATTGGTCATATCCCTTCTCCTTTTGTTTTGAGATTTCTCCAGAAAATTTTCCGAGATTCATCAATGCCATTCCACAACATCATATCCAAACCCGCCAGCCCTTCAACGAAATGGCTGTCTGTTGACTGTGGATAAACAGGATGGGAGAAATCCTGCCAAGCTACCTTTATGCCAGACCCCAAGAATTGTGGCATTACTTCCTGCATGTACCCGTAGGAGCCTCTGCCTGCCATATACGAACTTGCACCAGATGCGACGCACAAGTCATAAACCATCTGTCCCCTATGGCTTGAAATTCCCAGCGAGGAACTCAAGACCACCTCCGCTTCTATGGAAAACAATTCCAGGCTGATCTCCATTGACCTGACTATCGCAGCAACAGGCGTTGGAAATCCAGTTTGATAAAATCGTTGAAGCACCGGCTCTATTTCCAGGAAATGTGGTGCCTTGCGGTAGTAGTTTTTTAGACAGGTCAAGTGATCCAATTGCCAATCCAGGCGGCTAAAGGTGATTTCAAGGAATGTATCTCCCAGATGATGTTTTATAGGGATCGTAAGGAATTTTTTTTTGCCTCCGCAGAAGAAGACATTCCTGTACTGGTAACTTCCTTTGCTGACCTGCACATGGTCTAAAATTATCACTTTGTTTGATCTGGCGATTTTGTCCAGCAACCCTAACCACGGCCAGTAAGTTGGCTGGTGAATTGATACTATCATAACACTCTGTAGATGCTTTGGAAAGCCTCGGCATACCTTACGCCGATTCTCGACCCGCGATAGCCAGCCAGGCTCTTGATAGCGTACTCGCTTCTTGGCATGGGGGCAGGCATAAGTTCGGTGTCGTACATTCTGACTATTTCAAGTTTGCGCGCCATATAATCTGTAATATCCACGTATGTATTGGGCGTGAACATGCTTTCCGGGACGGCAGGAGCAAATTCAGTTTCGGATAGTGTTTCATACATCAGTATTTGTTTAATGTATGGTTTGCGAAAACTCTTGGTGGTGGAGTATACTGCCGTAAAGCCAATTCTATGGTCTGTATGCACGTCACTGCGGTTGGGTAGATAGATAATCTCAGGCTCAACTTCAGAAATAACGCTGTCTATTCTGTTCACCAATTCAAACAGGGAGTAGGTATCCAATAACCCTGTCTGCAATTCAAGATTGTGGAAGCGCTCAAATCCATAACTATCTGCAATCCTGCGAGTCAGGGCCACCCTTTTTTGGTAACGTTCCTCGTTGTATCCACCCGGATGATCCTTTGTCCTCGCAGTCAAATTCAGCCAATTGATGCTGTCACCCTTGTTTTTGTGTTTCAGGATAGTTCCTCCACATCCAAGGCTCTCATCGTCTGGGTGAACCGACACAAACATAACTTTACTCATCTTGTTACCTTTCATACTGCTTCCCCTGCTTATAGTTTCATAGATCGTATTCACTATTTGGTTGTGGAATTAGAACTATTTCTCGAGAAATAACAATCTCTTTTCTGTTATTTGGCCGAATGAGAATTCATTTAAACTCATTTACTTGAACACCGGCAACGATTGCTCCCCCTAAACTTGTACAATGTTCAATGCAGCCTATTTTGTTATATCTTCAAAATCAAGTGCTGCATCTGATGACGCATTTTCCACTAGAACAAAAACATATCCAAAATATCGCGATATAAATCATTACGTACTTTGGGGAGAATAAATGATTCATTGAAATCTATGATGGCTACAAATATTTTATGTTAGGTTGAAACATACAGTTTAGATTTGAATCATAAAAACATTATGGGTAATATTGCCTTGATCTCAGGGCTGGTTATCCCGCGGAGTATTGAATAGATATAGTCTGGTCGTTTAGGCCCTGTCCTTGGTTCCGGATTCGCCTCCTGCCTAATCCCCGTATTTGTTGCGATGATTTGGCGGGAGACAAGGGAGGATGATGGACGTAAGCGCTAACGGAGTGACTGATAGGATATTGTATTGTGGTAGCCAAGCATTAACGGCTCTCTTTTACTCAAGTAAGTGCTGACGTTCAAACAGAAAGCAACCGGAGGGCGTTGCCCACCATAAATGAACTTGAACCTTAGATTTTCATTAAACTATGCATAATTATTTACGCGCCGATTAATAAATTCACACTTTATTATTACGCCATTAATCACATTGTTCTTTCTTGACAAATCAGCTACTCTGCCGATATCCTCATTTTGTTACATAATTGATTTAGCCGGATTTCCAAATACAGTGACTCCAGGTTTAACGTTTTTAATGACGACGCTTCCAGTTCCGACAGTTGCACCATCACCAATTTTTATCCCTGGCATTATCACAGCGCAGGAGCCGATAGACACTCTCTCTCCAATCAAGCATTTCCCTCCTATCTGAACTTGGGAATAGATAGTTGAATAATCCCCGATCACAACATCATGACCTATCTGAGTTCCCCCATTGATGAAAATGACTTTCCCCAATTTTACATTACAACTTAATCTAGAAGCTCCTGTAATCAAGCAGCCAGGGCCAATAGAACTGAATTTCCCTACCCATGCATGAGGAGATATGTATGATATGATATTTGTTTTAGATTTAAGCCCATTGTATACTTTCTCTTTCCAATCGAACTGGGTGATTGCCAGAAGACATCTATCTTCCATATTCAGAGGATACGTATTCCAGCCCCCAAGAATGCTGTAATCTGAAGGGTATCCTTCTAGTGGGGAAGGCCCATCAAAAAGTTGCAAAAAGCCTTGGATTTCCCAGTTATCTTTATCAAATGTATCTATAAACGATTCAATCTCCCGAGCCAATGAAGATACACCTACTATAAATAATCTTTTCCTAGACACTAGGTCCTCTATCAATAATTAGATTAATTTCCGTAACCTTGCTGGAATTGTAGATGTAATAAACAGAGGGATGCGGTCCCCACCGCCTTAGCGATGACAATATCCATTATTAGCCAATGAATCAAGGCGCCTTGTCGAATGTACTTATCAAACAATTTCTTATACTGTTCGAAGCTGGTTTTGTCCTGAAACGGATTGATTTGGAAGGTTTTGTTACCCGTTCTTAAGGCAACAATAACCTCAGTATCGGATGAATTGATCGATTTGAGTGTACAACCCAGTCCATCTAATTCAAAGGCTTACTCAATGAACACTGTAACCTCCATCAATGACCAGATTGCTGCCGGTCACCCATCTGGAGGCATTTGATAGCAGATAAACGCAGGCAAAAGCCACATCTTCAGGAGTGCCCAAACCCAGAGGATGCCGCGATATCACTTCCTTGCGGCCTTCATCGCTCAACTTATCCAGAAAAGACAGCGACATTCTAGTCAGACACACCGCGGGAGATACGCTGTTGGCTCTGATCTTGCAGGACGCCAGTTCCAGCGCTAACGACCGTACTCCATTGATTAATGCCGCCTTGCTACTGGAATATCCGATCTTTGCTGCTTCAGCCTTGATTCCGGCTACAGAGGCAATGAAGACCAGACTAACTTCTTGGTTGTTACGATACTTCTTTTTGGCGATCTGTCTTGCAAACTCAAACCCAGCGAACACATTTACCGTATAGATCCTTGTAAAATGGATTGGTGTCATCAACTTCAACGGTAGCACCAACTCCACCCCGGCTGAGTGAATAAAACCGTCTATCAAGCCCAATCTTTCAGTAGTTTCAGCCACCAAAGGCTCAATCTCTTCAAGAACGCTGATATCGCGCGCCAGTGCCAGATGTCCGTCTCCATCCAGAGCCTGTAGTGCATCATCCAACCTCGCCCTGTCCCGACCAATAAGCGCAACGTGGGCGCCCATACGACTACATTCTATAGCGCAAGCTTTGCCGATACCAGAGGATGCTCCAGTGATAATGATGTTTTTTCCGGTAAGGTTAAAAGGATTTCGCTCTACCGTCATTAATGCCTAAACCTCCACAAGCTTGCAGGTCTTTGCCTGATTTAGGTCCAAAATTGCACTCGCCAAAGACAAACCAACCCCGAATCCACTAATCAATAGCTTTCTGGGAGGTTCCGAGAGCAGGGGATGCAATTCCGAAACGATAGTCAGCGGAATCGATACCGAACTAGTATTACCATATCTGTCGAGACAGAATGGTACTCTATCCCGATCAAGTTTCAACTTCTTGATCAAGTGCTCGTTCATGAACTTGTTGGCCTGATGAAAAACAAAGTAATCGATCTCTTCTTTCGCGCATCCGGCACATTTATATAGTTTTTTGATCTGTTGCGGTACCTCGGTGATCACAAACTCAAAGACTCCGTTGCCATCCATAAAACCCTGCTCATCAGTTCGGATAGAACCGTCCTCATATGTCTTCTCTCGCACAGAATCGCAGCTGCTGGGGTACCTGTAGCCTCCGGCCTTGATCTTGATATAATCGCTCTTTTCACCGTCCGAATCGATTAGAAAATGCGACGTGGTGGCCGTTCCTGTCTTGGCGACCAGGCAAGCTGAACCGGCATCACCAAAGAGGAATCCGGTTTTACGGTCTTTTTGAGAATATACCCGTGTACGCGTTTCTCCATTAAGCAGTAGTACCTTGCGAATCGCTTCTTGACTCACCATGCTGAAAGCCAGATTCAAGCCTATCACAAAACCCGAGCAACCTAAGTTCACATCAAAAGCGGCACAGGATTTGGACAAGCCCAGCCTGTGCTGCAAGATGATGGAAGTGGCTGGCATGCGGTAATCAGGAGTCTGCGAAATAAAAATCAATAAATCTATATCTGATCTGTCTATACCAGTCTCTTCAATCAATTGCTGCGCAGCTGCCAGACATAGGTCAGAAGCGCAGATACTCTCAGGCGCCACACGCCTTTCATAAATCCCTGTTTTCTCTACAATAGCTTCAGCATCTTCTCTGGTAAAGTGAGGATTATCGGTAAGATTGGTAAATACCTGCTGCGGTACAGCAGCAGACAGAGCTTCAATCCCTACATCCCGATGGCAAAAGTATGCCATAGCCTAGTCCTCGGCACTCTGATGTTTCTGTATGTAGTCATACACTTCGGCCAGAGTCTGCATCTTGCCAAATTCTTCCCTAGGGATCACCATCCCGTATTCCTCATCAATCAAAGATATGACCGTAAGGTGGGCAAGAGAATCCCATTCTGGAAAATCGCGAAATATATCATTGCTGTTTACGGATCCAACCTCTTTTTCTAGTGCTTCTGCAATTAACTCAATGAATTTGTCCATTTAATCCTCCATGTTAGATTTAGTTTTAATACTATATAAACATTGATTTCGTCTTTATCAGCAAAAACGCTATACTGCATATCTGGTTATCGCGGCAGTGCAATCAATTCTATCCGGATACTCTCACTAGGAAGGAAGTTCCGGTAGCAAGGTTCGATTATTAGAAATATATCATTAAGATAATAATGCACACATATGGTCACGTCCTTACCCATTGATCTGGCCCTCAGTTCGTCACGCCGTGGAACTAAATAATGAAACTGTAGAATGAAGGGAACATTTAGTCCATAATGGGCGGGAATTTGATCTCGGAAATATCATGAAAAGCCTCGCAGTACCATTTCGACCTGAGTTTGCGACTGCCGTTCATCCATTCCAGCTTTTCCAGTTGTGACAAGCCTAAAGCAGCGACGATCTCGTTGATGAGTGCGTTAATTCCATAGTAGATATTCGCTGGAATACTATCTACAAGTCGGGGTTCTTATATACTCGCAAAAATCTCTTTATTATCAGATTTAGCGTTACAAATGTCGCAGATTGGCAATAACCGCTGAAAGACTGACTTCCTGATTACTGGCTCGTTAAGTCACTAAAACCTTTATATCACTCCCATTATCTGTACCTGATATTGCGAGATAATATCAAAATTTGCTAATATTTATTCTATCCCCCGTAAATCTCTTAGCAGGTACCCCAATATATGTCCCGGATTCTTCAATACTTTTAGTAACAACCGCTCCTGCACCAATTACCACATCATCACAAACAGACAAACCTGGCAATATTTTTGCTCCTGCACCGACCATAACCCGGGATCCAATTTTTTACTGCTCCCGAGATGTTGCTTGAAGGAAAAAATGTGTTGAAGCCTCCAAGCACACAATCGTGACCAATGGTAACATTCCAGTCAAATAGGTTAAATGAACCTATTTGTATGTCCACTGACAAGACAACTCCTGGAGCAACAATATTCCCCTTTTCAACACTCACGTAATCGGAAATATAAGCATGAGGATGAATCAGATTGGGGAATGAAATGTGTGATGCTCGCGAGAAATCCTTCGCCAGCTTGTAAATCACTTGGGGAAAACCTATAGCAATCACGGCTTCTATTTCAGCGTTATAATTCATCAGTTCATCATCAAGGAAACATACATTATAACCGCCAACCAACACCCCTAAACTATCACTGTTTGCTGTTGAATATCCTCTGATTACCCATTCATTTGAGATTTTTTTTATATCAGAGATATATTGGGCAACTTCCCTTGCCAAACCTCCATGCCCAATGATAACGATATCTTTCACATGCTACCTAAACTAGTGTTTACATTTTCTTTGGGACCTGAGCCAACCAAGCCTAAACTGAACACAACTTTCATGAATATGCTGGCCTATTCACAAAACCGTTCTTTTCAAATATCCTGTCCTAATATCCCTGAACCTAACCGATGTCCAGCCAGTATTAATGAATCGAAAAGTAGGTTTTCGGCTTTATGGCGTCAATTATATAGTTGATAAAAGTGTCCATTCATAGCATGTGCTCGCCGAAACCATATCCAGAAGTTAGGGTTAAAACATATATTGGTCAAGACTGTTGTCCTGATATTGGGCTCCCCCTTGGCAAGGCCTCCAAACCAGATAGTATCTATTTCTACCATTTATAAGATCTTAATTAAGCGAATAACTCTCCTATGAAGGTGATTATAACTTGGGATTAACTGCTTGGATCGCACTGCTGGGAAGATTCACCAATCTGGATTCTATCTCATTGGCTACTTTCAGGTTGGCTCGGATAGTCTGTTCGTGCATTGGTAAGTTGCTCATCAATGTCCAAGCAGGACGGGTCGTTATCTTTAATTGATTTGTGATCTGGAGAAACTCATCTCGCTCGATCAGACTGGAAAACAGCAAACTATTCAGCCAATAGTTGGATAGGCATTCCTCGGGTTCACTTACAAATTCAATCCCTTCTATAATCCAGAAAAACTCGTTGTAGGCTTTTGCGATAATTCTTTTTCTTCGAAGTAGTTCAGGCAGTTGCTCCATTTGTGCGCAGCCCAAAGCAGCGTTGATATTAGGCAGGCGGTAGTTGTAGCCGGTCATGTCATGCACAAACTTCCAGGGATGCGGTTTTTTGGCTGTTGTAGTGATATGTTTGGCCAGCTTACCCAGGTTTTCATCATCGGTTAGAATCATGCCCCCACCGCCGGTGGTGATGGTCTTGTTGCCGTTGAAGCTCAGTGTCCCCAATTTACCAAAGGTCCCTGTGTGCTGTCCCTTGTAGTAACTGCCAAGGGATTCCGCGGAGTCTTCCACCA
>Ga0208458_1000999_pt1 | contig 25544 bp, 15 predicted proteins | sample AD_UKC085_MetaG_FD_184432 | JGI IMG/M metagenome (GOLD analysis project Ga0208458, IMG submission 184432) | Active sludge microbial communities of municipal wastewater-treating anaerobic digesters from USA - AD_UKC085_MetaG (SPAdes) (version 2) | ecosystem: Engineered > Bioreactor > Anaerobic >... | reverse complement strand
CCAAACGACATGAACGATTCAGCTCCTTACGAAACCGGCGCATACCGGGAAACCATCGAACAGGCCGGGGCATATGTCACGGACACCATCCAGCGTTCCATCCTCTTTGCTGACGCCCTGCGCCGGCGCGGCAACACCTATATCGAACACCTGAAAAACGGCCAGCCGCCCGTGCTGACCTTCAAATACGAGATGATCCTGGACGGGCGGGAATTTTCGCGCCCTGTCAACTACTCCCTGGTGCGCATCAGCGACCGGAGGGCCCGTCCCCGTTCTCCGGAAGACAAAGAGGCCCAGCGCCGCCGGGAGCGGCGGGGAAAGAAAGAGGCGCCCAAGCGGCCCATAGTCATCATCGATCCCCGGGCCGGGCACGGACCGGGAATCGGCGGCTCCAAACGGGATTCGGAGATCGGCATGGCCCTCGAACACGGTTATCCCGTCTATTTCATTCTCTTCTACACAGAGCCGATGCCCGGACAGACCCTGAGTGATGTGGAGGCCGCCGAGGTGAGGTTCATCGAGGAGGTCGTGAAGCTCCATCCTTACGCCGACGCCCCAGCCATCATGGGCAACTGCCAGGCGGGCTGGGCCGCCGCCCTGCTCTGCGCCGACCGTCCCGACATCACCGGGCCCCTGGTCCTCAACGGGGCGCCGCTCTCTTACTGGGCCGGGGTGGAGGGAACGAATCCCATGCGCTACCGGGGGGGGGCTCCTGGGGGGCTCCTGGCTGGTTTCCCTGATGAGCGACCTGGGAAACGGAAAGTTCGACGGCGCTCATCTGGTGAACAATTTCGAGGCCCTTAATCCCGCCAACACCGTCTGGACCAAACAGTACAACGTCTATAAGAACATCGACACCGAGGTGGAGCGCTACCTCAATTTCGAAAAATGGTGGGGCGGGTTCTTTCTCATGAACACCGAAGAGATCGAATTTATCGTCAACAACCTCTTCGTGGGCAACAAACTGGAGAAGGGGGAGCTGGAGATCCGCCCGGGGATGAAGATCAACCTCCGCAACATAGAAAGTCCCATCATCGTCTTCGCCTCCCAGGGAGACAACATCACCCCTCCCCAGCAGGCCCTCAACTGGATCACCCGGGTTTACCGGACCACGGAGGACATCAAGAGGGCGGGACAGGTCATCATCTACATCATCCACGAGGACATCGGACACCTGGGCATTTTCGTCTCCGCCGGCGTGGCGCGGAAGGAACACCAGGAGATCATCGCCAACTTCGACATGGTCGATTTCCTGCCGCCGGGTCTTTACGAAATGATCATCGACGGCGACGTAAAGACCGGCAATCTGGATTTCCGTTTCGAGGAGCGGTCCATAAACGATATCCTGGCCATGGACGACGGCACCACCGACGAGGAGGACTTCTGCGCCGTGGACCGGCTGTCGGAACTTCTGGACAACCAGTACAAGATCTACCTGCGCCCCTGGGTCCGTTCCTGGTCGTCAGAACTTACCGGCCTGGTCACCCGCCTCCTCCATCCGCTCCGGACCCAGCGCTATCTCCTCTCCGACATCAACCCCCTGTTGCGTCCCCTGCCCTATGCGGCCTCGCTGGTAAAGGCCAACCGCAAACCGGCGCCGCCGGACAATCCCTTTGTTCGATATGAATACGCCGGGTCGGATTTCATGATCCAATGGCTCAATCAGTACCGGGACGCCCGGGATCGTTACATCGAGTGGACCTTTCAGGCCTTCTACGAGCATCCATGGGTGCGGTTCTTCTGCATGCCCGTGAAAGAAGAAGAGGAAAACGTCGCGGCGGAAAAAGACCAGGGATCGGTCCCGGCGGATGCGCGCTGGCAATATCTGGAGGAAGGGGGCGTCGCCGAGGGGCTGATCCGCATCATCATGGCGGTGGCCCGGAAGAATTTCACCATCAAGAGGCGCCTCTTCGAAGTGGGGCAGGAGATATCCATGACCCACAAAGTTCTCGGCAAACTGCGACCGGCGGAGTTCAAACGCATCGCCCGGGCCCAGGCCCGGATCCTCCAGGTCGATGAGGACGCCGCCCTGGCCGCCCTGGGCAAGCTCATCAAGACCAAGGAAGGGCGCTCGGAGGCCGTCACCATCGCCCGGCGCATCGCCCTGGCCGACGGCAGGCTCATGACCGAGGAGAAGGAGGTCCTGGACAAGATCCAGCAGGCCTTCGCCGCGGCGTAAAGGGAACTCGCCGCCGAACTAATTCCCGTAGCAGATCAGCCGCTGCGTCACCACGTCGGACAGCAGGAGCAGGCCCCGTTGCCGGGCGTCGCAAACCCGGACCACTTCCTCCAATTGCCGGTCCCGGGGCGCCAGTTCCCCCAGGAGGTTGGCCATCCCCGCCAGCCATTCCCGGTTGAAAAGCACCCCTTTCTTGTCGGGATAAATCGCCATGTAAAAGATGTCCATCTCCACCAGATCCTGGAAGAAATGGGTCCCGAACGACAGGTCGGGGATCAGGCTGCCGTCCTGGTAGGCGATCTCCGCGATGGCGGCGATGTTGTTTATTTCCGAGAAGGTGACGGGAACGCCCATGGCCGGAGTGGTGGTCCCCCAGCGTCCCGGCCCGAAGAGGGCGGTGGGTGTATTTTCCCGGTCTTCGATGAGCTTGTTCAGCCGTCCGACCAGCCGGGCGACGTCGTACTTCTCGGAAAGGGAAAGACGGGCGTAGCCCTGGGGGTCGATAAAGATGATCCTGTTTAGGGGCTGGGAGACGCTGCCCCCCATGAAGTTCCCCTCCTGACGGAGGAGGATGCGCTGTTTCTTGATCTTCCCCGGGATTGCCATCCGCACGTTCTGTCCCTTGGTCTGGAAGGGCCGACACTGGAGGAGATTCACCTGCAGCCGCCCTTCGGCGTTGAAATTGGCGGTAAATTCAATATCCACCGGATACGAGTAAACCTCTTCCAGGGTCTTGAGCATCCGGGACATGATCTCCGTAAACGGCGTGGCCGTCATGAACTCATCGAAGGTGAGGACCCAGAGATCGGGGACCCTCCGCCCGGTGGCCCGGAGGCGCTCCGCCGCCTCCGTATCCCGGACCCCGATCAGGTCCAGCCGGGCATCCAGGCCCTCGCCGACCACCTGGGAGAGGGAAAGGGAGTGAAAGCGGTTGTCTTCCAGATTCAGGACATCCACGTCATGCTGGGAAAAGCGGCGGATGTCCTCCAGGGCGCCGTGGGGTTTGACCAGGGGGGCGTCGAGGGCGACGATGCGGGGATAATCGTTCTCCACCCGGTTGACCGCCCGGGTGCCCAGGCCGAAGACAATGCGCAGCATTCCGGCCCGGGGATCCATGCCCTGATTCCAGACGAAGGTGTTGTAGGAGAGACCCACCCCCGCCACTTCGGGAAAGAAATAATGCCGGCGGTGGGATCCGGAGACGCGCTGCACCAGGAGGGCCATCTGTTCGTCGTGCTGGTCGAGGCCCCGCTGGAGGCGATAGGTGAGGGCGTCTTCGTTCATGGTGCTGGCGAAGATGCGCCGGACGGCATCCTCCAAGGCTTCGTATCGCTGCTCCGGCGTCCCCTGGTTGACGCAGAAGAAGCTCTCGTACTTGCCGGCGAAGGCGTTTCCGAAGGCATCCTCGAGGAGGCTGCTGGAGCGAACAATGATGGGCGACTGGCCGTAATATTCCAGCATGAGCTGGAACTGCTCCTTGACCTCCTCCGGGAAGACGCCCCGGAGCATCCGGGCCTGTAGCTCCCGGGCATTGGTGAAGTAGCCCTCTTTGGTCTTCTGGGCCATGAGGATCTTCCACCAGCCGTTCTGGACGATATAGGAATAGAAGACGTCGGAACCGATATAGAAGGAGTCGTGGAGTTCGAGATGGCGTGACCAGTCGAAATCCCCATCCCGGCGGAGGATATTGCGCGCCAGGAGCATCCCCACCGACTTGCCGCCGATGAACCCCGTCCCGATGAGGCGGTCCTTGATGCTCAGCAGGTCCTCCAGGGTGAAGTAGTCCCGGGCCAGGGCCAGCATCCGCCGTTCCCGGCCGATGAGGACCCGGGAGAGTTGGGCGATCATCTCCTGCTTTTCCACGACGGCCTCGGGGTCCGCCAGGACTTCCCGGGCCCGCAGGAAGATCCGGTCCCAGTAATCCAGGTGCCGTTCGGCGTTGACGGAACTCTTGTGGGCGAGAAACGAAAATAGCCGCGAGGCGTCCGTGCTGTTCATGATGGGGAGGAATTTTTCCTCCTCGGTGATGTGGGGCAGAAACATCGTCGGGGTATAACGGTGCCAGGCCTTGAGGGGATGGACGCAGATCCGGCCCTGATAGTTGTAGATATCCAGAAGGACCTGTGTCGTCTCCCGGATCCGGGCCACGGTCTTGAAGGAATGGCGCCCCCGGAGGATGGCGAAATAGGCCACCGTATTGAGTTCAAAAAGGTAAGGACAAGTAATGACAAAGAAATTGCCAATCATCAAGTCCGTGGCCCAGGCCAAAAGGAGATCGGAGAGGGAATCGAAGACATAGAACACATCCCGGCCTTCCTGGCGGATGATATTGTGCACCTGGGTGGAAAAGGATTCAAATCCCGTATCCGCATTGAGTTTATATACGGTCACCCGGCCGGGATCGAGCAGGGGGGCATGGCGGGCGAAACGCATATAGACGACCCGCTCGTTGTTCCGCAACGCCTCCTCCACGAAGGGGAGGACAAAGCGGCGGTAATCTTCGATGTCGTCCACCTGGAGAACGACATTGTCGCCGCTCCGGAGATAATTGAGGACCTCGTCCAAACCTTGAATGCCCGAACTGACACGGGAAAAAGAGACCATGAGCGACCTCCCGGAAGAATTTGGTACGATATTTGTTTCAAAATCCATACCAGAAAAGATCGTGGCCGCCCATTGCTATTTTTAACTAAATTGTATAAGAGATGAACAATTTTTATTGTCGTCCATTTTTGTACGAAATGACCGCTCACTCCTACGAAGAACTGGCGGCCCTCCACGCCATCGCCAAGACCCTGGCCCAGCCCTGGGAACTTAGGGACCAGCTCGAACAAGTACTGGGGGAGTTGAGCAGCCGGCTGGGGATGAAACGGGGGATGATCTCGCTTTTGGATCGGGACACCGGCGAGGCTTGGCTGGAAGTGGCCCACGGCATCAAGCTGGACGGCCTGGAGATCACCTACCGGATCGGGGAGGGCATCACGGGAAAAGTGGCCCAGACGGGCCTGCCGCTGGCGGTTCCGAACCTGGGAAAGGAACGCCTCTTCCTGGACCGGACCGGGGCGCGTCGGCATCTGGACCGCAACGCGTTGTCCTTTCTCTGCGTCCCCATCATGTACGATTCCCGGGTGGTCGGCATCCTCTCGGCGGACAAGGGAACCCAGGAGGTGACGGACCTGGACCGGGAGATGGCCATCCTCTCCTCCGTGGCGGAATTGATCGCCAAGGCGGTGCACATCCTGGGGCTGGAGGAGGAAAACCGGCGGCTGCGCCGCCTGGTCAACTCGCAGCGGCCGCCCTCCCTGGACATCATCGGTCATTCCAAAGGGATGCAGGAGGTGTTCGGCCTGATCCGCCACGTCGCCGACTCCGGCACGACCGTCCTCATCCTCGGCGAGACCGGCACCGGCAAGGAACTGATCGCCAAGGCCATCCACGTGAACAGCGGCCGGAGCAAAGGGCCCCTCGTCCAGGTCAACTGCGCGGCCATTCCGGACACCCTGATCGAAAGCGAGCTGTTCGGCCATGAAAAGGGGGCCTTCACCGGGGCCCTGCGCCAGCATCGAGGCCGATTCGAGGAGGCCAACAACGGCACGATTTTCCTCGACGAAGTGGCGGAGCTGTCCGCCGCCGCCCAGGCCAAGCTCCTCCGGGTCCTCCAGGAAAAGCGGTTTCAGCCCCTGGGTTCCCCCCGGCTCGTGACCACCAACGCCCGGATCATCGCCGCCACCAACCGGCGGCTGGAGGAATGCGCCGCCGCCGGTTCCTTCCGGACGGACCTCTACTATCGGTTGAGCGTTTTCCCCATCTACATCCCCCCCCTCCGGGACCGGGGCAACGACATCATCCTCCTGGCCGACCATTTCGTCATCAAGTACGCCAAAGAAATGAATAAACCGGTAAAGAGGATCGCCACGCCGGTCATCGATGCCTTTCTGTCCCATAACTGGCCGGGAAACGTCCGGGAACTGGAAAACTGCATCGAGCGGGCCGTGCTTTTGGCTGAAGGAGATACCATTGAAATCGTTCATCTTCCTCCTTCTCTCCAGACCAGGAACCGGGATGAGGGAGAACGGGAGGGGGGGAGATTCAGTGTCGTCATCGAGAGCCAGGAGCGGGCCATGATCGTCGAGGCCCTCAAGGAGGCCCACGGCAACCAGAGTCAGGCCGCCCGCAACCTCGGCGTCACCAAGAGAATCATCCAGTATAAAATCCAGAAGTTGGGCATCGATCCCTGGAAGTACCGCACCGGGAAGAACAACCGCCCTTCCGAGGCGTGAGCGGCGGGCGGATTACGGCCACATTCTTTCTATAATATTGATCTCACGCCGCCCGGGAAAACCTTATTTTGTCCGGGCCGGGCGGGACGGGAAAACGGGTGCTTGCCATCAGCGGGGGGCGCCGTCTCCCGCCGGTTCCGCCCCCCGACGGCTTTACTACGACGACGCCGGCCAAGATGACGACATCGTAAGAAGTCCATATGCGGCGATGCACTTCATCCTTCGTCACTGCGATGTACGCCCAAGTACTTTTCATTCCTCAGGATTCGCGAGCCTTGCCTCGGGATCTTTTTGCTTCATCGTCTAAATGATGACTTTAACACGTCCATTAAAGATGATGCCCCAGTAAGAAACCGTCTTTTTTCCGCTCTCTGCACGGGGGAGGTTAGGAGGAGTATACGGAACAATTATGTGCGGAGAAGTTGTCCGAAGTTACAAATATGTGCCGCTACCGGGGAGAAGGGGAGATTTTTTTGTGCCACGAGGCAATTTTCCCTGCATATTTGGCCTAACATCCCCTTCCGGATCATGGCATATTTTTCGCACAAAAGATCATGCCCGCTAGGGGCAGAGGATTTTAGCGCCGGAAAGAAGGATTGTTTCCCATGTGCCGTCTGTTCGCCATCACCAGCAAGGAACCACTGTCGCCCATGGCGGCCGTCAACGCCCTGAACGTCATGAAGGAAGGTCATGACGGCTCGGGGGTGGGCCTGTTTCTCACCGATCTGGGTGGGAGCTTCGAGCGTTTCAAGGGCGCGCCTATCCTCTCCGGCATCTTTTCCAACGAGGGCATCCGCACCCTGGACCGGTACATGCTGGACCTGGATTTCATGGTAAAATACAAGCTCTCCATCCGGCCGGCCAAGACGCCTCCTCCGGGAACACCGAAACGGGACAACTATCTGGTTCGGGTTTACGACTACCCACCGGAGTGGCTGTCCCTGCGTCCGGAGGAGATTGAGCACCGTCTCATGCTCACCCGGCTCAAGCTCCGCCGGATGGGCGAAAAGGACGGCTCCATGATCATCTTCAGTTTCTGGCCCGACGTGATCATGATCAAGGAGGTGGGGGACCCCATGGTCCTGGCGGAATACCTGGGGCTGGACAACGAGGAATTCCAGGCCCGGATCATCCTGGCCCAGGGGCGGCAGAACACCAACTACTCCATAGACATCTACGCCTGTCACCCCTTTTTCATCCAGGGTTTCGCCACCATGACCAACGGGGAGAACACGGCCTTCGTACCGATCCGGGAATACCTCACGTCGCGCCGGTACGCAGGCTATCTGGGCTATCAGTCCGATTCGGAGGTCTTTACCCACATCCTCCATTTCTCTCAGAAAAAGCTCGGGATGGGCCTGGATATGTACAAGCATCTCCTGACACCCCTCAAGGACGAGGAACTCCAGCTCCATCCCCAGGGGGAACGGCTGCGGGCCGTCAAACACGCCTGCCGGCCCCTGATCATCGACGGCCCCAACTGCGTCATCGGCTGCCTGCCCGACCGGACCCTCTTCATGGTCCAGGACAGCAAGAAGCTGCGGCCCGGCATCATCGGCGGCTCTTCAGGCATGTTCGCCTTCTCCTCGGAGATGTGCGGCCTCGACGCCGCCATCCCGGCCCGGAACAAGAGCGAGGACTTTCAACCCATGAAATACGACACCGTCATGGTGCCCCCGCACCGGCAGGAGGTGGTAAGATGGAATCAATGGGAAAGATGACCCCCTCCACCCTGAGCCGCAGCGACCTCCCCTGGCGGATCGTCTGGGATCGGGAGGCCTGCACCCTCTGCGGGCGCTGCACCGCCGTCTGCCCCGTCCGGGCCATCGAACTGGGGGTCCACCGGAAACGGGTCGTCCAGGCGGCTGTCGGTCTCCCGGAGAAGCCGGGCAACGTCTTTACCGTCTATCACGGCATCGACCAGCGAACCGACGCGGCCCATGCCTGCATCGGCTGCGGCATGTGCGACCTGGTCTGCCCCAACGGGGCCATCCGCCCCGTCCGCAGCACCGAGGTGGACAAGCTCCGCTTCCACGTCAATCAGGGCGGGCCGCCCCGCCGCCGGGGCGGCCGGCGCAACGATCCCCGGAGCATCCTGGACGAGATCAAGTTCATCCGCATCTCCATGCTCACCGATCCGGCCCTGGACGCGGGACGCCACGACTTCGAACTGCGGACCCTCCTGGGCAGGATCCTCCCGGCGGAGGAGCTGGTCAAGACCGCGAGTGAAAAGGGCTGGACACCCCCGGTGCGGGAGATCTACCCCCTGATCATCGGCGGCATGTCCTTCGGCGCCTTGTCTCCCAACATGTGGGAAGGCCTCCAGATGGGGGTGGCCTACCTGAACGAGGAGCGGGGCATGCCCGTCCGGATCTGCACCGGCGAGGGCGGCTGCCCGCCCCGGCTCCTGCGCTCCCGTTTCCTGAAGTACGTCATCCTCCAGATCGCCAGCGGCTATTTCGGCTGGGATGAGATCATCCACGCCCTCCCGGAGATGAAGGAGGACCCCTGCGCCATCGAGATCAAATACGGCCAGGGGGCGAAGCCCGGCGACGGCGGCCTGCTCATGTGGTACAAGGTGAACAAGCTCATCGCCGCCATCCGCGGCGTGCCCCGGGGCATCAGCCTCCCCAGCCCCCCCACCCACCAGACCAAGTACTCCATCGAGGAGTCGGTGGCCAAGATGATCCAGTCCATGGCCATGGTCTGGGGGTTCCGGGTGCCGGTGTATCCCAAGATCTCGGCAACGAGCACGACGCTCGCGGTGCTCAACAACCTGACCCGGAATCCTTACGCCGCCGCGCTGGCCATCGACGGCGAAGACGGCGGCACCGGGGCGGCCTACAACGTCTCCATGAACCACATGGGCCATCCCATCGCCAGCAATATCCGGGACGCCTACCTCAATCTCGTCAAGATCGGCAAGCAGAACGAGATCCCCCTGTTCGCCGGGGGGGGGATCGGCAAGAACGGCAATCTCACCGCCAACGCCGCCGCCCTGATCATGCTGGGGGCCAGCGGAGTGCAGATCGGCAAGCACATCATGCAGGCCGCGGCAGGCTGCCTCGGTTCCGAGTCCGACCGGTGCAATATCTGCAATATCGGCCTTTGCCCCAAGGGGATCACCTCCCAGGATCCCCGGCTCTACCGCCGCCTGGACCCGGAACAGGTCGCGGAACGGGTGGTGGACGTCTATGCGAGCTTCGACCAGGAGCTGCGTAAGATCATGGCGCCCCTCGGCCGCTCTACGTCCCTGCCCATCGGCATGTCCGACGCCCTGGGCATCGCCGACGCCGCGGCCGCCGCCAGACTTCAGATCCGCCATGTACTATAGGAGCGCCCGGCATGCTTTATAAACCCACCCTCATCATCCCCGGCATGAAAAACGGCGTCCGCGTGGACACCCGCGCGCTGGAGGCGGAAATCCAGGAGGCGGTCTGGGCGGGTCACCGCTGCATCGAGATCCATGCCTACGGCCAGCACGGCATTGGCGGCCGCATCTGGAAGGCAGGGGACGAGGAGATCCTGATCCGGGTCCTCGGGTCGGCGGGGCAGCGGGTGGGCTCCATGGGCTTTCCCAACACCACCATCGACGTCTTCGGCCCCTGCTCCGACGATGTGGGGTGGCTCAACGCCGGCGCCCGGATCATCATCCGGGGCAACGCCACCAACGGCGTGGCCAATGCCATGGCCCAGGGCAAGATCTACATCGCCGGAGACATCGGGGCCCGGGGCATGACCATGACCAAGCACAACCCCCGCTTCGCCCCCCCGGAACTCTGGGTTTTGGGCAGCGTAGGCGATTCCTTCGCCGAATTCATGGCCGGCGGGGTGGCGGTGATCTGCGGCTACGACACGCCCCGCCAGGAAAACGTCATGGGCTACCGCCCCTGCGTGGGGATGGTGAGCGGCCGGATCTTCTTCCGGGGCCCCCATCAGGGCTACAGCGAAGAGGACGCCAAGCTGTCCCCGCTGAGCGACGAGGACTGGCAATGGCTGAAGGACAACATGGCGGCGTTCCTCACCGCCACGGGACGGACGGAACTCTATGCCGTCCTCACCGCCGAACGGGCCTCCTGGCAGCTCCTCACCGCCCGCCAGCCCTACGAAAAGGCCGCCCGGGCCACCCGGACCATGGGCCGGTTCCGTGCGGAAATCTGGGACCGGGAACTGGGAGCGGGGGGGCTCATCGGCGATTTGAAGGACCTGCCCCGGACCACCGTCGCGGTGGTTCCCACCGGCGAGTTGCGCCGCTTCGTGCCGTTCTGGGAAAACGAAAGGCATCTCCCCCCCTGCCAGGTCTCCTGTCCCACGGGCATCCCCGTCCAGAAGCGCTGGAGCCTGATCCGGCAAGGAAAAACAGCGGCGGCCGTGGACCTGGCCCTACGCTACACCCCCTTCCCCGCCACGGTCTGCGGCTATCTCTGCCCCAATCTCTGCATGCAGGGCTGCTCCCGCCAGAACGCCCAACTGCCCCCCCTGGATGTAGCGGCCCTGGGCCGGGCCTCGCTGGAGGCGCAGCCGCCCGCGCCCGCCCCGGCCTCGGGAAAGACCGTGGCGCTCATCGGCGGTGGTCCGGCGGGCCTCTCCGCCGCCTGGCAGTTATGGATGCAGGGGCATGCGCCGGTGGTTTACGAGTACCGGGAGCGGCTGGGGGGCAAGATCGCCGCCGCCATCCCCAGGAGCCGCATCCCCGACCAGGTGGTGGAACACGAACTGCGGCGCGTGGCGGATCATATCGAACAGGTGGCCCTGAAAAGGCCCCTGACGAAAAAGGAGTTCCTGAAGCTCAAAGGGAAGCACGACGCCGTGATCATCGCGGTGGGGGCCCAGAAACCGCGCCTGATCCCCGTGCCGGGACAGGAACGGGCCGTGAGCGCCCTGGATTTCCTCCAGGCCAGCAAGGCCGGAAAGGCCCAGGCCGGCCGACGGGTGGTCATCATCGGCGCGGGCAACGTGGGCTGCGACGCCGCCGCGGAGGCCGCCCGCCTGGGCGCCGAGGACATTACCCTCATCGACATCCAGGAACCGGCATCCTTCGGGACGGAGCGTCAGCACGCCGAGGCCGCCGGGGCGAAGTTCCTCTGGCCCCGCGCCACGAAGGCCGTCACGGAACAGGGCGTGGAGCTTGCCGACGGCTCCCTGCTCCCCGCCGATACGGTGATCATGGCCGTGGGCGATACCCCCGATCTGGCCTTCCTGCCGGAAGAGATCATTTGCTATCGGGGTTACGTCGTCACCGACGACCGTTACCAGACCAGCGATCCCCAGGTCTTCACCATCGGCGACGCCGTGCGGCCGGGGCTGCTGACGGAGGCCATCGGGGCGGGACGGATCGCCGCCCGGGCCATCGACGACCTATTGCGGGGCCGCCGGGACGCCTACGACAATCTTCCGGCCATAACGCCGGCGCGGGTTCATCTGGAGTATTACGATCCCCGGATCGATCCGGCGGGCTCCCTCGAGGCCTGTTCCGCCCAGTGCGCCTCCTGCGGGTCCTGCCGGGACTGCGGCCTCTGCGAGACCATCTGCCCCCAGCAGGCCATCTCCCGGCGCCCCCTGGACCAGGAGGGCTATGAATACGTCGTGGACGGAGAGAAGTGCATCGGCTGCGGCTTCTGCGCCGCCGCCTGCCCCTGCGGTATCTGGGAGCTGCGGGAAAACACGCCGCTGGAGTGAAAGGAATGAACGGAAGCGGCAAAACCGCGGCCCGTGGTAGTCACAAGAAATAATTAATACATTCCGACTCTTGTCAGCAAATAAGGGGTCGGATGGAGATGTGGTTGTATAAATCCGCAAAAATATAATATGATAGAATTTTAGAGGGAGGATTTATGAAAAAGACGTGCCCGATTATCGCTTGCGAGAGAACCTATCCGGTGGTGAAGGAGAAAAACGTGCCCGTATCCGCCTATTACGGGGAAGACACCTTCAACATCAACATCATGAAGGTCAAGCTCCCGGGGGCCACCTACCGGAAGATCATCGATGCCATCCACGAAGGCACCCTTCTGGACATCGAAACCGCCAACATCGTAGCCCACGCCATGAAGGAGTGGGCGATCGAGAAGGGGGCCACCCACTTCGCCCACTGGTTCCAGCCCATGACCGGCATGACGGCGGAAAAGCACGACGCCTTCATCGACGTCACCGGGGTCAGCGCCGTCATCGAACGGTTTTCGGGCAAGCAGCTTGTCCAGGGCGAACCGGACGCCTCGAGCTTCCCCAGCGGCGGCATCCGGGCCACCTTCGAGGCCCGGGGCTACACGGTCTGGGACATGTCCTCCCCGGCCTTCATCCGGCGCAACGGCATCTCCACGACCCTGTGCATCCCCACCGCCTTCTTTTCCTACACCGGCGAAGCCCTGGACAAGAAGACCCCGCTGCTCCGCTCCAACCGGGCGGTGAGTAAAAGCGCCCTGAATATCATGAAGCTGCTGGGGAGCAAGGACATCCGGGGCATCTATGCCACCCTGGGACCGGAGCAGGAGTATTTCCTCATCGACGCGGATTACTTCTACAAGCGCCCGGACCTGGTCCTGGGCGGCCGGGCCGTGGTGGGCGCCCCGCCGGCCAAGGGTCAGGAGCTGGAGGACCAGTACTTCGGAAGCATCAAGGAGAGGATCTCCTCCTACATGCACGACATGGAAGAAGAGCTGTTCAAGCTCGGCATCCCCGCCAAGACCAGGCATAACGAGGTGGCCCCCAGCCAGTTCGAGCTGGCCCCGGTCTTCGAAGAGGCCAACCTAGCCATCGATCACAACCAGATCACCATGGACACCATGATATCGGTGGCCAAGAAGCACAAGCTGGCCTGCCTCCTCCATGAAAAGCCCTTCGCGGGGATCAACGGTTCCGGCAAGCACCTGAACTGGTCCCTGTCGGACAACAAGGGGAACAACCTCCTCAATCCCGGGAAGACACCCCAGGACAACATCCAGTTCCTCATCTTCCTCATCGCCGCCATCCGGGCCGTTTACCGCCACGCCGACATCCTCCGCGCCTCCGTGGGCTCCTACGGCAACGATCACCGGCTCGGGGCCAACGAGGCGCCCCCGGCCATCATCTCCGTATTCCTCGGCGCCCAGCTTACCAAGATCCTGGAGGATATCGAGAGCGGCAAGGCGACCAAGGCGACGGACAGCGAGATCATCGACCTGGGCATCTCTTCGCTCCCCGTGGTCAGCAAGGACAGCACCGACCGCAACCGGACCTCCCCCTTCGCCTTCACGGGGACCAAATTCGAGTTCCGGGCCGTGGGTTCGTCCCAGTCCATCTCCTTCCCCGCCACCGTCCTCAATACCATCGTGGCGGAAAGTCTGGACGATCTGGCGGAGAAGATCCAGGCCGCCCTGGCCAAGGGAGGCAGCCTCAATCAGTGCGTCCTGGCCATCCTCAAGAAGGAGCTGAAGGAAATCAAGCCGGTGCTCTTCAACGGCGACAACTATACCGCGGAATGGGAGCGGGAAGCCGCCCGCCGGGGTCTCCCCAACAACAAGACGACCCCGGAGGCCCTGAAGGCCCTGATCACCAAAAAGGCCCTCGCCCTCTTCGAGAAGTACCGGGTGCTTTCCAATGTGGAACTCAAGTCCCGCTACCTGATCCACATCGAAAGGTATATCAAGGACCTGGAGATCGAAGTCAAAAGCCTGCACGGCATCTGCCAGACCCAGATCATCCCGGCGGCGACGGTCTATCAGACGCGCCTGGCCGAGGCCATCTCCGAAACCCGGGAAGCCCTGGGCAACAAAGCGGATCTTTCCGCCCAGCGGGAGATCCTGGGGCGGATCGTGGAACTGATCAACAAGGTCCACGGCACCCGGAAGGAGATCCTGGCGGAGATGGAGAAGGCCGCCGCGATCCACGACGAGCAGAAAAAGGCGGAATTTCTCTCCGGCAAGGTAAAAACGAAGATGAGCGAACTGCGTTCCTACGTGGATGAGCTGGAGGTCCTGATGGACGACGAGCTGTGGCCCCTGCCGAAATTCTGGGAGATGCTCTTCATCTGTTGATATACCCGATCAGGAAGGCAATCCCGGCACACCAATCTACGGACCAATGGCGGGGCAGGCTTGATGCCATGCTCCGCTTGCGGCGAAAGATCAACGATGAAAAGAGCCATATCATCATACACAGAAAAAAGCCGTCCATATGCCGAGCATGCCTTTGCCCATGAGCTTGCGCGATAGAAAACGACTGCCGGCCCTCCTGGTGCTGGAAGATGGGGCCGTCTTTCCCGCGTATGCCTTTGCCGGGGCGGGGGAGACCTGTGGCGAGGTCGTCTTCAACACCGGGATGACGGGGTATCAGGAGGTCATCACCGATCCGTCCTACAAGGGCCAGATCGTGACGATGACCTACCCCCATGTGGGCAACTACGGGATCAATCCGGAGGACATGGAGTCCGGGGGCATCCATCTCGAAGGCTTCATCATCAAGGAATACCACCCCCAACCCAGCAACTGGCGGTCCCGGCGGAATCTGCGGGAGTTTCTGGAAGAGCACGGGAAGATCGGCATCGCCGGCCTCGACACCCGGGCGCTGACCCGGCGCCTACGCCTGGCCGGGGCCATGAAGGGCATCATCTCCACGGAGACGGCGGACGTCCCGTCCCTGCTGGGGAAGGTCCGGGCCTATCCCGGCCTCGTGGGCCGGGACCTGGTCCGGGAGGTGGCCTGTCGTATCCCCTATCTGTGGAAAAACGGGGTCCGGCGGGAAATCTCCGCCGCTCCCGGCAAGGGTCGCTCCGGATCTCCCGCCACGACGTGGGGGGCCTCCCCCCTGCCGGAGAAGAGCGCGGCCGCAACCAGCGCCCCGCCGACGGTGGTCCCTGCCGCCGCCGGGGCGGGAAACGGGGCGGGCAAAGGGGCAAATTCCGCCGGCCCGGGAGAGGTTTCCGAATCGGTTCCCTTGCCGGCGGCCCGGCCGCGGCGTGTCGTTGTCATCGACTGCGGCGTGAAGTACAATATCCTCCGCCACCTGGAGGACCGGGGCTGCGAGGTGATCGTCCTGCCGGCCGCGACGTTAGGCGCGGAGATCCTCTCCTGGCGGCCCGACGGCATCCTCTTTTCCAACGGCCCCGGCGATCCGGCGGCCCTCCCCTACCTCGTGGCGGCGGCCGCCCACGTCCTGGGCAAGGCCCCGGTCTTCGGGATCTGCCTGGGCCACCAGATCATCGCCCAGGCCGCGGGGGGCAGGACGGAAAAACTGAAATTCGGCCATCACGGCTTAAACCAGCCGGTAAAGGACAGGCGGACGGGCCGGATCGAGATTACCTCCCAGAACCACGGGTTCGTCGTCCGCCCGGAATCGGTCGCCCGGCGCGGGGAGGCTACCCACGGGAATCTCAACGACCGCACCTCCGAGGGGATATCCTACCCGGAGCTGCGGGCCTTCAGCGTCCAGTACCACCCCGAGGCGGCCCCGGGTCCCCATGACGCCGCCTATCTCTTCGACCGGTTTGTGGAAATGATGGACCAATTAACCATCATGCCCGTTCCTGGCACAACGAAAGATGAATATATCCGGCTACTTGTGGACATTTTCATATAAAACTAAAGGAGTTCCAGCTTGATCCTCATCATCGACTTCGGTTCCCAGTACAACCAACTCATCGCCCGGCGGGTCCGGGAACACCACGTCTATTGCCAGATCGAACCGCCGGACATCCCCCTGGCCGTCATCCGGGATATGCATCCCGAGGGGATCATCCTCTCCGGGGGGCCGGCGAGCATCTACGAGAAGAACAGCCCCCGGGTGGACACCGGCATCTTCACCCTGGGCATCCCCGTCCTCGGGATCTGCTACGGCCTCCAGTTCATGGTCCACGCCCTGGGGGGCGAGGTCATCGCCGCCGCCAAGCGGGAATACGGCTTCGCCGAACTCGATGTCCTGCACCCCGGCGACGTCCTGGCCGGGGTGGAAAAGGCCACCCGGTGCTGGATGAGCCACGGCGACGCCATCGGCGGGCTCCCCGCCGGTTTCCGCGCCACCGCCGCCACGCCCAACACCCCCGTCGCCGCCGCCGAGGACGCGCGGCGGCGTTTCTACGGCCTCCAGTTCCACCCGGAGGTGGTCCACACCCCGGAGGGGCGGAAGATCCTCGGCAACTTCCTCTTTGTCGTCTGTGGCTGCAAAAAGGACTGGACGATGAAATCCTTCGCCCGGGACGCCGTCGCGGAGATCCGGGAGCAGGTGGGCAACGGCAGGGTCATCCTCGGCCTGAGCGGCGGCGTGGATTCCTCCGTGGCCGCCGTCCTCCTCCACCGCGCCGTCGGCCCCCGGTTGACCTGCGTCTTCGTGGACAACGGCGTTTTGCGCCACGGGGAGGCGAAGAAGGTCCGGGAGCTGTTCCGCAATCATTTCCATGTGAACCTCCGTTTTGTCCCGGCGGGGAGGATCTTCCTCGACCGCCTCAAGGGGGTGGAAGCGCCGGAAAAGAAGCGCAAGATCATCGGGCGGACCTTTATCGAGATCTTCGACGGCGAGGCGAAAAAGATCGAAGGGGCGGATTTTCTCGCCCAGGGGACCCTCTATCCCGACATCATCGAATCCCGTTCCGCCTTCGGCGGCCCCAGCGCCGTCATCAAGTCGCACCACAACGTCGGCGGCCTGCCGAAGCGGATGAAGCTGAAACTCGTGGAGCCCCTGCGGCACCTCTTCAAGGACGAGGTCCGGCTCCTGGGAAAGGAACTGGGGCTTCCCGAAGAGATGGTGTGGCGCCAGCCCTTCCCCGGCCCGGGACTCGCCATCCGCATCATCGGCGCCGTCACGGAAAAGCGCTTGAAGATTCTCAAGCAGGCGGATGTAATCCTCCTGGAGGAGATCCGGGCCGCCGGCCTCTACCGGAAACTCTGGCAGTCCTTCGCCGTCCTCCTGCCCGTCAAGAGCGTGGGGATCATGGGGGACCAGCGGACCTATGAAAACATCCTGGCGATCCGCGCCGTGACCAGCGACGACGCCATGACGGCGGACTGGGCACGCCTCCCCCAGGAACTCCTGGCGCGGATCTCCAACCGGATCATCAACGAGGTCCGGGGGGTCAACCGCGTCGTCTATGACATCAGCTCCAAGCCGCCGGCGACCATCGAGTGGGAGTAGCAATAAATGGAGAAGGTGCTCATTTTCTCGATAAGAAACCTGCGGGGGCAATAAGATGCGTCCCCAATTTTGCCCCCGGGAAAAACGCTAAAAATCAAGACCCCCATAACATGCCTAAGCGAACTGATATAAAGAAGATCCTCATCATCGGCTCCGGCCCCATCATCATCAGCCAGGCCTGCGAATTCGACTATTCGGGGACCCAGGCCTGCAAGGCCCTGAAGGAAGAGGGCTACGAGGTCGTCCTGATCAACAGCAACCCGGCGACGATCATGACGGACCCGGAAACGGCGGACCGGACCTACGTGGAACCCATCACCCCGGAGGCGGTGGCCAAGATCATCGCCCGGGAGCGGCCCGACGCCCTGCTCCCCACCCTGGGGGGGCAGACGGGCCTGAACACCGCCGTGGCCGTGGCGGAAAACGGCACCCTGGCCGCATACGGCGTGGAGATGATCGGCGCCTCCCTGGAGGTGATCCACAAGGCGGAGGATCGGGAGAAGTTCCGTCACGCCATGGAAAAGATCGGCCTCCGAGTCCCCCGGAGCGGCTTCGCCCGGAACATGGCCGACGTACTGCGCAGCGCCGGCGAGATCGGCTTCCCCGTCATCATCCGTCCTTCCTTCACCCTGGGCGGCACGGGCAGCGGCGTGGCCTACAACCGCGAGGAGCTCGTGGAGATCGCCAAGGCGGGCCTCGATGCCAGCATGATCCACGAGATCATGCTGGAGGAGTCGGCCTTGGGTTGGAAGGAATATGAGCTGGAGGTCATGCGGGACCGGGCAGACAACGTGGTCATCATCTGTTCCATCGAGAATTTCGATCCCATGGGCGTCCATACCGGGGAGTCCATCACCGTCGCCCCCGCCCAGACCCTGACGGACCGGGAATATCAGCACATGCGCGACGCCGCCATCGCCATCATGCGGGAGATCGGCGTGGAGACCGGCGGCTCCAATGTCCAGTTCGCCGTCCACCCCGACACGGGGGAGATGATCGTCATCGAGATGAACCCCCGGGTGTCCCGGTCCTCCGCCCTGGCCTCCAAGGCCACCGGCTTCCCCATCGCCAAGATCGCCGCCAAGCTGGCCGTGGGTTACACCCTGGACGAGATCCCCAACGACATCACCCGGGAGACCATGGCCTCCTTCGAGCCGACCATCGACTACGTGGTCACCAAGATCCCCCGCTGGACCTTCGAGAAGTTTCCGGAAACGGAGGATTTCCTTACCACCTCCATGAAGTCCGTCGGGGAAACCATGGCCATCGGCCGGACCTTCCCGGAATCCCTCCAGAAGGCGATCCGCTCCCTGGAGATCGGCCGTTTCGGCCTCCTGGACAAACTGCCCGCGGAGGCTGCGAGGAACCCCCGGGAATACTTCGCCCCGAAGCTGCGGACCCCCAACTCTCTCCGCCTCTTCCACGCGGCGGCCGCCCTGGCCGCCGGTATGACCGGCGTGGAGATCCACGCCCTGACGAAGATCGACCCCTGGTTTCTTTATTATCTCGAGGAAATCGTCACCGCGGAAAAGGCCCTCGCCGCCGCCTCAGCCACCCCATCCTATTCCGCGACTTCTCCGGAGGAGCTCCTCCGGGCCGCCAAGGAGATGGGATTCTCCGACCGCCGCCTGGCGGAACTCTGGGCTACCGACGAGGAAACCATCCGCCGGCGCCGCCGGGAGGAGGGCATCCTGCCGGTCTATAAGCTCGTCGATACCTGCGCGGCGGAATTCGCCGCCTACACGCCCTATTACTATTCGACCTACGAAACCGAGGATGAGGCCAACCCCTCCGACCGCCCCAAGGTGGTCATCCTCGGCGGCGGCCCCAACCGCATCGGCCAAGGCATCGAGTTCGACTACTGCTGCGTCCACGCCTCCTTCGCCCTCCGGGAGGAGGGCATCGAGAGCATCATGGTCAACTCGAACCCCGAGACGGTAAGCACGGATTACGACACCTCCGACAAGCTCTTCTTCGAGCCCCTGACCCGGGAGGACGTCCTCCATATCATCGACCGGGAAAATCCCCGGGGGGTCATCGTCCAGTTCGGCGGCCAGACCCCCCTGAACCTGGCGAAGGGGCTGGCGGCGGCCGGGGCGCGGATCCTGGGGACCTCCCCCGACGCCATCGACCGGGCGGAAGACCGGAAGCGCTTCCAGGAGATCGTCAACCTCCTGGAGCTCAAGCAGCCCGCCAACGATACGGCCATGGACACCGAAGCGGCCGTCCGGGCGGCGGCGCGGATCGGCTATCCCGTCGTGGTCCGCCCGTCCTACGTCCTGGGCGGCCGGTCCATGGAAATCGTCTATGACGAGCAGACCCTCCGGGCCTTTATGGCCAAGGCCGTCCTGGTTTCCCCCGGCCACCCCATCCTCATCGACCAGTTCCTGGAGGACGCTGTGGAGGTGGACGTGGACGCCATCAGCGACGGCGCCGACACCGTGATCGGCGGCATCATGGAGCACATCGAGGAGGCGGGGATCCACTCCGGCGACAGCGCCTGCATCCTCCCGCCCCAGACCCTGGCCCCGGAAATGATCGCCCGCATCGAGACGCAGACGAAACAGATCGCCGCGGCGCTGGGCGTCGTGGGCCTGATGAACATCCAGTACGCCATCAAGGACGGGGAGCTCTACCTCCTGGAGGTGAACCCCCGGGCCTCCCGGACCGTCCCCTTCGTGAGCAAGGCCATCGGCGTCCCCCTGGCCAAGCTGGCGACGAAGGTGATGCTGGGCAAGACCCTGAAGGAACTGGGCTTTACGGAGCGGCGCCACCCCCGGCACATCGCCGTCAAGGAGGCGGTATTCCCCTTCAGCCGCTTCCCCGGCGTGGATGTACTCCTGGGTCCGGAGATGAAATCCACCGGCGAGGTCATGGGCATCGATTCCTCCTTCGGCATGGCCTACGCCAAGTCCCAACTGGCCGCCGGCTGGCGCCTCCCGCTCTCCGGCACCGTCTATATCAGCGTCCACAACCGGCACAAGGAGAAAACCGTGGCCATCGCCCGGGCCTTCCAGGAGATGGGCTTCCGGATCGTCGGCACCCGGGGGACCGCCGCCTTCCTGGGAGATCACGGTATCCCCATCACCCCCATCAACAAACTGACGGAGGGCCGTCCCCACGTCCTGGACGCCATCAAGAACGGGTCCATCCAGTTGATGATCAACACCAGCGTGGGCCGGAAGTCTTCCTACGACGGCTACAACATCCGCCGGGGGGCGCTGATCTACAACATCCCCTACACCACCACCCTGGCGGGGGCCAAGGCCCTGAGCGAGGCCATTGCCGCCCTGAAGAGCCGGGACTGGGAGGTGACGCCCCTGCAGGATTATTACCGGCAGCAGGCGCGGTAATACCTCCGCAGGATTATTACCGGCAACGGGCGCCAAGCCACAGGCGACGGGCGATAGAGGGAAGCAGACAACCGTTATGGGTGCGGATAAACAAGTTATCGGAAGCTGCCAGGATCCGGCGGACCGTCACATATTCATTTAAACCTGCAACCGGGGGAAAGGACATTGTTCCTCCCCCTGCAAGGGGGAGGTCAGGAGGGGGATGGGGTAAATTTTACCGCGTCGTTAGCTTTTATATGAGCAAAGAACCGTGACAGAAATAATTGATTATTTTGACCCAGGCCGCCCCCGGGAGGAGTGCGGCGTCTTCGCCATCTTCGGCCATCCCGAGGCGGCCCGGATGACCTTTTTCGGCCTCTTCGCCCTCCAGCACCGGGGCCAGGAGAGCGCCGGCATCGTCTCCGCCGACGGGTGCGATATCTGGCATCACAAGGGGATGGGGCTGGCCTCCGAGGTCTTCAAGGAAGACAACCTCTCCCGGCTCAAGGGCCATCTGGCGATCGGCCATGTCCGGTACTCCACCACCGGTTCGTCGGTCATCTCCAACGCCCAGCCCTTCGTGGCCCACCACGGCCGGGAATACTACGCCATCGGCCACAACGGCAATCTCACCAACACCTGGCAGCTCCGCGCCTCCCTCGAGGAGCGGGGCTCGATCTTCCAATCCACTATGGACACGGAGGTCATCGTCCATCTCATGGCCGCCCGGCTGAAAAACGGCTTTGATGCGGCCCTGAGCGCGGCCCTGGGCGAAGTGGAGGGGGCCTACAGCCTCGTCATGCTCACCCGCCACCGGATCATCGCCGCCCGGGACCCCCGGGGATTCCGCCCCCTCTGCCTGGGCCTAATCAACGGCGGCTGGGTGGTGGCCTCGGAGACCTGCGCCTTCGACCTCGTGGGGGCGGCCTACGTCCGGGACATCGCCCCGGGGGAAATCGTCATCATCGACGAGACCGGCGTAAAGAGCCTCACCCCCTTCCCGGAGCAAAAGTACGCCCACTGCATCTTTGAGCTGATCTATTTCGCCCGGCCGGACAGCCAGATCTTCGGCCGGAACGTCTATCTGTGCCGGAAGCGCCTCGGGCACCGCCTCGCTCAAGAGTACCGCCCCGACGTCGATCTCGTCATGCCCTTCCCCGATTCCGGCAACTACGCCGCCCTGGGCTATGCCGAGGGGAGCGGCCTGCCCTTTGAAATGGGGATGATCAGAAACCACTACGTGGGCCGGACCTTCATCCAGCCCACCCAGCCCGTCCGGGACTTCGGCGTCCGGGTCAAGCTCAACCCGGTGCGCCCCCTGCTGGAAGGCAAGCGCATCCTCATCGTGGAGGATTCCATCATCCGCGGCACCACCAGCCGGAACCGGGTCCGGAACCTCCGCAACAACGGGGCGCGGGATATCCACATGGTGATCAGTTGCCCGCCTACCCGCCACCCCTGCCCCTACGGTATCGACTTTTCCTCCCAGGGGGAGCTCATCGCCGCCCAGAAGGGGGAAGTGGACGAAATAGCCCGCTTCATCGGCCTCGATTCCCTGTACTACCTCTCCCTCCCCGGCATGGTGGAGGCCACGCAGATGCCCGCCGAGACCTTCTGCCTGGCCTGCTACACCGGCAACTATCCCCTCCCCCCGCCCCCCACCATGGAAAAACTCTGCTTCGAGTCCTGACGAAAAACCGCCTTGCCCCGAAAAGCAATCAGATGTGGATGAAGAGGGACATCAAGGTAGGCGGCCGCCAGGATTACCCTTCCGGAACCATAATTACACCTGAAAATGCTCTTGTACATAGAGTTCGGAGAGTGGCTCTGCGTGGATGTCCTCAAAAAGGTCCCCCACCGTCATTTTGTATTCGGTATCCCGAAAATCCTCCGCCGTTACTTCCTCTATGATCGGAAGCTTCTTGCCGATCTGAGCCGTTGCGCCTGGGAATCGCTGAAGATATTTCTCCGGGAAGCGGTGCCCGAGAAGGAACCCATTCCCGGCGCTGTCATCGCCATCCAGACCTTCGGCGATTTCCTGGGCTTCAATCCGCACTGTCACATCCTCGTCACCGACGGCTGCTTCTATGGCGACCAAGGCATGTTTCGGGTCGCCCCTCCCCTGGAACTGAAAAAACTGGAAGCCATCTTCCGGCACAAGCTGTTCAAGATGCTGCTCTCCAAAGGAAAGATCACGCAGGAGATGATCGCCATGCTCTCCGCATGGCGGCATTCCGGATTCAACGTCTTCTGCGGCGCCCGCATCTCCCCCCAGGATGAAACGGCCATGGAGAATCTCCCCCGCTACATCATCCGGGCATCCTTCTCCCAGGAACGGATGACGTACCTGGATCAGGAGGCGACGGTGGCCTATACGGCGAAGGACGGCAAAAATACGAAACTCTTCCCCACTCCGGAATGGCTTGCAGCCATGTGTTCCCACATCCCGAACCGGGGTGAACAGATGGTGCGATATTACGGATGAAGATTATCAGTTTTATCGAAGACAAACAGGTGATCCGGGCCATCCTCGAACACCTGGGATTATGGCTCGCACGCACCAGGCCGCCACCGAAAATCCATGACCCGCCCGCCTGCATCCACGGCACACATAGACCAATAGACCAAAACGTCATGGACGATGTATCGCAACTCCCCGTCAACGACGATCACCTATATCGGGATCCTGAATATTCCTGGGATGACTACATCCAGGCATAACGCATCGAAAAAGAGACGTGACGGCGAGGCCTGCCCAAATTCAAAGAATCAGCGGAGCTAAAAACACCTCAAAGCTTGTCCCCGCGAAAGCGGAGATGCCTGCCTGACGGAAAAGTCGGCCAAAATCAAAGCCGATGACGCCAGAAGGACCTCCGTCAATCAATATACACCGACCGACCACATCATCGACCCCTGCTTTTCCGAGAAAATCCCCCTTGACACGAGAAAATGGCTTTCCTATACTCCGGGCTGTCAAAAGCAAGTTCTTATCAATTTTCCTATACTCCGGGCTGTCAAAAGCAAGTTTTTATCAATAATCAATGATTTGCCGGGATTTGCAGTTTCATTACCTTGTAGCTGACGCAGTTGTCGGCACTGACGGTTCGCTGATCTTGCTCACAAAGGATGTCATCGAGGTTTGTCCCCAATCCAAGGTATAAATGCCGACCCTTCTTCAGAGGCCGGCAGCATGAACTCAGCGTTGCATGCGGGGAGATACACTTGTGCCAGATAACGGTTGACTTTTTTCTCCCTGCTGCTATGGTAAAGGCCATCCGCGACACGGTGACATGCTGCCTTCGGGATCTCGGGGAGGGCCTGGGCGGCGAGGGGGAGGACGAGGATGCGGAAGCTACCGGCAGACCCAACCTGGCGTGAGACGATTGCTTGCAAGTTCGCTCGTTTGTTCAAGAAAATCATGTAATTATCATGTATTACGATCAAAATGACACTTTTGGTGCCCTGCCGGACAGACAAGAAGCAGTAATTTTTCCCTCTTCACGAAGGTAAGAATGCATAACGGTTATGGGTTGTTTCCCCTGCCGTGGCGAGCCACGGACAATCGCCTCTTCGTTATTTTAACTTTTTGATGCCGGTTACGGGAGAGCGGCGGCAATGCCCCGGCAGGAAAGGAGTAAGGTAAGGATGCATAAGAAGACGACATTATTTGTTTTTGTCGGTGTATTTCTGTCGGCTTTTCTTGGTTTGGCAGGTTTTGTCCCCGCCGTTTTTGCCGGGATGCAGACCTTCGAGAAGGACTATACCTATGAAGCGGGGGAGGCGGACAGCAAGCTCTCCTGCCGGACGATCTCCCTGGAGCAGGCGAAGCGCCTCCTGCTGGAGGAGTTGGGGACGTATCTGGAATCCCGCACGGAGGTGAAGAATTTTCAACTGACGAAGGACCAGATCACCAGCCTCACCGCCGGGGCGGTGAAGACGGAGATCGTCTCCGAGGCCTGGGACGGGCGGATCTACAGACTCAAGGCCCGGATCACGGCGGATCCGGATGAGGTGGCCAAGGCGGTGAAGGCCCTCCGGGCGGATCGGGACAAGAGCGCCGCCCTGGAGAAGTCCCGGGCCGCCGCCGCCCAATATCTCCAGGAAATCGAGAAGCTGAAGAAGGAACTCGCCTCCGCCCAGCGCGACGCCGCGGCGGCGAAGCGCCTCGAATACAGCCGGACGGTGAACAAACTCAGCGCCGTGGACTGGTACGAGCAGGGGCTCGCCCATTTCAGGAAGGGAGAAATGGATCAGGCCGCCCGGGCCTTCACGAAGGCCATCGAAGTGGACCCCGAGCTGTACCCGGCCATCGCTTACCGGGGCCATACCTATAGCGTCATGCATCAACAGGACAAGGCCATCGCCGATTACAACCGTATGCTGGAAAAGAATCCCCGACACCGTCATTTTGTATTCGGTATCCCGAAAATCCTCCGCCGTTACTTCCTCTCCTAAATTCCCGTTAAAGTTGTAACTATGCCAGAGGATTGATATCAAGGGTTTCCATGATCAATCGCTGTGGTTTGGTAATTTCCGTTAGCATCTGACCATACTTACCGGAAAAACGGATTTGAGTGAGGGTATCCATTTCCAGGAGTAACTCCCTTACGGTATATTTTTCTGTCAACTTCGCTTCTTGCATTTTTTTACGCA
>Ga0208458_1000991_pt1 | contig 25681 bp, 20 predicted proteins | sample AD_UKC085_MetaG_FD_184432 | JGI IMG/M metagenome (GOLD analysis project Ga0208458, IMG submission 184432) | Active sludge microbial communities of municipal wastewater-treating anaerobic digesters from USA - AD_UKC085_MetaG (SPAdes) (version 2) | ecosystem: Engineered > Bioreactor > Anaerobic >... | reverse complement strand
CTCAATCATATGATTAATGATCTGCTGGAAGTTACCCGAATTACAAATAAAAAGATTGTGTTAAAAAAAGAGCAAGTAGATTTGAATTTATTGGCAGCAGATGTATTGAAGGATTATCAGGAACCGTATGAAGAAAAGGAGATATGGCTGGAACTCATAAACAGTCCCAACCCTATAATAATAGAAGCAGACTCGGTTCGTATGAACCAGATTATCAGTAACTTGCTGAATAATGCTGCTAAGTTCACACCTAAAGGCGGGAAAGTGACAGTAAGCATTAATATAGATGAAATAAATAAACAAGCAATTATATGCGTTCAAGATGACGGTGAAGGAATTTCGCCTGAGTTCCTGCCAGATTTATTCGAACCATTTGCTCAGGCAGATAGAACCATTGACAGGAAGCATGGAGGTCTCGGACTAGGCCTGGCTATTGTTAAAGGCATGGTAGTACTTCATGACGGAAGTGTGGAAGTTTTTAGCGAAGGAACAGGTAAAGGTACAAAGTTTACTGTAAGGCTGCCGCTTTCCGAAAATAATATAGTAAAACAGGAATTTCGTTATAAAGCAGAGGAATATTTAAATAAATCGTTAAGAATCCTTGTAATTGAAGACAATAAATCTTTAGCAGACATAACTTGTGAACTTTTGGAATTTTTAGGGCATAAAGCAACAGCAGTTTATACAGGAACTGAGGGTGTTTCAAGAGCGAGTGAAATAAGACCGGATATAATCATATCAGACATAGGACTGCCTGATATGAGCGGGCATGAGGTGGCTGCGGAAATCCGTAAATTGACTGAGTTTAAAGACACTATCATGATTGCCATGTCAGGTTATGCTCAGACCGAAGATATCATGCGTTCAAAAGAAGCCGGATTTGACCGGCATCTTTGTAAACCTGTAAGTATAGATACATTAACAAGGGTATTGGATGAATTGAGTAACAGGATTAATAGGTAGTGTTGAGAAATATTTAAGAAAATTTAAGGTTAAACTAATGTTTGTAAAATATAATAAAATTTACTAAAAATACAATATCAGGAGCTTATAAACTAACACCAATATAAAAGCTATAAATGTTGGGATATCAATGCATGATGCAGGTGTCACCCCGGAGCACGCATGGAAGGGGTGTGTAAGGCAAACTGCGGCATACTAAGGTTTGTTTCAATTTGTATCGATGCCTATAAAGAAAGGAAGCAATGATGAATAATTCAAAAAAAGTCAAGCTCTATGCCTGTCCTCCCTGAGTTTTAACTTACATACTGCTGTTGGCAGGAGCGGGCATATATAACCTGTTTAAACGGGTATTCACTTCAAAAACAGATAATTCTAATAAGCCGGAAGTATGATTTTCCGGCTTAGTCTTTTTATATCTTGATTTTTACTATATTTCAACTTCCTCTTTAGTCAATTAATTTTAACCTATATAATATGAATTTACATCTTTTGACAAAGCTGCTCACCGATGCTATTATATAATAAAAATGGAGGAATTTAATTTGGAATCAATAAGCTGCCAGGAAATGAAGGAAATGGATAGCCATGCCATTAACAAAATCGGTATTCCCGGTATTGTTTTAATGGAAAATGCTGCTCTTAGGTATTGCTTAGAAAGGATTAATTATGGCATCAATAGAAGAAGTACAACTTATATTGGATGAAATAGCAGAGGAGCTGCCTCCTGAAATTTACAAGGACCTTAACGGGGGCATTATTTTGCTGCCTCAAATCAAGCTGCATAAAAAAAGTGTGGATGATGACCTTTATGTAATGGGTGAATACCGACATGAAATGATTTCAGGAAGGTATATTGTTGTATACTATGGATCAGTTGAAAAGCTGTTTGGCAATCTTTCAAGAAACAGGCTTAAAAATAAACTCAGGTCGGTTATAAAACATGAATTTATCCATCACCTTGAATCAATGGCAGGAGAAAGACATCTGGAAATAGAAGATGAGCGCAAATTAGCAGAATACCTGAAAAAGAAATAACGGGACATGCAGCATGAAAAACAAGTTATTATAAGAATTCTATTGGACTTGGATAATTGTACTATTTAAATAATAACACTATAATTTCGCTAGGTGTTTGTTTGAGATTGTTTGCATAATTTTTTATATAATGCGTTATAATTTATTAATTGATAATATTAGCTTATAAAGGAGAAAAAGTTGTGCTTGAGATTAAGGGTAACATATTGTACTTTGATGGATGCAATACAGTTGAATTGGCAAAGAAGTACGGAACACCGCTGTATGTGATGAGTGAAACAAAAATTGCAGACAAGTGCAAAGAAATAAGAGATACATTTTTAAACAGGTATGAAAGAACAAGGGCCGCTTATGCTTCAAAAGCATTGTTAACACTTGCCATGTGCAAGTTAATTGAAAGAGAAGGTCTTTGTTTGGATGTGGTTTCGGGAGGCGAGCTGTATACAGCCATAAAAGCCGATTTTCCTCCGGAAAGGATTGAATTCAACGGTAATAATAAATCAATCGAAGAATTAGAGCTTGCTGTAGATTACGATATCGGAAGAATAATAGTGGACGGCTTTGATGAATTGGAAATAATCGAAGATATCTGCAGAAAAAAGGGCAAGAAAACAAACATCCTTTACAGAATAACACCGGGTGTTAAAAGTGATTCTCATGATTATATTGTTACAGGAAAAAAGGATTCAAAGTTTGGATTCCCCTTGGATTATGATGTTATATTTCCGGCAATTGAAAAAGCAATAAAGTCACAGCTTGTAAAATTCCTGGGTTTTCATTTCCACGTGGGTTCCCAGCTTCACGACAACGAATCACATTTAAAAGCATTGGATGTTGCATTAAAGCTGATAAAGGACACAATAGATGAATATGATTATGTAATATCTGAATTAAATGTAGGCGGCGGGTTTGGAATCAGATATACAGATGCTGATGATAAAAAACCCTACGCGTATTATTTAGATCCAATGATGGAGAAAATAGAAGAATTCTCAAAGAGGATGAATATCAGGAGGCCTGAAATTGTAATTGAACCGGGAAGAAGCATAGTTGGAGAAGCCGGGATAACACTTTATACAGTCGGTACCATTAAGGATATCAAGGGAATAAGAAAGTATGTGTCTGTTGACGGCGGTATGACTGACAATATAAGGCCTGCATTATACCAGGCCAAGTATAAGGGGCTTATTGCAAATAAAGCAGACCAGCCGCCCGATGATTTAGTAACCATTAGCGGGAAATGCTGTGAATCGGGGGATATATTAATAAAGGATGCCTATATGCCCTTAGCTGAAAGGGGAGATATACTTGCCATATTTTCAACAGGAGCATACGGTTACGCCATGGCAAGCAACTACAATAAAAATCCATTTCCAGCAACAGTCCTGGTAAGGGATGGCAAATCAGAAATTATTGTAAAAAGGCAGACATATGAGCATATGATTGCAAATGAAGTTATACCGGAATCATTGCTGTAAGTTTTGGGAACGGTCTTTTTGTTCCCATGATTTAAGCTTGCAGTTTCATCGGGATGGGGATATTTTTATTTAGTTTACATATATGAATTTATGTAGCCTAGAATTTTAATCATCACTGTGACAAAGAGACTGGGTTATCGCAATTTGGATTACATATGTTAATTTATGTAAACAATAATTTCAGGTACAAGATTCTTGAGACGGTTTTTTCCGTTGTTTTTTTGTTTTTTGGTTATAATAAAATTAATTCAAGAAAAGGATGTAATTTATGGTTTCTTTTGAAACATTGAGAAATGAATTAATCGGAAAAGATTTTAAATTTGAAACTCCATACGGGGAAAGACTGCTTACCTATGCTGATTTTACAGCTTCAGCAAGGGGCTTGAATTTTATTGAAAAATACATGCTTGAAATACAAAAGTCCTATGCAAATACACATACAGAAGATGACATGACCGGAGAGGTCATGACTAAAATTCTGCACAAGTCGGAAGAAATAATCAAAGCTCATGTAAATGGGGGAGATAACTGTTATGTAATTCCTTCAGGCACAGGTGCTACAGGAGCGATAGAATGCCTTGCAAAGATTTTGGGCATATATATTCCTCCCGCCGCCAAAAGAACTGTAGATAATATTACTAAGGAATATTATGAAAGCAATAAAGGTATTGATGAAATAATAGATTTAAAAAGTTATCAAAAATACCAGCCTCTTGTATTTATAGGGCCCTACGAGCACCATTCAAACATACTTATGTGGGAGGAAGGTATAGCGGAGGTAGTGGAAATTGGCCTTAAATCAGATGGAACTATTGATTTGGATGACCTGAAAAGAACATTATCTAATCAAAAGCACAAAGACAGATTAAAGATAGGATCCTTTTCGGCAGCTTCAAATGTAACGGGAATAATTACACCGGTGTATGAGATAGCAGAAATCCTTCACGAGAACAATGCCTATGCTTGTTTTGACTTTGCTGCATGTGCCCCCTATATGGAAATAAATATGAATAAAAGTAAGACGGAGTATTTTGACGCTGTATATTTGGCTCCACATAAATTCGTGGGAGGCCCGGGATCTTCAGGTATACTAGTTATCAATAAAAGGGTATATGACAATTCTCTTCCCCCGACAGTATCAGGCGGCGGGACAGTAAGCTATGTGAGTCCCTATGCCTATGATTATATAGATAATGTACAGTTGAGAGAAATGGCGGGTACTCCCGGGATCCTTCAAATATTTAAAGCAGCATTGGTAATGGAATTAAAGGATTTGGCAGGGTTAGACAAAATAAAGGGAAAAGAAAAATATTATACAGAAAAAGTTTTTAAAAGACTAAGCTCAATTGAAAATGTCGAGGTTTTAGGTCCTGCTGATGTAAATATTAGGCTTCCTATATTTTCAATAAAAATAAAACATGAGGATAAATATCTTCATCCTAAATTTGCTGCCAAACTGATAAATGACCTCTTTGGCATACAAACAAGAGCGGGCTGCGCCTGTGCGGCTCCCTACGGTCACAGGTTACTGGATATAAGTGAAGAAACTTCTCATCTGTTTCGGTATTTTGTAAAAGAAAAAATCACAGCTGTAAAACCAGGCTGGATAAGGTTTAACATCCATTACATAATGAGTGAAAAGGAAGTTGATTTCATATGCAATGCCGTGGAGTTTATTGCCGAATATGGGTATTTGTTTATGAATGAATATATTTTAGATATAAAAACCGGCAATTGGTCTCATAAGTACCATAATAAGCCATTTAGCATTGTGGAAAATTTCGGCATAGAGGAAAGTTTAAAATACATTGACACCGCCGATACAAAGGCTGAGGGGATATTATCCCCAAACAGCCGAAATCAAGAGTATAATAAATATTTGGATGAAGCAAAAAACCATGCTGAACAATTGAAAGAAAAGGTTATAAATTTCAAATCCTTTGATGAAAAGGAATGCCCATCATGGTTTTATTTCGTAAACTCTAAATGATTACCTTATTGCTGTAAATCCAAGCAGCTCCACATCCCTGGATATATAATCAGGCTTTTCTTCTTGTTCTTTCATAAGGGCTGTAGACAGATACTTTTTATTGTCATCAGGGAAAACCGTTACAATAACTGCGTCTTTGTTGTTGAGAATATTCTGTGCCTTTATGGAACCTATTAAATTAGCACCCGATGAAATACCAACACCGATTCCCAGCTCAAGAGCCAGCCTTCTCGCCATATTGATAGCATCACCGTCATCCACGCATATTATATCATTTAACTCCTTTAATTTTACAATATCGGGAATCATCCCGTCCCCAATTCCATCAATTCTGTGAAAACCTGAAGCAAGACCACCTGAAGACATAGCAGGAGACTCTGAGGGTTCAATAGGAAATGCCATACAATCAGGATGAATTCCTTGAAGAGCATATTTCACCCCCATAAGAGTTCCCCCTGTGCCTACTCCTGCTGCAAAACCATTCGGTTTCTTGCCAAATGCAGCGATTTGCCGTATAATTTCCAAGCCGGTTGTCTTGTAATGGGTTTCTGCATTTAAAGGATTTGAAAATTGATGAGGTAAAAAGGCCTTGTTTTCAGCTCCGAATTCATCGGCTGATTCCACCGACCCTTTGAATCCACCTTCTTCCTTTGAAATTAAGTGGATTGTTGCGCCATAGCTTTCCAGCAGTTTTTTTCTTTCACCGCTCATCCAATCCGGCATGAAAATATGAACGGGGTTTCTTAAATATGCCCCCATTGCAGAAAATGCAATGCCTGTGTTGCCGCTGGATGCCTCTGAAATTATATCCCCTATTTTGATTAATCCTGATTCATAAGCAGTTTTCAATATATTATAAGCAACCCTGTCTTTGATGCTGCCTGTTAAATTGTAGTATTCTGCCTTCGCGTACACTTTACGCTCAATTCCGCGATATTTTAATGAAATTTCCATCATGGGGGTATTATTTATCATTGCAGATATTTTTTCAAACTTATCCATTAAATCATATCCTTTCTATTATTATGGACATTTTAGCTTATTATATGATTAAAATCAAAAAGTGACTCATGTGGACCGGTGAAAGGGATTGTTGCTACATTTGTCAACAAACTCGTGTTTCTGTTAAGTACCTCTGTAAAATGCAAGAACTCCTAAGAATGCCGGATGTTATTCTATCATTTCTTTATTACTTCTTCTGCTGCTTTGCCAGTTTCTCCTTGTTATATCTGAAAAATTGGTTATAATTATATAAAAAGGCAAAAAGAAGGATTCCAATGAATATTAAGATTCCAAAGGAAGTTGAAAATGTATTAAATATTTTGCATGAAAACGGATTTGAAGCATATGTAGTAGGGGGCTGTGTAAGAGACAGCATTATGGGAAAAATTCCTTCTGACTGGGATGTTGCCACATCTGCAAAGCCGGATCAAATATTATTGTGCTTTAATAACCGCAAAACCATAGAAACAGGTTTAAAACACGGAACTGTTACTGTTGTCATAAATAAAATGCAGATTGAGATTACAACCTATAGAATTGATGGGGAGTACAGCGATAACAGGCGTCCCGACGAGGTTTTATTTACGGATAAAATTAAATTGGATTTGAGACGAAGGGATTTTACAATCAATGCCCTTGCTTATAACAAAAGTGGAATAATTGATTTGTTCGGCGGCCTTGATGATATAAATAACAAATTTATAAAATGCGTTGGAGCTGCCGGTGAAAGGTTCAACGAGGACGGTTTAAGAATTTTAAGGGCACTGCGTTTTGCTTCTGTTTTAAATTTTGATATAGAAGAAAATACTTCAAGCAGCATTTTCAGAAACAAAGCTCTCCTTAATAATATTTCTATGGAGCGGATTAACATTGAATTTAGCAAGCTGATTATGGGAAGCAATTACAGAAAAATTCTGATTGAATACAGAGAAGTTATTGAGGTCTTCCTGCCTGAAATCCAGGTTTTAACTGAAGATGAGTTTAAGTATCGGTTAAATGCAATGAAGGTATTAAATTCTTTAACTTTAAGGCTGGCTGTATTTCTTTATAATACTGATGCAACTGATAAGATTTTGATGAATTTAAAGTATGACAATAAGACTATAAAAACAGTTAAGATACTTGTTGAAAATATAAACGGGAGAATAAACCATGACCCCGTGAATGTTAAAAGGTGGTTAAATAAAATAAATTATGTAAATCTGAATTATTTGATTAAAATCAAGAAGTCATTATTTGATTCAGAATTCTACGAGCTGGAAGAAACCGAAAAAATCATGAACGAAATTATTCGGACCAAACAGTGCTACAGCTTGGAAACACTGGCAATCAACGGGCAGGACCTTATAGATGCAGGCGTACCCAAGGGTAAGAATATAGGCATAATTTTAGATATACTTTTGAATGAGGTTATTGAAGGCAAGCTGGTTAATGAAAAGGATAGTTTACTGAATTTTATTTATGTAAACAAGATGATATAGGCGGGATGGGACTTAAAGGAAATAAAAAGAGCTTTTAAAGAAGTAGTTTTCTAAAAGCTCTCTTTTTTATTTTAAATCTATCTTTGACTAAACTTAACTATTATTTGCCAAGTGCAGAATTAGTACCTGCAATACGTCCAAAGGTGAATATGTCAGCTATTGCATTTCCACCTAATCTGTTACCGGCATGAATACCTCCTGTAACTTCTCCGGCTGCCCATAAACCCGGGATTATATTTCCGTTTGTATCGATAACATGAGTTTCAGTATCTATAACAATACCACCCATCGTATGATGCAGCGAAGCTTTTCTCGGGCTTATGCATATTCCGAAGCCTTCGGTAGCGTCTATATAATCCAAGTCTATAGCTCCTGCCAATACTTCTTTTCCAAATTCATCGTCTTTTTGGTTAGCTACATAAGAGTTGTATTTTTCTATAGTTGCACGTAACTGCTCTTCAGTATATGCCGGTGCAACACCTGCAGCTTTTGTTTTAGTAGCTTCAGCTAATTCTGCAAGAGTTTCTCCATACCATATGTGTCCCCCTTCAACCATAGCAGCAACTCGTTCATTATAGTCAGTACCCTGTATAAGCTGTGAAGGATTACCAACATCTCCTCTGCCTGCGTAGATAATGTAGAAAATACCATTATCAAGTGCTAATGATGCTTTGGCTAAAACGTCACGCTCTGCATATTCATTAACAAAGCGGTTGCCGTTTCCGTCAATCCAAATTTGTTCTGCAGCATCTGCCCAAATACCGTCTGTCATAGTTCCTTTAACAGGAGATGATGAAGGCATCATTTGAGCAACTTCCATTCCGGTTACATCAGCACCGACTGCTTGAGCCATAATAATTCCATCACCTTCGTTGGTTCCCATATTAGTTGATAATGTTCTGTCTGATAAGTCATTACCCCAATATTGATCATATTGCTTCACCATTGCTGGATTTGCACAGTATCCTCCGGTAGCTAAAACAACGCCTTTTGATGTGTTAATAGTGATTTGCGTTCCATCTGTCTGCTCAGCTTTTGCACCTACAACTTTACCTGTACCATCCATTATTATTTCTGTACCCCTTGTTTCTGTATAAATAGTTACACCTTTATCCTGTGCAACTTTTGCTAAGTGAGGTATACGTTCTGCTCCTGACATAAAGCTGTGTGTTCTCGGCCACATAGCACCAAGTACAGTTCCTATTCCGGGTCGTCCGCCGTATTTAGCCTCAGCACCGTATGAAGCGTTAAGTCCAATTTCGCCCATCCATTTAAAAGTGTTAAGTGAACTTGATGCAAGTGTTCTTGCCAGCTCTAAATTAGGTGCAACCCATGATCCGTTATTTAATTGACGCAATCCCCCTGTGTAAATATGCCACATATGCAATGCCACAGAGTCAAAGCCCGGCATATCAACTCCGGCTTCTTTTCCTTTGTTTGCGGAATAGAAAGCATTAATATCTGCTTTTAATTCTGTTAATACTTCTTCCCACTCAGGATAAACATCAAATTTTAGACTATCATCAGCAGGGTCCAATGCTAAATATTCGTCTAATGTTGTTTTTTGAGATTTAGTAAGAATCATAGCACCTTGTGCTTCTGCATCAACTGCATTGTAAGCTGCTCCTGCCATCATTGTATTACCGCCTATTACAGAGCCTTTTTCTATTAAAATAACTTTGGCCCCTCCTTCAGCAGCACTTATTGCTGCAGTTAGTCCAGCTCCTCCGCCGCCCATAACCAAAACATCTGTATCCCATGTCTGAGGATCCTTTGGTGTAGCAGCTACTTTATTTGCCTTTAACGAATCAACATCCAAGCCGGCGGATTTTGCTGCATTAGTAACTGCACCGATTATACCGAAGCTTGATAAGGTAGCACCGGTAACTGCATCTACAGATAAACTTTGATTTTCAATTATTTGTGCAGGAATGCGTTCAAATGCTACAACTGTAACATTAGCAGTTTCTGCATTTTCTGTAAATTCTATAGCAGTTATTTTACTGTCTTTTACAGTGATTTTAGCAGTTATTGGTCCTTGCATACCTGTAGAGGTTCCTTCAAAGCTGCCATTAATAAGTGGTTTTTCTTCTTCTGCCGGCTCAGGTTTTTCTTCGCTTACCGGTGGTGGTGTTTGAGTTTGCTGTGCACATCCAACTATTGAAAGAATCATACAACAACATAAAATCACAGCAATTAATTTTTTCGTTTTCATAACTTTCTCCCCTTCTCTAATAAATGTGCCTAAATTATAACATGATTTTTTTGATAAAGCAGTTAAGGAGTTATTAATAATTTAATTATAATAATGGCAATTTATGTCGAAATACAGCTAAAAGTATTCTTTATTTGTATTCAAAAATCAAAAAATCCCTTGAAATTAGTTAAATAAGTATCAAGGGAAATTAAGAAATCTTAATTGTTTATATAAAAATATTAATTGTATCTTAATTTGACTTTTTGCAAAAATAATATCCTTTACCCCATTCCATCTTTAGAAAAATCGGGTTTTCAGAATCAGGCTCAATTTTGTTACGTATGTTATGTATATGTACAATTACAGTACGGGTATCTCCGTAACTCTTTTCACCCCAGATTTTTAAATACAGTTCCTTTGGCGTAAAATACTGCCCCTGGTTTTGCATAAGAAAAGAAAGAATTCTAAATTCTGTATTGGATAGCTTTATCTCTTCCCCATCTTTAATAATAATATGCTTATTAACATCTAAAGTAAAACCATCACACTTTAGCTCATTTTGTGTTGAGGGAATTATTTTGCGGTAACGTCTTAAATTAGCTTGTATTCGTGCCTCAAGAACTTTATTATCAAAAGGCTTGACAAGAAAATCATCTCCTCCGAGTTCTAATGCACGAACAATAATATCGCTTCTGTCAAGGCATGATATAAATATTATTGGACAATCGTGCCATTGCCTTAGTCTTTCGCAAAGCTCAATTCCATCTACATCCGGCAATAGTATATCAAGCAGTATAACATCATATTTATCTCTTGCATTTGCAAAAGCCTCTCCTCCTGTTTTCGCCCAAACAACTTCATATGTTTCAGAATTATCCAAATAATATAGAATTGTCTTTGCCACTAATGGATCGTCTTCTATTAATAATACTCGTGTCAACTAGTTCACCTCATTTTGAACAGGATGCTTTTTATATTGATTATAAATTATCATATCTTAAAAAGCTCATAATTGCAACATCCATTTAAATATCGCTTGACATGGATTATAATAATAGTATAACATTTAATAAAAAAACAGGTGCAAAATGACAAAGGATTACGGGAAACCAATAATAGCTTTTATAATTGCTTTAGCAATTGCTTTTTTAGTTTTTATCACAATCAATAATAGTTTTAGCTTGTATGAAAGCGGACAAGTTTTTGTTTTATCAGATGAAAATGAAATTCATTCACTTATTGGATACAGGGAAGATTTAAATACAGGAAAATATTATTTTGATATTGTGGTAGAAGATACAAATGTCCAATTAGCACTTATATATGGTTTTATTACAGGTGATATAAAAGTTAACGGAGATATCCTTGTGGATTCATCAAATTACAATTCAACAAGATTTCACAGCGCAGCCATTGATTCAAGGTTGTTTGATGTGCAGACAAATTCTATGACATTAGAATTTAACAGCAAAAGTAATCCATATAATCAAAATGTTTATTTAACAACGGTAAATGGAGCCCAAAGCGGTATTTCCGCTTATTATATGATATTTGCATTTAATATCGGTATGACTTTATTAATGTCATTATACGGAGCATCTCTTTATTATCATAAACCCAGTGAAAAATATTTAATATGGTTTTCAATATATACAGGAGCTCTTACACTATGGAGTATCGGCTCACTTCATATGGATACAAATTCGGTCATTATAAAAGAGTTGGTATCACATGCATATGGATGGTGTGCGCTTCTTGATATTATTATTTGCTTTAAAATATTTAAGACTAAGCTTCCCGGACCTTTTGACAAGTTGTTAAGCGGCGGTGGAGTGGCGGGGATGCTGATTGCATGGGCATTCTTTGAAACACTGCTGCCAAACATCTTAAAGGATTATTATTATTTATTCTTTTTTTCTATCGGAGCTCTTATATATGCGTGTGCAAACAAAAGGAAGGGTGCATGGCTGCTTCTTTTAGGACATACTATTAGCCTTGGAATGAGATTGGTTGTGGCATATTCTTCTCTTAATACTATGAATGTGAGCTTTTGGCTGAGAGTTATGAGGTATTCAAAATCATTTAATATTCCATTTGCAATATGCTGCTTGTTATTGATTAATCGTCTTTTTGCAGAAAAGTTTTCAGAATCAGAGGCTTTGTCTGCACAGCTGGAGCAATCAAATCAAGTATTGGAAGTCAAAGTATCAGAGAGAACAAAAGAGTTAAAAGAACAGCAGAAACAAAGAAATACTTTTATGATGAATATATTTCACGATTTGCGTACACCGCTCTTTGTTTTAAACGGGTGCATGAAGAGAGTCAGCTCAGATTCCGGTAAAATTATACAGGAGCTGCCTGTAATAATGGAAAGGTTGGATTTTACTCAGCATTTAGTTGAAGATTTATTCTTGATGGCTAAGTTTGAGGATAATCAAGTAATTCTTGAAACAGAACGTGTACCTCTGAGCGATCTTTTAGACAAGGTAATAAAAGCATGTTTAATAGTAAGTGAAAAAAAGGAAGTTTTATTGGAATATAAAAAGTATAATGAATGTATAACATGGGGTGATGAATATCGCCTGGAGCAGGCATTTCAAAACCTGATTGTCAATGCCATTTATTATACAAAACCTAAGAGTAATGTCTATATAGATTTAAAGTCTATTGATAATATGGCTTATGTGTCGATAACTGATACAGGTGCAGGAATATCTGAAGGGGATTTAGATAAAATATTTGACAGGTATTATCGGGTGAGCGGGACTGAAAAGCATCAATCAACAGGATTGGGACTATCAATAGCGCATGAAATTATCAAACAACATCAGGGAAGCATCTCTGTAAAAAGCGAAATCGGGAAAGGAACAACTTTTACGGTACAGCTTCCTGTAGTATTATAAAATAACATTATCATAAATCAATATCCTGGTCTTACCTCCATAGATTTTTATAGAGTAATTTCCATCAAATATGATGCTGATTGCCATCTCTTCCTTGTAATGTTCTTTGCTTAGTAAGCAGATTACCCAATTCGCTGAAATGAGGAAAGCGGGTAAGTATCAGCTTTTTATATATAAACAAGTCAGAGCCGGGAAAAAATTCCTGCATCTTAATCGTTGTAAATAAATATTTCTTCGAACCCGCATTCCGGGCATCTGGCGGTTACTTCATAAGTATGTATTGAAAGCACCTTAACATTTGTTACAGTGCTTAGATTTTCATCTTTGCCCTTAAATTTTACTTTTTTTGAAGCTTCTTCACCTTTTGTGTATGTATAATTATATCTTTTGCCGCAGTTCTCACATTTTCGTCTGCCTTTCACATCTATCATAGCTTCACTTCCTCAATCATATTATATTTATCGTTATTAATCATGAATTGGGTTCAATTCTAATAAAACGGGGGTTCACGATTTTTATAAATTTATTTCCATCAAGCATGACGCTAATACCACATCTCCCTTGTAATATTCCATTGTTTCGGTTAGCAGATTATTCAATTCGCCGAAATGAGGAAGGTGGGTTAGTATCAGTTTCTTTACATTTGCCTTTTCTGCAAGCAGCCCTGCCTGGGAGCTGTTAAGGTGTCCGGCCTTTGTGCCGTCCATATCAGAATAAAAACTGCATTCGCAAATCAATAAATCAGAACCGGAAAAAAACTCTGCCAGCTCTTCAAAATATGAGGTGTCCGAAGTAAATGAAAATATTTTACCCCTGCATTTTATTCTTACACTGTATGCTTCTACAGGATGTATATTTTTTATAAATCTTATTTCAAAAGGTCCCAGAGTTAGACTGCTGTTCTCATCAAAGCTTACTCCATATGTGTAATCTTCCCACTTAAGAAGCTTGAAAAACTCTCCATCCGGCGCATGAATAGGGAGAGGCTTACTGATTTCCTTAAGCTGTGTTTTAATCTGGACCGCATACTGCAAGGGTCCTATGTCACAGCAATGATCATAGTGATAATGGGTTATCAATACTGCATCAAGGTCCTTTATATCCGTTTTTTCCTGCAGCAGGCTTATAACTCCGCTGCCGCATTCCAAAAGAATCTTATAATCATCATGCTCTATTAAATATCCCGAGCTTGCTTCTTTTACCTTCGGGAATCCTCCCCAATGACCGACTATTGTTACTTTCATTATAATTCTCCTTCTTCAATGAACTGTGAATTATATAATCCCGCATAGATGCCGTTTTTATTCAAAAGTTCCTGGTGTTTTCCCTTTTCCTGTATGCCCTGGTCAGTCAATATTATAATTTCATCAGCATTTTTAATTGTAGACAACCTGTGGGCTACAACCACTGTAGTTCTGCCTTTTGACAATTTATCCAAGGCTTTTTGTATCAGAAGCTCGGTAGCATTGTCAAGAGCGGAGGTAGCCTCATCCAAAACCAAAATGGGCGGATTTTTAAGGAATACTCTGGCAATTGAAATTCTTTGCTTTTGTCCTCCCGATAATTTCACTCCTCTTTCACCTACATAGGTGTCATATCCTTCAGGCAGAGACATTATAAAATCATGAATGTTGGCATTTTTAGCTGCTTCATATACTTCTTCCCTGGATGCATCAAATCTACCGTATTGAATATTTTCGAGGATAGTTCCTGTAAACAGGAATACATCCTGCTGAACAATTCCGATGTTTTTTCGCAGCGACCTGCGGGTAAACCTTCTGATATCCATGTTGTCAATAGATATGCTGCCATCTTCTATCTCGTAAAAACGGGGTATCAGATGGCAAAGGGTTGTTTTGCCTCCACCGGAGGGGCCTACAAAGGCAACCGTCTTTCCGGCTTCTATATCAAATGTTATGTCCTTCAATACTTCCTTATTATCATCATAAGCAAAGGTTACATAATTGAAACTTATGTCACCCTTTACATCATATATATCCACTGCACCGGGATCATCTTTTTCTATTTCTTTATTCATTATTTCAGCAAACCTTTTAAATCCTGATTTTCCTGATTGATACTGCTCAACAAAGTTGACCAGCTTTCTTATGGGATTTAAAAAATTACCTATATACAGTAAAAATGCTGCAAAATCTCCAAAGTTAATACTCCCCTTGAAAAAGAATACGGCTCCTGCACTTAGGACTACAATATTTAAAATGTCAATTATAAATGAAGAGCCCACATAAAATTCTGTCATTACCTTGTAGGCTTTTCTTCTTGCTTCCTGAAATCTGCTGTTATTTTTGTTGAACTTATTGATTTCATTTTCTTTATTGCTGAATGCCTTGGACACTCTTATACCGGATATGCTGTTTTCAATTGTTGCATTTACTTCACCTATTGTAACCCTTGTTTCCATAAAGGCATCTTCCATCTTGATTCTAAGCTTCATTGTAACAAACATCAAAAGGGGAACAATCGAAAATACAATGAGTGCAAGCGGCAGATTGATTGTGCTCAGCATTATAAATGTGCCTATGAGCATAACCAGCGATATGAAAAAGTCTTCCGGTCCGTGATGGGCAAGCTCTGAAATGTCCATTAAATCATTGATAATTCTGGATGAAAGATTTCCTGTTTTATTTTCGTCGAAAAATACAAAGGGCAGATCCTGAAGATGCTCAAATATGTCTTTCCTCATATCAGCCTGCATCTTTATACCCATAATATGACCGTAATATGTAATGTAATAATTAAGTCCGAATTTAAGAATGTATATGAGACCTAAAACAACAAGCCATGTAATCATAAGCTGAAGCTGCTGATTGGGAACATAAATATTTATGATGTTTCTTGTAATCATAGGGTAAAACAAATCGCATACAGCCACTGCAAAGGCACAAATCATATCGGCAATAAATATTTTTTTTACCGGCTTGTAATACGATATAAATCTTTTTAGCATTTTTTACTCCTGTCGGGTTTTTAATTTTTGATATATAAATGCTGTTGCTGCAAATAAGATAATGGATGATAAATCCAGAAGAATGAAGAATATGAATCTTAGTCTTTTAAAATAACTGAAGACGGCAATTACACATAAAAGAAGTATCATTGCAACTTTTGCGTTTTTGTGGGGATCAAATTTGAAAATTCTAATAAATACTTTGTCCACGCTGTGTCTTTGCAGCATGATTCCCAGGATAGCTGCAGATGCCGAATACCCCGGATTTTTTGTCATTAGCTGGCAGCCCTGTGCAAATACAAAAATACCTATTACCAGTATAAAGTGGTAAAAAAACCTGTGTTCTCTCATTTGTTTTCTTTGTTGTTGACGAATTTCGTACATAAAATCACCTCGTTTTCTCTTATTAATATATCATTACTTCCAGATATTTTCAACGAGGATTTTTTTCGGATAATCCTCCTGCCGTCAGAGATTCCAAATCGGGGACATCCCTTGTAAAGCAGATACTTTACCTAAGGGATAGATAGTCTATGCAGTCAGAGGAGAGAACGCACTTAAGCAGTCAATACTTTTGGTTCATGCTATCAGGGAATGCCTTGAATTCTATTGACTTTTCATCAAGAATGTGTTAAACCTTAAAAAGGAAGACAGACCCATAATAATATGTTTTTTGGTATTTATTACAGATACATAGGATTTGATTATAAAGATTATAAAACAGGTATATTATTATTGGTTTTCAGTAAAAGATATTCTAAGGAAATTTTATTAGCTGAAAGGAAGAAGAAATGAAAACAACCAAGAGAATTTTTGCCGTGCTTATGATTGCACTGCTGATTACATCATGCTCAGCTCAAGAAAACACGCCTATTTCAAAAGATGTCAAGACTGATTTAACAATGGGCTACACTACTGAGCCGGAAGGTCTTGATCCTCACAGAACTGCCGCAGCCTCCACATTTACTGTAACTAACAATATATATGACACTTTGGTGGGCGTAACGCCGGAGTGGACAACTGAGCCCAGACTTGCAAAGTCATGGGTTATTTCTGATGACGGGATGGAAATTACTTTTACATTGAGAGATGACGTTTATTTTCATAACGGAAGACAGATGAAAGCCAGAGATGTGGAGTATTCTTTCAATAGACTTAAGGATGCCGAAAGCCCCAAGGCAAGAGATTATGCAAATATTACAGCAATTGAAGTTTTGGGCGATTATGAAATAAAGTTTACAACAGGGACATTGGATGTTGAGCTTTTAAAGAGCTTTGTTTATCCATGGGCGGCTGTTGTTCCTGAAGAGGAAGTCGAAAACTTAAAAACAAAGCCTGTGGGAACAGGAGCCTTTACACTGGGGGAATGGGTTCCCCAGCAGTATTTGACCTTAAAAAGAAATGATAATTATTACGGGGACGATGTTAAACTGGAAACAGTTAAGATGGTTTTAATACCTGATGCAACAGGCATGATGGCAGGCTTCCAGGTGGGAGACCTTGATATTATACCTCTGACAGGAGACCAGGTTACGATGGTGGAGGGAAATGAAAATTACAAAATAATTTCCGAGCCTATGAATGCTGTTCAAATAATGTCTCTTAACACAAATAACGAATATCTTTCCAGTGAAAAAGTAAGACAGGCAATGGCAATGGCCATTAATAAAGATGAGGTTATCGAAGCATCCATGTTTGGTTATGGCGCTAAAATAGGCTCTCACCTGCCGCCTACTTCACCGGATTACTATGATACAAATAATATAATTGAATATAATCCTGAAAGGGCTAAGGAGCTTTTGAAGGAAGCAGGATATGAAAACGGATTTGAAATCGATATGTCCCTGCCAAAGAATTATCAGCTCCATGTGGATGCAGGGCAGGTAATTGCAGACCAATTGGGAAGAATAGGCATAGATGTGAACATCCAGCTTATTGAGTGGGGAACATGGCTTAGTGAGGTATATGGGGCGAAAAATTTTGACTCCACGGTTGTAGGCCACACGGGAAGACTTGATTCATATGCATTTCTTTCCAGGTACAAGTCTACCAGCAATGATTATATAAGCCTGACAACAGGTGAAGTTGATGAGCTGTTAGAAGATGCCCTTCATGAATTGGATGAAGATAAAAGAAAAGAAATTTACAAAGAGATACAGGTAATTTTAGCAAATAAGCTTCCTGCAATTTATCTGCAGACTCCCCACACAATGCTGGCGCTGCAGAAGAATGTTGAAGGAATGGAGATATTCCCCATAGACTTTTATGATTTTAAGGAAGTGTATTTTACAAAATAGTGTAAATCTTCCTTAAGAGGTGCATATGTTAAGTTATGTTTTAGACAGATTTAAAAGTTCCATAGTTGTTTTGCTTGTAGTGTCGATTATTACGTTTTTTGTATTGATGATAATACCCGGAAACCCGGCGCAGCTGATATTGGGTACTGACGCCACCCCTGAAGCCATAGCCGAGCTTCATGCCGCTATGGGACTTGACAGACCCATGTATCAGCAATACTTAAGCTGGCTTTTGAATCTTTTTAAACTTGACATGGGCACATCTTACGTATACGGCGAATCGGTTACTGCCTTAATAGCAAGAAGTATTCCCGTAACCTTTTCAATATCAACTTTTGCAATGGCAATTGCAGTCTTTATCGCCTTTCTTTTTGGTATGACTTCTGCAATTAAAAAAAACAGCGTAATTGATTATTTTTCAAGAAGCATAATGCAGCTTGGAGCAGCCATCCCTTCTTTCTGGATAGGGATGGTTTTTATTGTTTATTTCGGCGTTAAGCTTAAAGTACTCCCTGTTTCAGGGTTTGTTCCCATTGAACGAAACCTGGCAGGATTTATAAGGAGTATTTTTCTGCCCTCCCTTGTTCTTGCAATCGGCGAAGTTGGAACGCTTTTGAGAATTATCAGAAGCTCCATGCTGGATTCATTAAAACAGGATTATATGGACATGGCAAGGGTAAAAGGTCTCAGTGCCGGAAAGACTTATATAAAATATGCCTTAAGAGGCGCATTGACTGCTCCCTTGACAATAATGGGAATGCAGTTTGCCAAGCTTGCCGGAGGGACAGTAGTGGTAGAAACCATATTTGCTCTTCCCGGAATCGGAAGACTGGTTCTTACCGCTGTTGAGCACAGGGATATTGTGCTTTTGCAGGGGCTTGTTATGTTTATTACATCAACGGTAGTCTTTATCACATTGATTGTTGATATTTTGGTTATGTTTTTGAATCCAAGGATTAAGTCCTTCCAAGAGGGGGAATAATGAGAATAAATTTAAGCTTGATTATAGGAATTATATTGGTCTTGATTATAATAGCTGTTTGGGTCCTTTCGTTTGTATATATGCCGTATCCTCCAAATGAAATGAATATTTCAAACAGGTTTTTGAAACCCGGTATTGACTCAGAGCACATCCTGGGGACAGATAATTTCGGCAGAGATATCTTAAGCCGCATAATGTACGGTTCAAGAAATGTACTTTTGGTGGGGATAGTTTCTGTTACCCTGGGAACCATGATCGGAATACTTTTGGGTGCTCTTGCCGCCATGCTTAAACACTATTCGGACAAAATTATTATGCGTATTATGGACGGGCTTATGGCATTTCCGGGCATACTTCTTGCAATGATGCTGGTTACTGTTTTGGAAAAAGGAATTCAAGGCTCAATTGCAGCTATCAGTATTTTTATGGTGCCTGTATTTTCAAGGCTTGTGTATTCAATGATATTAGACACTGAAAACCTCCTGTATATAAAAGCAGCAAAAAGCTATGGAAGCTCAAAAGGCCAAATATTTTTCAGACATTACATCCCTGCAATGCTTCCAAGACTGATCACCCAATTCAGCTCATCCATAGGCTCAGCGGTTATGATTGAAACGTCCCTGTCTTTTTTGGGACTTGGAATTCAGCCGCCCTTTGCCAGCTGGGGATTGATGCTCAGTGAATCAAGACAGTTTTTCATGGGTTACCCCTATTTGGCGGTTGCACCGGGGATTGCAATAATAATAACCGTCCTGGGATTTAACCTTATTGGAGACGGGTTGAACGATATTCTGATTGACAGGGAGGGCAGCGATGAATAAGACTGTTGAGCTGAAGAACCTCCATATAAAAGCCGGTGATAATACATTGGTAAATAAAACCTCTCTTACTATAGAGGAAGGAGAAATTTTCGGGCTGGTGGGCGAATCAGGCTCAGGAAAAACTCTTACGGCAAAAGCAATTATAGATTTACTTTCTGAAGGATTAAGTTATAGAGCCGATGAAATAATAACTGCCGGGAAGAATATGCTTACTGCCTCAAGGGAAGAAAAAAGAGAGCACATAGGCAAAAATATCGGATACATTCCACAAAATACTGTGTTTTATCTGCATCCTATGATTAAGATAAAAAATCAAATCGGAGACGGATATATTCATCACATGAATAAAACCAGGAAGGAAGCATTGGAAAAAGCAGAAACCTTGTTAAGCAAGGTTGGCTTTAAATCTCCCAGGACCGTGCTGAATTACTATCCATGGCAGCTGAGCGGAGGGATGCGTCAAAGATGCAATATTGCCATGGCCTTGATGAATGACCCTAAGCTTATTATTGCTGATGAGCCTACGACTGCTTTGGACACCACTGTTCAAAGACAGGTTATGGAGCTCTTCAGAACAATAAATGAAGAAATGAAGCTGTCAATACTTTTGATTTCTCACGATTTGGGACTGGTAAAGAATTACAGCCACAGCCTGGGAGTAATGTATGCAGGTCAGATTGTTGAATCAGGATATACAAATACAGTATTCAGCAATCCAAGACATCCATATACCCGGCTGTTGATAAAAATTATCCCTTCCCTGAAAATCAAAAAGAGCCAGCCCTTGACTGAAATCCCGGGATTTGTAAAGGATAAGGGAAGAGATGGCGATGGATGTTTGTTTTACAACAGGTGTCCCCAGGCTATGGATATATGTAAAAAGTATGCGGCGGAGCATATAGATGATAAAATGGACCACTACTACAGGTGTAATTTGGAATAGAGGCTGTGTTATGGCAAATAAAGTTGTAATTTCTGCAGTGAATATAAGAAAAGAATATGTGACAAAAAAGCATTTTCTTACAGGCAAAACCAAAGAAAAATATGTTGCCGTAAAAGGTGCTGCCTTTAATATTGAAGAAGGAAAAACACTTGGAATTGTAGGGGAGTCGGGAAGCGGGAAATCCACAATAGGCGAAATAGTGGGAGGGCTTCAAAAACCTACATACGGCAATGTTCTTTATTTCGGCAAAAATATTAATGAACTGTCAAAGGAAGAATACCTGGATTACAGGAAAAGTGTACAGTTTATTTTTCAAGACCCCAAGGGTTCTATGGACCACAACTATAAAATTTTCGATATTTTATCCATGCCTTTATTGACTGCGAAAATTGCAAGAGATAAAAATGAAGCTGAAAAATTAATTGATGAAATGCTTATGAGAGCAGGCCTTGATTTAAGCATAAAGAAAAAATATCCGACTGAAATAAGCGGAGGCCAGTGCCAGAGGGCAGCAATAGCAAGAGCCCTGCTTGTTAATCCTAAACTTATAATCTGTGATGAGCCTGTTTCTGCCCTTGATGTATCTGTTCAGGCCCAGATACTTAACTTGCTCAGAGAGCTTCAAAGACAGCTGAATATTTCATATATTTTTATATCTCACGATATCGGAGTAGTAAACTATATGTCGGATACAATTTTAGTTATGCAGAACGGGACTATTGTTGAAAGAGGGGAAGCAAAGGATGTACTCCTGCGCCCGAAAGAAGCCTACACTAAAAAACTCATAGAAAGCGCATTTATGAACTAGAGATGTCCTAACCCCATTTCTCAGAACCTGATTTGGGGACATTCCTCTTACCAACAGAGACTATCCCTAAATAGGGAGGTGTGTCCCCATACCTCTAATAGAAATGGGTGGCAGGTCATTCGCAACGAGTTCAGAATTTATGCGACCGCAGGGAGCAAATAAATTAGTGAATTTCCCTGCATTATGTGACTAGGGAAGACTGTAAATATAAAAAGTTAATATGAAAGGTTATATAATGGAAGTTTTACTTAAAGAAAATGAAAAAATAGAAGACTTGCAATGTAAAGGATTAAAAATCATTCAAAATAAAAAATGGTTTTGTTTTGGCATGGACGCTGTGCTTCTGACAAATTACTGCGATATACGAAAGAATTCAAAAATTGTCGATTTAGGCACAGGCACCGGAATAATACCGATACTCTTAAGCGGGAAAAGGAACTATTCCAAGGCTTACGGGCTTGAAATCCAGGCTGAAATTGCAGAAATGGCTCAAAGAAGCGTTAAATTGAATTCTCTTCAGGAAAAAATAGAAATTTTAAACATCGACTTGAAAGATGCATTGGAATATCTTGACGCTGATTCATTTGACGCTGTTATTTCCAATCCGCCCTACAAGCTTTATAACAGCGGTATAATTAATCCCGATGACAAAAAAGCAATATCAAGACATGAAATAAAGTGCAGCTTGGAGGATGTTATATCAACAGCATCAAAATTGTTAAAGCAGTACGGCAGGTTTTACATGGTTCATCGTCCTGACAGGCTGGCTGATATAATGTGTCTTCTTAGAAAGCACAGGCTGGAGCCCAAGCAAATCCGCTTTGTTCATCCAAAGGTTAAAGCAAAACCAAATATGATTTTAATCCGTGCATCTAAAAACGGCAATCCGGAATTAAAATTCGACCCTCCACTTTATATTTATGATGAAGAGGGAAATTATACAGATGATGTTTACCAGATTTACGGGATGGTGAACAGCTGACATTATTTGTCAAGATTATTATTAATTTCTGCTTTGAGGATACAGTATTCAACACACTTTTAAATATCCCTCTCAGATTTTGCGATGCTTCCTTTCTGCCAATCTATATGAATAAAATGCTCAAAGTTTCAATTAATGTGTTATTTGTCTGTATTTATATACACATTACTTGAAATTTCGAGCATCCAAAGACTGTTTATCTCATTTTACGACTAAATGGAACTAAAAGGTATTTCCTTTTATTTTTTTATTCTGATTTTATCTATCGGAAGCACTGCAGGACCTTCCAGAATATGTCCATTAATATCATATCTTGAGCCGTGGCAGGGACAATCCCATGTTTTCTCGGCTTCATTGAATGAAAGCGCACATTTCAGGTGGGAGCATACCGGATTGATGCAATAGTATTCTCCTGCTTCATTTTTGTACACTCCTACTTTTTTACCGTCATAGTCGACTATTTTCCCTTCTCCCGGCTTGACATCCGAAAATTCTTCCAAGTCACCTGCTAATCTGTTCAAAAACCCTAAAGCAATACTTTTAACCGAAGATACGAATTCTTTTGCTGATTGGACAGGAGTGAATCTTGAAGGATTGAAAATACCTGAATAATCATCTTCAATGCAAAGAATTTTGTTTCTTAAAATTAATGCAGATGCTGCAGAATGCGACATTCCCCATTTTTTAAATCCGGTAGCCACATATAGATTGTCTATGCTGTCCGAATACCTTCCAATGTATGGAATTTTATCATAGGTCATGCAGTCCTGGGTTGACCATTTCGAAACTATTTCAGGATTTTTAAAATTGCTGTTAAGAAACCTTTCCAATTCATTATAGCATTCACTTTCATCATCCTTTTCACCGGACCTGTGATTGCCTCCTGCAAGAATTAAAAGATTTTCATTATCAGAAAAGTGGTACCTCATGGAATAAATAGGGTCTTTAATGTTTATGTACATTCCTCCGAATGGCTGCTCCTTTGTTCTTGCAGCAATAACATATGATTTTTCCTGATATAGTCTTAAAAAATAAAGACCGAAACTGTTGTCAAAGGGATAATGAGACGCAGCTATTACCTTGCCTGCATGAATGGTTCCTTTTTCAGTTTTAACATCTACGTGATCATCGTGAGGATTAATATCCAAAGCTCTTACATTCTCATATATAGCAATATTGGCGGTACTTAAAATATTATAAAGGCTGTATAAATATTTTAATGGGTTGAACTGGCCCTGGTTTTTTACCCCTATTGCACCGTAAGCCTTGTTCGGCAGAGGCACCGTATCCGTATAGAACCCGTTTATGCCTAATTTTTCATAAGCTTTTAACTCTTTTTTCAAATCATCAACTTCATCAATGGAGTATGCGTAGACATATGCATCCTGGTCTTTGTAATCACATTGAATATTGTTTTCGACTATTATTTTTTTAATTAATTTTACTCCTTCTTCATTAGCTTTCAAATATTGCTTTGCTTCTTCAAAACTAAAGTTGTTTATTAAATTGTCATAAAACAAATCGTGCTGAATTGTTATTTTTGCCGTAGTAAAACCTGTTACACCGTAACCGGCACTTGTTGCTTCGATAATTCCTATGTTCAAACCTAAATCCTTTAATAAATAAGCAGTTGTAAGTCCTGTAATCCCTGCTCCAATTATTAAAATGTCAAATTCCTTGTTGTTTAAATCCACATTTAAACTGGCATTTTTCACCTGGGGATTTTTTATGTTTTCAGCTGTATCGTGCCAGTATGAATGTCTCGGGTATTCCATTTTTCTACCTCTTTTCTTATTATTTTCTTTAATTTGCATATATTGTTCACAGCAATTAAGAAGAATAATAAAAGTTTATTATTTTTCCATGATGTAATGTTTATTGTCTCATAAATATTTCAATTTATTCTTGACTTTATCGAAAAATTCATATATCATAAAACAGAATTAAAACAATAAAGACAGTGATTGGAACAGTAATTGCACGCAGGATTCAAAGAGATATAATTGTGTGGTGAAAGATTATAAGTCCGAATGCAACGAAAATCATCCAGGAGTTTAATTTCTGAAAGAACCAGTAAGAAATTACGTACAAATGCGTTAAATTTTTGAGTGACATATATATAATATATGTAATTTGGGTGGTACCGCGGAATTCGTCCCATGTCCTTAGACATGGGACTTTTTGATTACCTATACCTGTTTTTTCAAGCTATAGTGCAGAATAAGCAGCGGAAGGTCAGATGCAGCACAATCCCAATATGCACGACCGATGGAAGTGAATAAATTGGTGATGGAGCCTGCCATAAGGGATGCATTAATAAAAATATAAGAATTTATAATTTCAACAATTAACATAGGTATAGGAGGAAAAAATGAAATTATTCAAAGATATATCAAAAGCTGATTATAGAAATAATGAGCATGAAATATCAAAATATTGGGAAGAAATTGACTTATTGGAGCAAAGCATTGAAACAAGGAAAAACAAACCATCCTTTGTTTTTTATGAAGGTCCCCCCACTGCAAACGGAAAACCGGGAATACATCACGTTACTGCAAGAACATTGAAAGACTCTGTATGCAGATACAAAACCATGAAAGGTTACCAGGTAAAAAGAAAAGCAGGGTGGGATACTCACGGACTTCCTGTTGAAATTGAAGTTGAAAAACAATTAGGCTTATCAACAAAGCAGGAAATAGAAGAGTACGGTATTGCCGAATTCAATAAAAAATGCCGCGAATCGGTGTTCACCTATGAAGCACACTGGCGTGAAATGACCGAACGTATGGCCTTTTTAATTGACATGGATGACCCCTATATTACCCTTGAAA
>Ga0208458_1000986_pt1 | contig 25774 bp, 23 predicted proteins | sample AD_UKC085_MetaG_FD_184432 | JGI IMG/M metagenome (GOLD analysis project Ga0208458, IMG submission 184432) | Active sludge microbial communities of municipal wastewater-treating anaerobic digesters from USA - AD_UKC085_MetaG (SPAdes) (version 2) | ecosystem: Engineered > Bioreactor > Anaerobic >... | reverse complement strand
AAGAAACCGCCGTATGCCGAACGGCACGTACGGTGGTGTGAGAGGTCGGAAAATGAAAGTAGGAGGAAACGATTACATCATTTTCCTCCTACTCGATTTTGATTGTAATATTACTAACTAATCTAAATTTTATTTTGCAAACCTCAAAACACCTCACCGCCCTTAGGTTTCCGATCCACACGGAGGGGTGCAAAACGCATCCCCCATGTAGAGGCGTCACACTGTGGCGACTCAAAGGCACCGCCGCAGGCTGGTGAAAACAGGCGGTATTGTTTGTTCCCTATGCCAATCGAGAGACAAGTTTCGCCTCTATCAAAAAAAAGGATGCCGAAACCGACATCCTTTTCTCTTATATTTTTTGATTTTTAGTATCTGATGATATCTGTAGTCTCAGGGAATACTTCATCTGAGATATCCAAACCTTCAGGCACTTTGGCGGTTTTGAGGCTGTCGCAAAAATAAAATGCAAAATCTCCGATGCTTGTAACTGACTCTGGAATTTTTATGTTTGTCAGGCTGCTGCAACCAGAAAATGCCCAATCTCCTATGCTTGTCATCCCCTCTGAAATCACGATGCTTGTCAGGCTGCTGCAACACAAAAATGCCTCCTTTCTAATGTTTTTCACCGATTCTGGAATCATGATGCTTGATAGGCTCCTACAAAACCGAAATGCATTTTCTCCGATGCTAGTAACCGACTCAGGAATCTTGATGTTTGTCAGGCTACTGCAAACAGCAAATGCATACTTTCCGATGTTAGTAACCGACTTTGGAATCTCGATGCTCTTTAACCCACCAGGACAAGCTAATAATTCAGTGATATCTTTATTGTACAAAACGCCATCGACAGATGTATAGTTCTTATTTTCACTAGAAACAGTTATGTTTGTCAGGCTGCTGCAACCACCAAATGCTTTTTCCCCGATGCTGGTAACATCATCTGGAATCACGATGCTATTCAGTTTGCTGCAATTCCAAAATGCACCATCTCCGATGCTAGTCACCGACTCAGGAATCACGAATCTTGTCAGGCTACTGCAATCTTTAAATGCCTCCTCTCCAATGCTAGTCACCGACTTAGGAATCTTGATGCTTGTCAGGCTTTTACAACTATTAAATGTAAACTTTTCGATGCTTGTAACTGACTCTGGAATCACGAAGCTAGTCAGACTGCTACAATCAGAAAATGCACACATTCCGATGCTAGTAACCGACTTTGGAATCACGATGCTTGTCAGACTGCTGCAATAATTAAATGCCCACTCTCCGATGCAAGTCACCGACTCAGGAATCTTGATGCTTGTCATGCTGCTGCAAAGATAAAATGCCGACTTTCCGATGCTTGTAACATCGTAAATTTTTCCGTCTTTCTTTACTTTGTATGGGATGATGACAGTTTCAATGTCCTTGTTTTTTTCTTTGGCAACTTCTGCTGTCATATTTTTCTCGTAATAAGTGAACTTTAAATCGCTCTCTTCTGCAAGGACTGGTTGGCAGGAATCTGTGTTGGATGACTTGGAGCGACTGTTTTTCGCTGTTGCCGAAATGAATGCCGACAACACGATCAAACAAATAATCATTTTCTTCATATCGCTGTTATTTCTTTAAGAATTTTACAAATTTGTCGTTCACTTTCAGTAGGTAAGATTCTGTCTGCAAAGAAGATATATTTTTTTAATACCATAAAGTTTAAATAATTTGAATTCAGTCTTCAGTTCTGTACGTTCAGCACAACGCTTCATTTACCTCACTAAATATTACGCAAAAATATATTATTATTTTGATTATAACATTATCAACGAATCTCAAAAACCTCAACTGCCTTAGGTTTTCGTCTCACCCGGAGGGGTGCAAAACGCATCGACCCCATGTAGGGGCGTCACACTGTGGCGACTCAGAGGCACCGCCGCAGGCTGGTGGAAACAGGCGGTATAGTTTGTTCCCTATGTCAATCGAGAGACAAGTTTCGCCTCTATCCACAAAAAAAGGATGTCGAAACCGACATCCTTTTCTTATAATGAATAGTGAGCTAATATTCTCTGTACATCGTAAACATTTACCGAACGGTTGAATTGTTTGGTGATGCTTGGCTCTTCTTCACTTCCAATCCAGATTTTCAGTTCTGCATCCAAGTCAAACATTCCGGTTGTCTCTATGCTGAAACGGGAGATGCTTTTATAAGCAACAGAAAAGTATTCAATCTTTGATCCGGTGAGGTTCTGAACGTTGATGAGAATTAGTCGTTTGTTTGTGAAAATGAAAGTGTCTCGGATAAGTTTGAATCCTAATTCAATCTCTTCATTTTCTATCAATAGTTGAGCGTATTGTTCTTTTAGTTTATTGGTGTCAACGCTACCTGCATTGCCCATCAAAGCTGAAAATAGTCCCATTTTATTTGTGTTTTATTATTCGAAAAGCATCTTATTTAGAGTATTTCTTTTTCCTGATAAAGAAGAAAGAGACGCCAAAGATTCCCAATGCCAACAGAGGAAGCAGGAAGTTGCTTACCTGCCAGAATTTTCTCATTCCAACGACAGTTGGCTTGTTGAGCAGACGCATCTTAATTTCGCGGTTACGGAGTGACATCCAACCATCGTCATCCGTCAAATAGTTTACCGCATTGAGTATAAGGTCTTTGTTTCCGAACTGCTGGTTCATGTATTTATCCAATCCCAAAGGAAGAATGTTCATGTTCTCGCCATGTCCCTGAACGTCGTTGCGAATGATATCTCCGTCGGCAATGACAATCATCTTGGTTGGCTTGCTTTCGAAGATGGTCTTCTCAGTGGTCTTGACGCCTTCTGGAACCATTCTGTTTTTAAATACGGAAGGGAAAACACCCTCTTCCAAAACGCCTGTAAGGATAGGAGCGTTGATGTTGAAATACTGTCCGTTTTGCTCTACATTGATGACGTCCATGCTTACGATGGATGGAACATTCTGAATGTGGGAACCGGTTGAAGTGACAAGCAACATCTCTCTCTTGAGTTGCAAATCAGAGCCTACAAAATCGATGGAACTGACGAACTCGCTCTTGATGGGTGTCAGATTCCTTGTGATAGGATGAGCTGGCGATGTAAGCAGGAGCGGAGAGTAGTACCAAGGCGCTGGCTGGAAATTAGGCTGATCGCCTTCGCGGGCCATGTTGACGGGTATCAAAGCGCATTGAACGTTCTGAACAAGCACTGGGTTGATACGTATACCATAGGTAAAAAGTTGGTCAGACAAGTTCAAATCGTTCATGATGCCGATGGTCTCAGGCCTTTTGGACAAGCTATCCAACGAGATTCTTACTCCGTCTACGAGCCACAAAACTTTTCCCCCTTTCATGATATATTGGTCGATGGCATATTTCTCTTTTTCTGAGAAAGTACCTGTTGGTCCGGCTACGATGACAGCCTTGTATGCATCAAGAATGGCAGGGTCGTCAGTGATGGAGCCTCTGTCTACCTGATAGTATCGGCTGAGTGCTAATGAAGCATCGTAAACTAATGGTTCAGGAAACTCTCCGTGACCTTCCAAAAATGCAATCTTCTGAACGTTTTTAGAGGTGAGGATTCGGATTACATCTGTCAACTCAAACTCCAAGTTCTCGACGGAGATGTTCAAGTTCTGTTCACCAGAATTTCCGTATACGTTTTTCAACAGAGAAACCGGACGGGTCTTTCCGTTGTAAGTTATTTCAGCCCAAGGGAATATGACTTTCTGGATGGATTTTCCTTCATTGTCTTTATCATAAACCATTGTTCCTCTTAAGCCTCTCTTCTCCAATTCGTTGTATGCCTTTTCACGCTCTTCGGCATTCGCTGCATTCGAGGGGTTGATGAATTCGTATTTCACATCAGAATTGGCGTAGATAGAAAACTCGTCGAGCATCTCTTTCGTTGATTTCTTCAGACGTAGGAACCCTGAATTAAGGTCTCCGTCCAAATAGATTTTCACCTCCAACGGTTTGTCCAAACCTTCAAGCAATCGTTTGGAGTTGTCTGAAATGCTGTACCTATTCTCTGACGTCAAGTCCAATCTGAAAAACACTTTTTCAGAGATGAAATAGATGGCTATGACGGTGATTATGAAGATGGATATGTTTAAAATCTTTTTTGCCATAATTCTAAAAATTATTCCCTTTGGTTGATTATTCCTTCCACTCAAAAGACTCAATCAGTTTAATGATGTCTTCTCTTACGTATTGGCATACGGGAGCAATGGAGTCTTTGTTTGGTGCGGCGTTGAAGTAGAGAGCACCTCTGAAGAAGTGTTTTGTGCTGTCTGTCAATATAAACTGGAAGTTGGAAGCCGTGTTGCCTTTCAATTCGTAAAAAATGCCATAGACATGTTTCTTTGCATTTTCGTAAGGCTGCTCGGTTATTCCGTCGGCTTTGACAGTATGTTTATATACGAATGTTCTGGAGTCTTCTGCAATCTCCTGGAAATTTCCATTGATTGTCTTGTAACTGCAATAGATTTTAGCATTCAACGATGGGTAGACAACATCCACCCAGAAAGAGTCTTTACCTTCTCTTTTTTTTGTAGGAATAACCTTGGCAATGCTGGGGTATTCGAAAGAGAAAGGATAATTAGGTTCTTCAAATTTCACATGCTCTTTGTTTTTTGGGAAGTCTATTCTGAAATAGCCTTTGGGTTTTGGCGTGTACTCGCTGCATGAGAAAACACAGCAAGCGAGAATGCCTAGTATAGCGATGGTTTGAAGAAACTGTTTCATCTTGTTATTTCGTTTTTGTTGAAATGCAAAATTATCTGTTTTTTTGGCACGATGTTATGTTTTGACATGAAATTAAACAATCTAAAATTGTCTCATTTCATTCCTTGTTTAGGCTTTGTTCTGTCAAAGAATCAAGGAATCTGGAGCTTGATTTTTTTGATTCGTCGGTTGTCAGCAGCCACAATCTTGAAGATATAACCCTCGTGTTCGATGATTTCACCGGCGTCAGGGATGTCTCCGCTTATTTCGAGTAGCAGACCAGCCAACGTGTCGGCGTCTGTGTCGATGTCTTTGAATTTTTCTCGGTCAACGCTCTTGATTTTGAAGAATTCGTTGAGCGGAAGTTTGCCGTCCAACACATAATTCTTCTCGTCGATAGAGGTGTAGAGCTTGTGCTCATCTTCGTCGTGTTCATCGCAGATGTCGCCTACAATCACCTCCAAAATATCCTCTAAAGTCACGATTCCCGATGTGCCGCCAAACTCGTCGACAACGATGGCCATGTGGATTCGTTTCTCCTGGAACTCCTTCATCAAGTCGTCAATCTTTTTCGTCTCCGGAATGAAGTAGGCTTTACGGATAAGGCTTTGCCATTCAAAGTCTCTCTCCTTTTCGATGTGACGCAGAATGTCCTTGATGTAAAGAATTCCCTTTACATTGTCGATGGAATCTTCGTAAACGGGAAGTCTAGAATATTCAGAATCTCGGATGATCTTGACCACGGTGTCGAAGTCGTTTTTTATATCTACGTCAACAATGTAGACGCGCGGTTTCATAATTTCGTCCACATTGATTTTTCCGAAGTTGACGATTCCTTGCAGAATTTCTTTCTCGTCCTTCTTTTCGACTGCCGTCAGCTTCAAAGTTTCAGAGAGCTCTTCGATAGATATGTTGTGTTGTGTTTTTGTCTCCATTCTTCTGTCTATGATGGAGGTGAAATTCCTCAAAACAAAGGTGACGGGCAAAAACAGTTTGTCGAAAAAATTCATGATAGGGTAAGAAAAAGAGAGAAAACCTGTCTTTTTCTTATGGAAAAGCAAGTTTGGAACTAGCTCTTCAAAGCTGAAAATCAGTACAAAGTTGGCCAAAAGAATGATGAGAGCTAATGCCCAGTTAGGGAGAATGGTTAGTTTGCTGAAACTAAGGATAAAATAGGTCAGACATCCTACCATTAGCAGGATGGATGAGTATTTTGTAACGACCAAAGTTCCTAATATTCTTTGTGGTGACTGTAGGAGCGACCTGAATTTATTCTCTTCTGTGTTTTTTGATGCTTTGATGATTGTTATGTCCTTGACAGACAGTGAAAAAAGGAAAGATTCCAAGTATGACGAGATTGTCATGAAAAGCAAGGATGCAATGAGTAAAAAGGCATTGCATGCATAAATCCAACCATTCCAAGGTTGGGACGGGATGCCATCTGCTAAATCTGAAATGAAAGAGGAAGGGTCCAATTATCTTCGTATTTGTTAAACAAACAAGGACGGAATTTTTCCGTCCTTGCAAATATAGTAAATAAAAATGATTCTTCAATAATGACCTTTAGAATGGTAGGTCGTTAGTTTCATCATTGTTTGCTGGAGCCGCTGGGGGTGCAGTTGGCGCAGGTCCTTGGCTCTGAGACTGCTGTTGGTTGTTAGATGGCGTAAGGGGAGCAACTCCGCCCTCTGGACGTTTGCCTAACAACTCAATATTCTCAGCATAAATCTCTGTGGTGTATCTTGTCGCACCATTTTGGTCTGTCCAATTGCGAGTGCGAATTCTTCCTTCAAGATAAAGTTGAGTTCCTTTACGGATGTAATTTTCAGCAACTTTTGCCAATCCTCTCCATACAACAATATTGTGCCATTCCGTTCTGTCTGGAACGACGGTTCCACTTTGGGTTGTATACCCTTTTTCTGTGGTTGCAAGAGTGAAATTAGCAACAGGCATGTTCTGTTCAACATAGCGGACTTCAGGATCTTTTCCTACGTTTCCCACTAAGATAACTTTGTTTACTGACATTTTTCGTAGAATTTTTAGAAATTAATATTGTTTTTATTCAAACAAGGCAAATATAGAAATAAAATGGGAAAATGGTTTGTTGCTGTAAAAAAAATGCAAAAAACATGTTTGCTCTATTTGCTTCCTATATATATAATACTATTTGCTAATAAGTTTATAAATTGTGGTTTATAGGAAAAAACTATCCAAAAAAAACATACATTGCTTTTTTATTAACAATTAAACTTCTATATTTGCAGACCAAAATTTAAACGTTCTAAAGCATTTAAGTATAACAAAATAAATTTTTATCGAGATGACAAAAGCGGATATCGTTAATGAAATTTCAAAATCAACTGGAATCGATAAACTTGACGTTTTGAAGACTGTTGAATCATTTATGGATGAAGTCAAGAAATCGTTAAGTAATGGAGACAATGTGTATTTGAGGGGATTCGGTTCTTTTATAGTTAAGAAAAGAGCAGAGAAGACTGCTCGTAACATATCAAAGAATACAACGATCATCATCCCAGAACACAACATTCCAGCATTTAAACCAGCAAAGACTTTTGTCTCTGAGGTAAAGAAATAAAAGGATAATTAATAAACTTTTTAAATTTTAAGGATATGCCAAGTGGTAAAAAAAGAAAAAGACATAAAATGTCAACACATAAGCGTAAAAAAAGATTGAAGAAGAATCGTCATAAGAAACACTAATGACGACGCTGTGTGATTTATCTTAAAAAAGCAAGGACAAACTTAATGGTATTCCATCAGGTTTGTTCTTTGTTTTATGGAGATTTCTAATACTAAAAACAATATTTCTGTTTGCGCTATCCAAGAATAGCTTTTTCAAAACATTATTTTATAGATGAATAGCGAATTAGTAATTGACGTTCAAGCATCCAAAATTTCTATCGCACTGTTGGAAGAGAAGAAGCTGGTTGAATTTAACAGGGAAATTCAATCCGAGACTTTTTCTGTCGGTGATATTTACTTGGCCAAAGTGCGGAAATTGATGCCCGGACTAAATGCTTCATTCGTTGATGTGGGCTACGAGAAGGGTGCTTTCCTTCATTATCAGGATTTAGGTCCGCAGTTCTCCTCTATGGTGGCATACACCAAGGAGTTACTGAATAACAGGAAGCATACTCCTTCATTATCCAAATTTCAATTAAAGAAAGACTTAGACAAGAACGGCTCTATTGCTGATGTGCTTGTCCAAGGTCAGGAAATCTTTGTGCAGATTGCAAAAGAGCCTATTTCGACCAAGGGTCCGAGACTTACGTCCGAGATCTCTATTGCAGGTCGTTATTTGGTGCTGATGCCTTTTGCCGACAAAGTTTATGTATCCCAAAAGATTAAATCTCAAGAGGAACGCAACCGTATCAAGCAGTTGATGCGGAGCATTAAACCGAAAAATTTCGGTGTGATTGTGCGTACCGTAGCTGAGGGCGTAGATGTGAAGGAACTTGATGCCGAACTCAGGGCGTTGGTAAAACGTTGGGAAGTTGGTATGGAGAAAGCCAGCAGATCATCTAAGTTGCCTATACTCCTTTGTGAGGAGAGCGGCCGTACGGTTAGTATTCTAAGGGATATATTCAACCCTTCATTCGAGAACATTCACCTTAACGACCGTAAGGTCTACGAGGAGGTCTGCGATTACGTAAGACAGATTGCTCCAGAAAGAGTGGGTATCGTTAAGTTCTATGATGATGAACTGCCGATTTTCGATTACTTCGGAATCACCAAACAGATTAAATCTGGATTTGGAAGAACCGTGTCGTTTAAGAACGGAGCTTATCTGATTATAGAACACACTGAAGCTATGCACGTTATAGACGTGAATAGTGGAAACAAATCTAAAGCCGGAAATGATCAGGAAGAAAATGCCATCGAGGTGAATCTTGCTGCCGGTGATGAGATTGCACGTCAATTGCGCCTAAGGGATATGGGCGGTATCATTGTCGTGGACTTTATCGATATGGTGAAGCCCGAAAACAGACAAAAGCTTTACGATAGGATGAAAGAAAATATGCTTCACGACCGTGCAAGACATAACATCCTTCAGTTAAGCAAATTTGGATTAATGCAGATTACACGTCAACGGGTGCGTCCGGAGATGCACATCGAAACAGAAGAGGTGTGTCCAACGTGTTATGGGAAAGGTGTTTCACAACCTTCCATCTTGTTCGTAGATGCATTAGAGAACAAGATTGATTATTTGACGAACAGCTTAAAGATTAAGAGGTTTAAACTGATGGTTCACCCTTATGTCGCGGCGTTCATCAATCGAGGTTTTCCTTTCTTTACCCTGAAATGGAAATGGAAACGTAGGTTCAAGTCCTCATTCTCACTTATTCCTTCGCAGAGCCTTTCATTCTTGCAATATCAATTTTATGATGAGCAAGGAAATGAAATCGATTTGAGGGAGGAGGTAGAGACTGTCTCTACAAAAGGATGATGAGTGACCGTTGAAAAATTTTTGGAGGAAAGGATTTCGGATCCTTTCCTCCTTTTTTTTATTTGGGCGAAGCCCAAATAACCAATTAGGCCAATTGGCCTAATCGGTTCCACCCTTTGGGTGGATAATTTCTAAAACGATTTTCAACTCTCGTTCTAAAATGCTAATTTTGTGACGGATTTGAAATCAGTAGGTTCCAATCCTTATTCTGACTAATACAAAACAACAATTATGGCTCATTTGATAGCTCCTTCTTTGCTCTCCGCTGATTTTGGCAATCTGCGTAAGGAGGTGGAGATGATAAACAATAGCGAGGCCGATTGGCTTCATCTCGACATCATGGATGGCGTTTTCGTGCCGAACATATCTTTCGGTATGCCCGTCATTGCCAGCGTGAACAAATACTGCACAAAACCGCTTGATGCGCACTTGATGATTGTGGAACCCGATAAGTTTATCGACGATTTCCATCGTTTGGGTGCTGCCGTTTTGAATGTCCACTACGAGGCTTGTGTGCACCTTCATCGTTCTATCCAACGCATCAAATCGTTGGGCATGAAGGCTGGTGTTACGCTCAACCCGCACACTCCGGTTTCTGTTTTGGAGGAGATTGTAGCTGATGTTGACTTGGTGATGTTGATGTCTGTAAATCCAGGTTTTGGCGGACAGCAATTTATTGAAAACACCATCGACAAAACCCGTCGTTTGAAGGAGTTGATTTTGAAACGTAATTCACAGGCTGTTATCGAGATTGATGGTGGCGTGAACTACGAGACAGGCAAACGCCTTTTGGAGGCTGGAGCCGATGTCTTGGTTGCCGGTAGCTTCGTTTTCGGAGCTGAAAATCCAACTGAGACAATCGCAAATTTGAAACGTCTTTAAGTAAGATAAAGGGTCGAAACTTTCCTTTCGACCCTTCTTTTTTGAAATTTATTACTTGTTTGGTCTGCTAGGTCGGGAGATTGTTCGTTTGCTGAATCTCTTTTGATTAGACCCTTTCTTTCTGTTTTGTAATCTATTTGTATGGATTTAATTTTAACTGTTTTAAATAATCAGTCTTGTAAAATAGATAAAATATGAGATGCGTCTCAGTCACCCAGCGAACGTTCCGTTCGCTAAAAAATTCGTGCAAATACATGACTGCACAGAACTTCGGGCAAGCGAGATAATCTTCGTGTTCTCAAATGACCAAAAATAAGAATAATTAGTGATAATTCGTGTTTAAAAGATTTGTATGGAGTCTTTTTTGTTTTTGCATAAGATGCCGTTTGTCCGTTTGCTATTTCCTCTGCTTTTGGGAATTGTGTATGGCATGTATTTCTCATTCGGGAAGGTAGGGCTATTCCTTCTTGATTTTTTTGGTGTTGCTCTGTTTTTCTCGTTCATTTTGTCGTTTACTAAATTAAAGTATCGGTTAGGGTGGATGTTTGGATTCTCGCTTACCTGTTTCTTGTTTCTGTTGGGCGCAATCCTTATTGATAAAGAAAAAACGGCTTTATGGATGCCTGAAAATGGCAGCGGTGATATTTTTTTGTCTGAGATCGTTTCTGCTCCCGAAGAGAGAAAATCGTCGATGAAATGTCTTGTCACACTTCAAAAAGTAGATCAGAAGAATGCTTTTTCCGTGAACGAAACCGAGGCATTCCTGTATCTGTATCTTCCGAAAGACAGTATATCATTGAATCTACAGGCGGGTGATGTGCTGGCCTTTCCTGATAATCTCTTCCGAGATTCAAAACTGAATCCGGGCGAGTTCGATTATGCGGAATATCTCAGAAAAAAAGGCATCTCAGGATCTCTTTATCTTCCGTCAGGGAAATGGATGAAAGTGGGTTCGGACGAACATTTTTCGTTGAATGCGTGCGCTATGAATGTGCAGAGAGCTTTACTGGATAAACTGAGAAAATATGATTTTCCAAAAGATGAGTTTGCCGTACTGTCAGCTATGGTCTTGGGAAATAGGGAGTTTATGGATAAAGACATAAAAAACAGCTATGCCAATACGGGTGCAAGCCATATTTTGGCGGTGAGCGGTTTGCATGTCGGTGTGGTCTTTTTTGTGCTGAGTTTTGTGCTGAGTTTATTTTGGAAAGAGCGGCATGCACGTTGGTTGCGAACCGTTGTGTTGCTGCTGGCATTGTGGTCGTATGCCTTTATCACGGGCTTGCCTTCGTCAGTGGTGCGGGCTTCGGTCATGCTTTCGTTTGTCTGCCTAGGGATGGCTCTTAATCGGAAATCCTCTATCTATAATACAATGGCGGCTTCTGCTTTTTTCATGTTGCTCTATCATCCGTTTTATCTGTTCGACGTCAGCTTTCAACTTAGCTATATGGCCGTGTGGTCTATCGTGGCATTTCAACCGAAGATCTATGCGATGTTTTCTTTCAAAAGATGGTTGCCTCAGAAGTTATGGTCGTTACTCTCAGTCTCGTTGGCGGCTCAAATTGGAACGGTGCCTATTTCGTTGTACTATTTCCATCAGTTTGCCAACTATTTTTGGCTGTCGGGCTTTGTGGTGGTGCCGCTCTCGGCAGTGGTCATTTACCTTGCCATCTTTCTTTTTGCCTTGCCTCCGATTCCTTATTTGTGCGATTTTGTGGCTGTTGTTTTGAACGTTGTGCTTTGGGTGATGAACCAATCCATCTATTGGATTGAGCGGTTCCCTTTGGCTACTATCTATAATATTCGATTTGGTATGGTGGATGTTGCCTTTGTCTTTCTGATTGTTACCTTATTATATATGTCTCTCTCCGTTACCACTGTCCGTAATCTTCGGGCTTTGATGTTGTCGGTAATGCTCTATTTTGCTTTTCTCTTTTGCGAGAAATGGGAACGTTTTGATTACGAATATTTTGCGGTCTATAACATAAAAAATGCCTCGGTGGTGAATCGATTCGGTAAAGGAGAAAACTTTTTGTTGACTGATGCACCCGTTGCGGAAGTCTCTTCGCACGTCTCTAATTTTTGGATGGATAAGGCTGCTTCGCTACCTCAAACGTCTAAATGTGAGACATTTGAAATAGAGTCATGTAGGATCTTTTGTCTAAAAAGCAATGACCTGAAGAACAAGGAAGTCTATGGAAAATTGAATGTAGATGTGTTGGTGTTGGGTAGAGATGTGGACTTTACTTTAGATGAATTGAATAATTATTTCAATTTTAAACAGATTGTTTTGGATAGTTCCAATTCTTGGAAATATAGGAAACGGATGAAAAAGGCTTGTCTGGCGGCGAATGTCAAGTTTTATGATGTGGTGGAGTCGGGAGCTTTTTTGATAGAAAGGTGATGAAATAAAAAAATCTAACGGAGTTGGATGGTCCTTCTCCGTTAGATTTGTGTGAGTTGGATTAGAAAGTCATATCTTCGTTCACTTTCATCAACTTAAATTTGTTGTTGAGTGTGAGATAGATACCGAATGAGAAATCTGTCTTTTCGTGATCTAGATCATAGTAAGCCTGAGCTTCTGCGCCGAATCCTAATCCTTTATATTGGTGCTCGTAGAAGAGTTTACCTGTGACCATGTTCCTGTCGGCCTGCTCAAATGCGTTGTCGAAGTAGGCAATGGATTGGAAAAGGTAGCTTCCGCGAGGTGCGACAAACTTCTTTGCTTTCCAATAACCAGCCTGGAACTTGATTTTTTTGCTTTGCAATGTCAAGTTAGGATAAATGCCCCAACCGCTTTTGTAGTGTGTGCCGATTACGCCTGAGTTGTTTTTAAATCCGAATACATCCAAATCGAGGGTTGTCTTTTTGATAAACAAGTTTGGAGAGTTGATGCTTGATGTCAAACCCACCATTCCGTTGGCCAATGTTTCGATGCAAGTGTCTTGTAGTGAAGTGAACTGTCCGCCTCTGTGTGTGGCTAAAATGTGAACAGGAACAGAGAGCTCGAATGTCTTACGGTTTTGCTTGTTTCCGATGAGGAAGAAACGGTTTACCCAACCAAAGGTGAAACGCTCTTGTTTGGCATCGTCAGGGACGATGAAAACCTCCCAGTTGCACCATAAGTCAGACTCCCAGTATTTAGTATCCGTAAATACCTGCAAGCCGTTTTCTTGGTTGGCGTAGAGGTAACGGTCAAAGTCGTACATTGGCTCGTAGAGCTTGTGGCTAAGGTTGCCGTAGAGTGTTCCGCCTACAACAGTGAGCCAGTTGGTTGGCTGATATTCGATTCTTACGATTGGCCACGCTTTTCTGATGCCCTCGTCATCTCCGGCAATTCCTGCAAGATGTGCTCCTGCTGTGATGGCTGCCTTATCGTTTATCTGATAGGATAGGGTAGGGTCCAAGAAGAAACCAAGGGCTGTATATCCTTTGGTGTAAGGTAAGAAATACTCTGCGTTACGTGTGAAGGTATTGCAGTAAACGCCCAGGTATAGATTGCGGTTGTTCTCTGCTTTGAATTTCTCGGGATGCTCCATCAACAGTCCAAATCCTTCTGTCTCTGGTAATTTTGCTGAGATAGAGTCGTCTTGTCCTTGTACGGCTCCCGTTCCTAAAAGGAGAGCAAAGAGGAGGCTTTTAATGTTTTTCATTTTTTACTTGTTTTGATCGGTTTTCTTGTTAGCAAGTAAAAAGGACAACCGGTTGACAGTTGTCCTTTTTCTCCTTTATTTGTATATGAAAAATATCAATATGATCTTGCAAATAATACTCTGCTTTTAGAAGGCTTGCCAGTAACCATACAGGCACCTGGCTCCTTGTCGTCATCAAGATAGGTGTCGAAAGGCACACAACGGATAGTTGCTTTGGTCTCTTCTTTGATCTTGGCTTCGGTCTCTGAAGTGCCGTCCCAATGGGCTAGAACAAATCCTCCCTCTTCGATCTTCTCTTTGAACTCTTCGTATGAGTCTGCTTTCTTGATCATTGTCTTTCTATAATCGAAAGCCTTTTGATAGATGTTCTTCTGAATCTTATCCAAAAGATCTGCGATGTAATTCTCTACACCTTCGATATTGACGGTCTCCTTAGTAAGGGTATCGCGGCGGCAAACCTCGATTGTTCCGTTCTCTAAGTCTCTACCACCCATAGCCAAACGTACAGGAACGCCCTTCAACTCATACTCAGCAAATTTCCATCCTGGTTTCTTTGCGTCGCTGTCGTCGTATTTTACTGAGATGCCCTTTGCCTTCAATTTATCCATGATCTCTTGAACCTTCTCTGAAATCTGAGAAAGTTGCTCTTGGCTCTTGAATATAGGAACAATGACAACCTGGAAAGGAGCTAACTTTGGAGGAAGTACCAAACCGTTGTCGTCAGAGTGAGTCATGATCAAAGCACCCATCAAACGAGTAGAAACACCCCAAGATGTTGCCCAAACGTAATCGGTCTTTCCGTCTCTTGTCATGAAAGTAACGTCAAATGCTTTTGCGAAGTTCTGACCCAAGAAGTGCGAAGTTCCTGATTGAAGAGCCTTGCCGTCTTGCATCAAAGCCTCGATAGTGTAAGTGTCAACGGCACCAGCAAAACGCTCTGTCTCTGATTTTACACCCTTGATAACTGGCATTGACATGATGTTTTCAGCAAAGTCAGCATAAACATTCAACATCTTCTGAGCCTCTGCCTCAGCCTCTTGATAAGTCTCGTGGGCAGTGTGACCCTCTTGCCACAAGAACTCTGCTGTACGGAGGAAAAGACGTGTACGCATTTCCCAACGAACAACGTTGGCCCATTGGTTGCAGAGGATAGGAAGGTCTCTGTATGATTGAACCCAATTCTTATATGTGCTCCAAATGATAGTCTCCGATGTTGGTCTTACGATGAGCTCCTCTTCCAATTTAGCTTCTGGATCTACAACGACACCTGTTCCATCAGGGTTTGTCTTTAATCTGTAGTGAGTTACAACTGCACACTCTTTAGCGAATCCCTCTACGTGGTCTGCCTCTTTGCTTAAGAATGATTTTGGAATGAATAGTGGGAAGTAAGCGTTCTGGTGACCCGTCTCTTTGAATCTACGGTCCAACTCGTTTTGCATTTTCTCCCATATAGCATATCCGTATGGTTTGATGACCATACAACCTCTTACTGCCGCATTTTCGGCAAGGTCTGCTTTTACTACTAGATCGTTATACCATTGTGAATAGTTTTCACTACGTGGTGTTAATTCTTTTGCCATATCAATTATTGGTAATGGCGTCTACGCGCCTTTTTTTGTTACGTTGTTGTTTGTGCGATAGTCGGTTGCCTTTCGCTCTACAAAATTATAAAATAAATAAGTATCGCAAGTCCTTCACCTGCATAAAATTGTCGGAGTGACAGCTCCTGCCTTGGTCGATGGCTTTCGCCTGACAAATGAAATACTTATTTCAGTTTTCCTTCTCTCTCCAATTGCTTGGCTTCGTTCCAATATTTGTCCATCTCTTCGAGCGACATTTCCTTCAAGTCTTTGCCTTGTTTCAATGTTTTTTGCTCCAAATAGTTGAATCTGCGGATGAATTTTCTGTTGGTACGTTCGAGCGCATTCTCAGGATTGATTTTGTAGAGTCTTGCGGCATTGATCATGCTGAACATCAAATCTCCAAATTCATCCTCCATCTTATCGGCATCCATATTGTTGATTTCTGCCTTAAGCTCGTTGTACTCTTCCTGAACTTTATCCCAAACCTGCTCCTTTTTGTCCCAATCGAAGCCTACGTTGCGGGCTTTGTCTTGAACGCGGTAAGCCTTGATGAGTGCGGGTAGGGCATCGGGCACGCCAGACAAAACGGTTTTGTTTCCGTCTTTCTCCTTTTGCTTAATCTGTTCCCAAGTCTGTTCAACCTGACCGGCAGTCTTAGCCTCGCCTGTACCATAAATATGTGGGTGGCGAAAAATGAGCTTGTCGCAAAGAGTGTTGCAGACGTCGGCAATGTCGAATTCCTCTTTCTCCGAAGCCATCTTTGAATAGAAAACAATATGTAGCAGCACGTCACCTAACTCTTTCTTCACGTCGTTCATGTCTTTCTTCATGATGGCGTCGCAAAGCTCGTAAGTCTCTTCGATCGTGTTGGGACGTATGCTGTCGAATGTCTGTTTCTTATCCCATGGACATTTCTCTCTGAGCTCGTCCATGATGGTAAGCAACCTTTCGAATGCTTTCAATTTGTCCTCCATATTGTTCATATCGTTTATGCTTGATTACGGTGGTAATGAAAAACTCGCTTTATATGTCTCCGTTCTCTTTTAACAGCTTCGTGGCAGCCTCAAGGTCTTTCTCCATGACGTTGAGTTTGATGCCTCCAAATGCAGGTGAAGAGGGTGCGAAGATTTGATTGATGAATTCGTCTTGAAGAAAACAGTCTATGCCGTTTGCCTCCAATAGGCCTTTTGCGATGTATGCAGTCGATTGGTTTGAAAACCTTGCTACGACGGCCGTTCTTTCTTTGTCGTTCATATTGTTTCTATGTTTTTATCGCCACATGGAATCTTCTTTCACTCCAATCTTTCCGAATGAAATGATGTAAAGAGTAAGCAGTGGTAGGAATATGTCAAATAACGGAATGGAGAAAATATACATCTTCTCCTGAAGGAATTTGCATGTCTTGTTGATGATGATTGCCTGGAAAAGGAATCGAATCAATGCTATTCCTGCAGTTATTCCCGCAAAGATGAAATGTTGGTTGATTAAGAAATATCCTAACAGAGCGAACAATAATATGTAGAACAGACCTCTGGAGAAGACCTCGCAACCTATTCTCATCTTAGAAGAGAGGGTGTATTGTGAACTGGTGCTGAGGTGACGCTCTTTCTGAATACGGAAAGATTTGAATGTCATCTTTCTATGAGAGTAGGAGATGCTCTTTTCTGAAAATTCTACACTTGTGTTATGCTTGTTGGCAGTCTCTTGAACAAAGAGGTCGTCGTCGCCCGAAACCAAATTCAGGTGAGATGCAAATCCTTTGTTCTTGAAGAACAATGATTTTTTATAAGCTAAGTTTCGTCCTACGCCCATGTAAGGTTTGCCCTTGATGGCAAATCCCATGTACTGCATAGCGATGAACATCACATCATAACAGATTAATGAGTTGACAAAACCATTTTTGAGTGAGTGAGCTCCATAACCGAGTACGATGTCGGTCTTGTCGCTGAAGTTCTGCATCATGTTGGCAATCCAGTATTTGCTGGCTGGCTTACAATCAGCATCTATGAGCAGCAGATGTTCGAAACGGGCAGCTTTGATACCCACCGTCAGACACATCTTTTTACGGCTCATATATTTCGCATCCATGGGAAGAAATGTGTGGTACAAGTTTGGATAGTGTTTCTGCAATTTCTCCAAAAGGTCGCTACTCTCATCGGTCGAACCGTCGTTTACAACGATCACCTCAAACTCCGGATATTCCTGCTCCAATACGGATGGAAGGAATTGCTCCAGATTGTCAGCCTCGTTTTTCGCACAGATGATGATAGAAACCGGTGGTTTCTGTTTGCTGTAAGGGTGATTTCCTTTTTGGATCTTATTTCCCAACATCCAAATGCCGTTATAATAGTGCAGATAGTAGTATGCTTGTATTAAAAAAGCTAATACAAACACACCACATACTATTTGGATTCCTAGTGATAACGATAAAAATTCTTCTACAATAAACATTTCTCTTGTTGATTTTTCTTGTCGTGAAAACTACTTATTCGTTAAATTTCAGTGGAAATGACAGAACCTGGCAACTTTCTAAGATTGTATCTTGATGCCATGATTTCCCCATAAGCTCCAGCAGAACGAATTGCCAAAAGGTCTCCTCTTTGTGTCTCGTTCAAATCGGTGTCTTTCAAGAACACGTCTGAAGATTCGCAGATAGGACCTACAACATCGTATTTTTGAGGCTCTTTATCGGATGTGATATTCTCTATTCTGTGGTATGCTTCGTAAAGCGCAGGACGGATCAGATCTGTCATACCTGCATCTACGATGGCAAATTGTTTTGACTTGCCTTTCTTTACGTAAGTAACCTTTGTGATGAGGCTTCCGCATTGGGCAACGATAGAACGTCCTGGTTCGCAGTGTAGGCGTTGGCCTGGTCTTAACTTAAGGTGTTTTCCAAATAAATGGAAGTAAGAGTCAAAGTCTGCTATCGGCATGTGGTTAGGGTGCTCGTAGTTGATTCCGAGACCTCCGCCAATGTTGATGTTTTTGACTTGAATTCCTTTCTTCTCGAACTCATCCTGCAATTCGTTGATGCGTACGCAAAGATTCTCGTAAGAAGAGAGGTCTGTGATTTGTGAACCAATATGGAAGTGAAGTCCGATGAACTCAAGGTTGGGCAATGTCTTGATTTTTGCAATGACATCATCCAAATCCTCTAAGTTGAAACCGAATTTATTCTCGCTCAAACCTGTTGTGATGTAGTGGTGAGTGTGCGCATCTACATTTGGATTGACGCGGAGCTTGACGTGGGCTGTTTTTCCCTTCTTTCCTGCCAACTCGTTGATCACTTCCAATTCAGGAATAGACTCAGCGTTGAAGCAGAAAATGTCGTTATCCAATGCGAGGTTTATTTCCCAATCGGTCTTTCCTACACCTGCAAATACAATTTTAGAGGCAGGAAAACCAGCCTTGATGGCTGCGTCCACCTCTCCGCCGCTTACACAGTCGGCACCTAAGCCAGCCTTTGCAATCGTCTTTAGGATGCTAGGGTTGGCATTTGCCTTGATGGCATAATGAGGTTCGAAACCGTATTTGCCAGCTTCTGTATTTACTGTTTTCAGTGTATTATTTAAAAGCTCCATATCATAATAGTAGAAAGGAGTCTCAATATTTCTTAGTTTCACAATTGGAAAATTTCCCTTTATCATTTTCTTAAATATTGGTTTCGTTATAAGTGTTCTGTTGTTTGTCTTTGTTGGATTTCGATGCTATTTTCAACAGAAAAGAGACCGAAAGTTTTTCCAAACGAGCGCAATAGAGCTTGCTCTAAATCGTCGATTGCGGTTAAAACTTATTCAAAGACAATCAAACGCAGCCCCTCTTTTTATTCTGTTTTTTTACGGTGATAATTAATAGAACTCACCTTTATTAAAATAGTGCTTTGTGAAGAGCTTTCAAAGCATCAGCCTTATCTGCAGTGTGGATAAGGAAGGAGATGTTGTGGAAGCTTCCTCCGTAAGAGATCATTCTTACCGGGATGTTCTTAAGCGCATCTACAATCTTAGCCTGGAAACCTATGTTCTCGTCAGGAAGGTCACCTACTACGCAGATGATGGTCATGTCCTTATGAACAGTAACGGTACCGAACTTCTTTAGATTGTTTACAATGTCGTCCAAGTACTTGTTGTCGTCTATCGTGACAGAGAGTCCTACCTCCGAAGTGGTGATCATGTCGATAGGCGTTTTGTAAGTCTCGAAAATCTCAGAAATTCTGCGGAGGAATCCGTGAGCCAAAAGCATTCTGCCCGATTTGATCTTAATGGCAGAGATACCCTCTTTGGCAGCGATGGCCTCAATCTTGTTAGGAGTGAAGTCTGTCGAGATAAGCGTACCGCAAGTTTCAGGTTGTATGATGTTCATTAACCTTACAGGAATATTGGCCAACTTAGCCGGAAGAATGCAGGTTGGGTGCAGAATCTTGTTGCCGTTGCCGAAGTAGGAGAGTTCTGCAGCCTCGTCGAAGCTTAACTTCTCGATTGGTTTGGCCTCTTTCACAATTTTGTAATCGTTGTTGTAGATGCCGGCCATGTCAGACCAAATCTGGATCTCTTCTGCTTGAACGGCTGCTCCTATAAGTGAAGCAGAGTAGTCGCTACCGCCTTTGCGGAAGTTGTCTATCTCGTTGTAAGCGTTTTTGCAGATAAAACCTTGAGTAATGTAGAAGTCAGCGTTACCGGCAGCCTCAATTTCTTTTGTGATGTTCTCTTTGATGAACTTAGTGTCTGGCTCTTCGTTCTTGTCGATGCGCATGAAGTTGAGCGCAGAAATCGATTTGGCGTTGATGCCTTTCTCCTTCAAGTATTCGGAGAAAAGGTAGCTAATGATGAGTTCGCCTTGAGCCACGATTTTTTTCTCTTCAAAGAGAGTGAATATGTCTTTTGAGAGGTTTCGTATCTCGTCGAAAAAGTTCTTTAGTTCGACAATCACCTCTTCAGTTTTCTTTTCATTGAAAAGCTCTTTTGCCAAGTTGAGATATTTTCTCTCCAGCGAGTTGGTAAGCTCTTTTGCGCCGTCTGGATTTTTCTTGTATAGATAATCGGCAATCTCAATGAGTATGTCCGTTGTTCCACTCATGGCGGAGAGTACGATTATGTTGCCTTTCCCCTTTGCGTTAGCGATGAGGGAAGCTACATCTTTTATTCTTTGGGCTGAAGCTACGGCTGAGCTTCCGAATTTTAATACCTTCATACAGAAATCTCCTTTTAGTAGTTAGTTAAATTTCAATTTTCAACGCATTGTAAGCTTTATTCACTTTTTCGCGAGCCTCTTCAACAGATGCTCCGCGTGCAAGAAGAACAGCCATGCGTCGATGACCTTTTACTTCGGGTTTACCGAAAATCCTGATTTGTGAGTCAGGGATGGAGAGAGCCTCTTCGATGTTAGAGAACGAAACGTGATCGCTCTCTCCGTTCACAACAATCGCTTTAGATGCTGATGGTCCGTGGAATGCAATGTTTGGAATTGGCAATCCGAGGATGGCACGAACGTGAAGTGCAAACTCAGAGAGGTCTTGCGAAATCATGGTTACCATACCTGTGTCGTGCGGACGAGGAGAGACCTCGCTGAAGATGACCTCGTCACCCTGAACGAACATCTCAACACCGAATATTCCGAAGCCACCAAGAGCGTCGGTTATCTTTTTAGCAATCTCTTTTGCTTTCTCGAGTACATTATTGTTCATTGGTTGGGGCTGCCAAGATTCTTGGTAGTCACCGTCTTTTTGGTAGTGACCAATCGGTTCAAGGAAACTTGTTCCGCCGATGTGTCTTACGGTCAATAAAGTGATTTCATAATCGAACTTTACAAATCCCTCTACGATGACCTTTCCGGCTCCTGCACGACCGCCTTCCTGGGCAATGTGCCAAGAGTTGTCGATGTCGGCCTCCGATTTGATAGTGCTCTGTCCGTGACCGGATGAACTCATGATAGGTTTAACCACGCAAGGGATGCCTATCTCTTTTACTGCCTCTTTGAACTCGTTGTATGTTGCGGCGAATTTGTAGTGAGAGGTGTGCAAGCCCAACTCTTCAGCCGCAAGTCTTCTGATGCCTTCCCTGTTCATGGTAAGGAAAGCGGCCTTTGCTGTTGGGATGACGTTGTAACCCTCTTTCTCCAATTCAATCAAAGTAGGAGTGGCTATGGCCTCTACCTCAGGGATGATGTAGTCTGGTTTCTCCTTCTCGATGATCTCTCTCAGCTTAGCTCCGTCGAGCATTGAGAGAACATACGATTTGTGAGCTATTTGCATGGCAGGTGCATTGGGGTATTTGTCCAAGGCAACGACCTCGACGCCGAGACGTTGTAATTCAATTGCGACTTCTTTACCCAATTCTCCTGAACCGCATAGAAGGGCTTTCTTGCCTCCTTGGGTTAATACTGTGCCTATTTTTGCCATGACATTGTAGTTGAAAAAAATAATCACAAAGTTAAGCAATTTATTGCATATATTGGGCTGAAATCTTGGAAGATTAATCTCCAAGAACCATCTGTTTTGATTTTTTCCGTAAGGAGGATTTTGTAATGAGAAATCGTAAGTTTTTGGAGGGTAGAAATGGGGAGTTGTAAGATGGTTTGGAAGCTAAGGCCAAAAAGTTTTGAAAACGTACAGGTCAAAACAGCCGCGAAGGCGGCTATACAGTAATAGCCGCGGACGAAGTCCGTGGTTAACAGTGCAATAAAAAGGCAATATTTGTAGTGCCGGATAGGTACTACATAGATAATCAAAAAAACAAATTGTTTTTTATATTAAGCAAAAGGATAATTCATAAATTACAAAAAGTCATTACATTTGTACAGAAAAACAAAATTCTATCTTGTTGAGAAAATTTCGAATCGTAATAAAATTATGAGTTATACGAAAATCATCTATCATGTTATTTTTAGTACATATCGTAGGGAACGCACTATTTTTCCTGAAAAAGAACATGATCTTCATGCATATATTTCCGGTAGCATAACATCAAAAAAAGGATTTGTATATTCTATAAATGGAATGGATGATCATATACATATTGTTTGTGATATCCCTCCCACTTCATCTATTAGTGAGACCTTAAAAATAATAAAACAATCTTCTAGTAAATGGGCAAAAGAAAGTGGATTTTTCCCTAGATGGAATGGATGGGAACAAGGTTATTCTTTATTTACATGTTCTTATTCTTCTTTAAAACGTGTGACAGATTATGTGAATAATCAAAAGAATCATCACCATAGAATGACATTTGGAGAAGAGTTGAAGTGCTTTTTTGATGAAATGAAAATAGAATATGATGAAAGATATTTGCCAAGGTAATCATAGATCATGTCTGTTTTTTGACCCAAAATTCACTCATTTTTTCATCTTAATGATTATCTATGCAGTACCTGTTCGGCACTGCTAATTGGCTATTGTTGTGAATCTTGCCACCGGAGGCGATGCCCCCGGCTATTGCTATGTAGCCGCCTTCGCGGCTGTTTAAACCACTAGATTTCCAGACCCATCTTTTGAGCACACTACCCTTCAGGGTCCTACTGAAGAGCAATGCTTAGATTCCCTTTCTACAACCCATGATTCACATCTCTCTCTTCGTCACTTTCGGTGATCTCTTTGATGGAGAATGTGAGGGGTTTTACGAACTCCGATTTGCGGTATTGACAGTTGGACAACAGACAGTGCTCGCAGTGCAAGCAGGCGCATGAATCAGAGTGAATAGATACGATGGAGCCGATTGTAAGTTGTTTCTCAATGACTTCCTTCAACTTTTCGCATGAGTCGTGACCCTGCTCAATGGTGTAGTACCAAGGCAATGTGAGGTCGCAGTCGATGAAGGCTGTGCTTCCGTATTTAATGGTCTTCAGGTTGTGGAGGTCTATCCATTCGGGGTGCTTGTCCTTGTCTATGGCGCTAGTGAGGTGAGAAAGCATCTCCTCGTCGGCCTGGTCGAGCAAGTTGGCCGTCGTTTTGCTAAGAATACCTACGCCTGTAATCATGATGATGCCACCGAAGATAAGGGCGAGCAAACTATCAATCCATGCAATGTGGGTGAAGTAGAGTATCAACAGACCCGTTACCAAACCGATGGTCGAATAGGTGTCGGACTGTAGGTGTTTGCCTCCCGCAATAAGTGCAATGGAGTTGTGCTTACGTCCTACGCGTATGCTGTACCAGCCTAAAATGTAATTGACAATTCCGGCTACGGTTACTACGATGATACCAATGTCAAGCTTATCGGGGAAGGATGGGTCGACCAACCTCTTCACACCCTCGATGATGATGAGCAGTCCGGCAATGAAGATAAGGATTCCCTCGATGGAGGCACTTATCAATTCTATCTTTCCATGACCGAAGGGATGCTCCTTGTCTCGCGGTTGAGCAGACATCCTCAAACTGAAGAAACTAATGAAACCAGCTACCACATTGACAATGCTCTCCATGGCATCTGTCAAGATACCCACTGAATTGGTGAGGTAAAATGCAAAAAACTTTCCGGCAAGCAGAATCACAGAGACAGAAACGATGCATTTCTGTACCTTAATCTTTAGTTTGTTTTCTTCGCTGATTTCCATTTGTACTTAGTTTAATGATTCAAATAAATAGATTTCTAAAGATGAAAAAGTTGTCTTAATCTACGGTCCACAAGTCTCTTTAATTCAGAATTTTTTCATCGTAAAAATTCAGCAAATATATCTAATATTCGGTTACGAGGGTCTTCGTCCGGCAAAATTTTAATGTCTTGTTTTTAACTATTTAAGAATCAGCGAAAACCTTAAAAAAGAGATCTTTTCAGAAATGAAAAAAAATAAATTGTTCCATTTGCGAACATCTGTGGTTTGAACTACCTTCGCAGTCGAAATAAATCGATTGGTATGACAAACAAGAAAAAAATCAAATACGTTATCATTCTTTTGATAGTGATAGCTTTAGGTATTTGGATTGCGTCTCGTTGGAACGTATGGTTCGGTAATCCAGAGGAACCAGCCTATGTCGTTTCTAAAACTCCCACGCGTGTTCTTTTAACCATGGGTAACTCCGGAAAGAATTCAAGGGCCGTCAGTTGGACTTGTGATACAGTCTTGACCGAGGCTTATCTGGATTTGGTGAAGGTGGGTGCCGCAGATACTTCACACATCAAGGCTCAGGGTCAGATTTGTAAGTCGAGATCAGGCGTCTCTGCTATTTACAATGCCTTCATGGATTTCTTGACTCCTAATTCTAACTACCGCTACCGTGTACGTAATAATAGCGTTGCGTCAGATTGGTTCCAATTTGCTACGCATAGGGATTCTGCCACTAGCAGCTGCTCTTTCATCTATTTTGGAGATGTTCAGGATGGCGACAGCAACTCGGTGACAAAAAGCTTGTTCCGAGATATTTTTACAAAGAATAATGACATTGATTTTGCCTTGTTTGGAGGAGACTTCATAGAGAGACCAATGGACAAATATTGGGAGATGGGCATCTCATCTTTGGATACAGTGGCTACTTCATTACCTATCTTGGCTATTCCAGGAAATCATGAGTATTTGAAGGGGGTTACCCGTAAGTTGGACCGTCGTTACGATTATGTCTTTCCTTATTATTTGGATTCAAAGCTTCGTAAGAATCATGTTTTCACTTTCCCATTCGGAAATGTACGCTTCTACTTCTTGGATTCAAACCGCGATTTTTGGAACTATTACGCTCAACGTAAATGGCTGAAGAGGGAGTTGGATAAGTCTTCCGCGACTTGGAACATTGTTGTGCTTCACCATCCAATCTATTCGTTGAAGGGATCTGTGAATGGATTGCTTGTCCGTGCGGCTTTCGAGTCGGTGATAAACAAGGGTGATGTTGATTTGGTTCTTCAAGCTCATGAACATGGTTATGGTAGACGTGCTACTTACGATGAAAAAGGCAATTTGACAACGCCAGTCTATACGGTATCCTATTTCTCTGAAAAAGGTTACGCCCTTACGTTTGGCGGAGATTATGACAGATGGGGCTCTTATTACAGATATTATCAGAAGATAGAGGCGAATGCCGATACCTTGTCATTACGTACCTATACTTCGGAAGGAATTTTGTATGACGATATCCAATTGGTAAAGGATGGCGAAACGACAAAGGTTTTGGACAATGCCAAGAATATCCCGATGAAGGTAGATCTTCCTGAGACTTTCATCAAGCAGAAAGGCGAAAGCAAATATCAGAAAGCCAAGGCTATTATTGATGAATGGAAAAACGAGAACGGCGTGAAATAAACACGTACCCGATTTAAATAGAAATGCCTCGAAACATGGATGTCGTGTTTCGAAGCATTTTTCTCTGTATTCATTTTCGGGCTGAAAGCCCAGTATTCATTAGCCCAGGGCAATATTTATCCCAGATTCCGCAATAGAAAAAAAGTCATTATATTTGAGCATAAATTCTAATGCGTAGCAATAGAGAAAATACAATTATGGACTTTGATATAACCTTTACCAGCAAAGAGATTACGCCCTGGGGCGGAATGGTATTTTTGAAAGA
>Ga0208458_1000971_pt1 | contig 26148 bp, 25 predicted proteins | sample AD_UKC085_MetaG_FD_184432 | JGI IMG/M metagenome (GOLD analysis project Ga0208458, IMG submission 184432) | Active sludge microbial communities of municipal wastewater-treating anaerobic digesters from USA - AD_UKC085_MetaG (SPAdes) (version 2) | ecosystem: Engineered > Bioreactor > Anaerobic >... | reverse complement strand
TGGGGATTTGTCATCACGATGGTGATCATTTTCGTGATTTTTTACTTTCTGCTGATTCGCCCGCAACAGAAAAAACAGAAAGAACTCAAGGCGATGCTGGACAATCTTGCCTATGGCGATATGGTGATGACCACCGGAGGAATACACGGCAAGATTACCGGGTTGACCGATGCGGTCATCACGCTGGAAATTGCCGATAAAGTAAGAATCAAGGTTGCCAGAAGCGCCATCGGGGCTGTTATGCAAAAGTCCGGATCTGCCGCTCCGGCGCCTTCAACAAAGTAATCATTATCGAAAGGGGCATTTCATGTTCAAATCTTTGAAGCTCAGAGGAGCGATCACTTTAATTGTTTGTCTTGGCTCTTTATATTTCTTAATCCCGACATTTATCTCCAACATACCTTCTCCCTGGGATAAATACATGTTTAAAGAAAAAATTCATCTGGGACTTGATTTGCAGGGAGGCATGCACCTTGTTCTGGAAATTGACACCGATAAGGCTCTGGATGCCATGGTCGAGCGGACATCCGCCGATTTAAAAGAATCCCTGATGGACAACAAAGTGCGTTTCCGTAATCTGGAGAAAGCGCAAAACGCGAAAATCTCCATGGAACTGGCGGATTCCGACGGGAAAACGACGCTGGAAAAAGTTCTTCGCGACAATTATCCCGACTTCGAAATAGAATCGACCGCTTCGCGGGAGGGGGGACAGTTTGTCACGTTGAAAGTTAACGACAAACGGGCGGCGGAATTAAAAAAATTAACGGTGGAACACTCCCTGGAAACCATCAGAAACAGAGTGGATCAGTTTGGAATCTCGGAGCCGGAAATTATACCGGAAGGAAACAACCGGATTCTAGTTCAGCTCCCCGGAATCAAGGATCCGGAAAGAGCGAAAAATCTTATCGGCAAGACAGCCCTTCTGGAATTTAAACTGGTTGATGATGAAAATTCACTGGACGAAGCCCTGCGCGGAAATATTCCTGACGGAGATGTCATCGCGTACGGTTTGCGCGCGGGTCAATCCACGGGAGAAAGAGGCTCCTCTCCCTATTTGTTGAAAGACAGGTCCCTGATGACTGGCGCTTCACTGGAAACAGCCAAAGTGCAGATTGCCGATCGTTTCGGCGAAGTCACTGTCGGTCTGAAATTTAATTCTCAGGGCGCTGTTGATTTCGAAAGAATAACGGGAGAAAACGTGCGCAAACGTTTGGCCATTGTTCTGGACGGCGTGGTGCATTCGGCCCCCGTCATCCAGGAACGTATCTCCGGAGGCCAGGCCCAGATTACCGGCAACTTCACTATGGAAGAAGCGCGTGACCTGGCCATCGTATTGCGCGCCGGCGCTTTGCCCGCGCCTGTCAACATCCTCGAAGAAAGAACGGTGGGTCCTTCACTGGGCAGTGATTCCATTCGGCAAGGCGTCATGGCAACCATCATCGGATCGCTTTTGGTTATTTTATTCATGATTGTTTATTACCGCCTTTCCGGCGCAGTCGCTGATATTGCGCTGATCGTCAATATATTTTTGATCCTGGCGGTTCTTGCGGCCTTCCGGGCAACCCTGACCCTTCCCGGCATCGCCGGCATGCTCCTCACGGTTGGTGTCGCGGTTGACGCCAATATCCTGATCTTTGAAAGAATCCGCGAAGAATTACGTACGGGGAAAACCGTCCGCCTGGCCCTGGACACAGGCTACGACAGGGCATTCATTACGATCATCGACACGCATATCACGGGCATTGTCTCTGCTGTTGTTCTAATCTTTTTCGGGACGGGTCCGATTAAAGGATTCGCGGTCACAACGATTATCGGTCTTCTGGCCAGTCTTTTCACCGCCATTTTTATTACGAGGGTAATCTTCGATTACGTTATATGGAACTACAACATTAAAAAATTGAGCATTTAAAATTCAGGCATACGCAGGAGATATAGTATGAGCATGGAGTTGATCAAACCAGGTGTTAACATAGATTTTGTCGGAAAATTGAAATATGCGATGGCTTTCTCAGTCATCCTGATCGTCATCGGCATTGCGTCAATTATATATCATGGTGGCTTTAATCTCGGCATTGATTTCGCCGGGGGATCGATTATTCAGGTTAAATTTTCCAAAAATGTTTCCGCCGATCAGATCCGGGAATCTCTGCAATCAACAAAACTGGCCAACAGCACCATTCAACAGTTCGGCGACAATGAATTCTTAATTCGAACCCATGAATCTTTCTCCGATCAAAAGATGCTGTCGGCGAATGTGGAACAGCCTCTTTCTGCCGCTTTCCAGCATGATTATGAAATCAGGCGCGTGGAAGTCGTCGGGGCTAAAGTCAGTGCGGATTTTACCAGAAAGGCAATCATTGCTGTTATTTTTTCCTGGTTGGCCATCTTGATTTACGTGACCTGGCGTTTTGAGTTCCGTTATGCGGCGGGAGGGATTCTTGCACTGGTTCACGATACGCTGATCGTGATCGGAGCGGTCGCGTTGATGAACATGGAATTTACCATCAATATTCTCGCGGTACTCGTCTTCGTGATCGGTTTTTCTATCAATGACACCATTGTTACGTTAGATCGAATCCGGGAAATTGTAAAACGAAATCCAAAACAGAAGCTGGGTGATATCATCAATTTGGCCATCAATGAAACACTCAGCAGAACCATCTTAACATCCCTGACTGTTTTCTTCACGGTTTTGGCGCTTTATATTTTCGGCGGCGCAGTCATTCGTGATTTTGCTTTTGCTCTGCTGATCGGTACCGTTGTCGGAACATATTCCACGATCTATATTGCCTGCACCAGTGTGCTGTTTTTAGAAAATATGCAGCTTTCGAAAATACAGAGGAAGGAATAATTTGTCTTTTTTCGCAGCGGCGGGATTAACCCTTTTTATCTTGATATTATTTACGGGTATTTTCTTGAATTTTCTCGGTTTACCCGGAACTATCGTAATTTTTTTTGATGTTTTGTGTTATGCAATGGTTACCGGATTCGAGCAAATCGGATGGCAGGTCATCGTATTGCTTCTTGTCGCTGCCGTCGCCGCCGAAACCATTGAATTTTTCTGGGTTGTCAGTGAAGCGCCGCAACAGGAGTCGAGTCCCCGAAAATCATTAAAAACAGTGGCCGTGGGAGCGGTTGCAGGTGGTTTTCTCTTGACGCCGTTTTTGCTGGGACCGGGCGCGTGGATCGGCTTTTTTTTAGGAGGACTTGCGGGTATTCTGATTGCGGAAATTTTAGTGCAATACAGATTAAAAGCGCCTCATCGAACGCTGAATCGCGTTATGCTCAATATAGTCGGGAAGAACGCAGTTAAAGGGTTTATTTCCCTTTGCATGATTGCCTTTTCTCTCTCTAATATTTATTCTTAGGAGTTTGAAATTAAAATGACGGAAGATAAAAAATCGAAATCAAAAGTTAAAGAATACGTCGAGTCCATTATCATTGCGATCCTCATCGCTCTTTTCATAAGAACATTTTTAATATGTGCTTATAAAATACCTTCCCGTTCCATGGTGCCGACACTGCTGGTCGGCGATCACATTCTGGTCAGCAAATTTATTTACGGCGTTAAAATTCCTCTTTTAAGAAGGACCCTTATTCCTTTCAGAGACCCGCAAAGAGGAGAAATCGTTGTTTTTATTTTCCCCAACGACCGTTCCAAAGACTTTATCAAACGGGTGATAGGTGTTGCCGGTGACAAAATCGAAATAAAAAACAAGAAAATATTCATCAATGATCAGGAGTTCAAAGACACTTATGGAATTTTCAGCGACAGCTTGATTTTGCCGCAATCGCTGCAGCCTCGCGATAATTTCGGTCCGATTATTGTTCCCGAGAAATCCATCTTTGTGATGGGCGACAACCGTGATGAAAGTCTGGACAGCCGGTTCTGGGGTTTTGTTGACCTGAAGGATGTGGAAGGAAAAGCTTTCGTGATTTACTGGTCCTGGAACCGCGATGAGAACAATCTTCGCTGGAACCGGCTGGGTCAATTGCTGCACTAGGCCGTTCTCCGGAAGGTTTCGGCGCTTTCCGCCGTTTGTCATTGCGTCATATCAGCAGACATTCGGGAAATTATTTTAAAATCTTGACACACAAACGGTTTGGTTATATAACCATCCCCAATAAAGCCTTTTAATTTAATCCGGAGAGATTGAAAAAGGAAACGTTGATGAGAAAATCAAAGATCCATGAAGATTATGAAGCCTTTACCGTTTTGGGGAAAGGCTTTTTTTTTAACCGGGCAAGGGGTTAGCGCACATGTCGAATACGAAAAGCACAAAAACCGTCATGGATAAGGAAGGCATTGAGCGGTGCCTGACCAGAATCGCCTATGAAATTCTGGAAAAGAACAAGGGAATGGAAAACCTTGTCCTGGTCGGCATAAGAACGGGCGGCGTGTATCTCGCCGAACGGCTGCAAAAGAAAATGTCCGAAATCGAGCACGGCAAGATCCCGATGGGCATACTGGATGTCACCCTTTATCGCGACGATATTTCCGTGTCCAACAAAAAACCGAGGCTGGGCGAAACGAAAATAAATTTTTCACTGGATGAAAAAATCGTCATCCTTGTGGACGACGTGCTCTTCACCGGCAGAACCATCCGCGCGGCCATGGACGCTCTGATTGATTTCGGACGCCCCCGGATGATTCAACTGGCGGTTCTCATTGACCGCGGTCATCGCGAGCTGCCCATCCGGGCGGATTTCGTGGGCAAAAATCTGCCCTCCTCGCTCTGGGAAGCCGTCCGGGTCGATCTGATTGAAAAAAACGGCGTCGATGAAGTTTTCATAGAAGAGGAAACGTAACTATCCATATCAAGGTCCGTTATGAAATTTGAAAGAAAAGATATTCTGGGAATCAGGGACTTATCCGTTGATGAAATCAATTTCATCCTGGAAACGGCCGAATCGTTCCTGGAAATCTCCACGCGTAAAATAAAGAAAGTGCCGACATTGCGCGGCAAAACCGTCATCAATCTTTTTTACGAAGCCAGCACCCGCACCAGAACATCCTTTGAAATAGCCGGCAAACGATTAAGCGCCGATACCATCAATATTTCATCGTCCACCAGTTCCGTCGTCAAGGGAGAAACGCTGATCGACACCGCCCGAAACCTGGAAGCCATGAATCCCGACGTGATCGTCATCCGCCACAGCGCCGCCGGGGCACCGCACCTGCTGGCTTCCCTGGTCAGACAGTCCATCATCAACGCCGGCGACGGCGCCCATGAACACCCCACGCAGGCCCTTTTGGATATGATGACCATCAAAGAACACAAAGGCAAATTGGCCGGTTTGAAGGTGGCCATCATCGGCGATATCGAACACAGCCGCGTCGCCCGCTCCAATGTTTACGGGCTCTCCAAAATGGGCGCCAGCGTCGTTCTGGCCGGTCCGGCAACCATGCTGCCTCGCGATGTTGAGCAAATGGGAGTCAAAGCGTTTCACACAGTGGAAGACGCCATCACCGACGCCGACGTTATCATGATGCTGCGCATTCAACTGGAACGGCAAAAGCAAAACATCTTTCCATCGCTGCGTGAATATTCCCAGCGCTACTGTCTGAACCGCCACAACATCACCCGGGCGAAAAAAGATGTTATTGTCATGCATCCGGGACCGATTAACCGCGGTGTCGAAATTTCACCCGACATTGCCGATGATCCTTCTTGCTCGGTAATTCTTGACCAGGTGAACAAAGGCGTTGCCGTAAGAATGGCCCTGCTCTACCTGCTCACCGGAGGTAGCGAATGAAACTTTTATTAACCGGCGCAAGGGTCATCGATCCGGCGCAAAAAATAGATTCCCGCCTGGACGTTTTTCTCGAAAATGGGAAAATTGCCCGCATCGGCGCCAATCTCTCCAAATCGACAAAATCCAAAGATACGGAAAAGATAACAAAGATTATCGATTTATCCGGTATGATTGTAGCGCCGGGCCTGATCGACATGCACACGCATTTGCGCGAACCGGGCTTCGAATACAAGGAAACCGTCGCTTCGGGCGTTGCCGCAGCGGTTGCCGGGGGCTTTACGTCCATTGCCTGCATGCCCAACACCAATCCCGTCAATGACAACCGCTCCATCACCGAATTCATCCGGAGAAAGGCCGCGGAAGCCGATCTGGCCAACGTCTATCCCATCGGCGCCATCAGCAGAAATTCCGACGGGACGCAACTGACCGAATTCTGGGATCTCAAGGAAGCGGGGGTGATCGCGCTTTCGGATGACGGTAAACCGGTCATGAACGCCGCCCTGATGCGGCGGGCCATGGAATACGCTCATTCGCTGCAATTACCGGTTATTGACCACTGCGAAGACATCCATCTTTCCGCAAACGGAGCCATGAATGAAAGTTATTATTCGACGATTTTAGGATTAAACGGCATTCCCGCCATCGCGGAAGAAGCCATGGTGGCGCGAGACATTTTAATCGCTGAATATACCGGAACCTCCGTGCATATCGCGCACGTCAGCACCGCAGGATCCGTCCGTTTGATTCGCGATGCCAGGGCACGAGGCGTAAACGTCACGGCGGAAACGGCCCCGCACTACTTTACGTTAACCGACGAAGCCCTGCAGGGTTATGATACTCGTTTCAAAGTGAATCCCCCGTTAAGGAGCGAACAGGACGTTAAGGCGGTTAAAGAAGGTCTTGCCGACGGTACGATCGATGTCATTGCCTGCGATCATGCTCCGCACGCGAGGACGGATAAAGAAGTGGAATTCGAATACGCCGCCAATGGCATCAGCGGATTGGAAACGTCGCTGTCTTTGAGCCTGAACCTGATCCATAGCAAAATATTGAGTTGGCCGGAGCTCGTTTCCCGGATGAGCACCCATCCGGCGCGCATTCTGAACCTGCCGAAAGGAACGCTGAAAGAAGGCGCCGATGCGGATATTACGGTCATTGATCCCCTGCTCCAATGGACCGTTGATGTGCAGGCGTTCCGATCGCGGGGCAAGAACTCTCCCTTTAACGGACGTCAGATGCAGGGCAAGGCCATCCTGACCATCGTCGGCGGTGAAATCAAGTATGACGGCCATTGAAAAAGAAATATTTACACTAAGGAGACAACTTCATCCGATGAGCCTGAGACAAGGCGCGCAACTCCTGAAACGTGAAGCGTATTTTTGTATGCGCCGCAACGCCGAAGGACAAAGCGCAACGCAGTGTACGGCAAGGTGATGAAGTCGTAAAAACGATGGTCGCCAGAGAACAATTCAAAACCACCGGATTCGTCCTGCGCACACTGAGCTACAGCGAATCGGATCTGATCGTAACCTTCTACAGTCATGACTTCGGCAAACTCAAGGGCATTGCCAAAGGCGCCAAAAGAAGCAAAAAAAGATTTGTCAATGTCTTCGAACCCTTTTCCCTGACGGATATCATTTTTACCCGCAAAAGCCGCGATACGCTGGCATTCATCGACTCCTGCGAGATCATCGACCATTACCACGCCATCCGTCAGGATATGGAAAAAACGTTGATTGCCTCATACTTTATCGATCTGACCGACCACTTCAGCCCTGAAGGGAAAAAGAATGAAAAAATATTCCAGTTGCTGCAGGATTTTTTACTGGTGCTGGGTAGAGACAGGACATCCGATGCCATTGTGCGTTTTTTTGAAATGCGTCTGCTGAAGCTGGCCGGCTTCGAACCGGCCATTGATCGCTGTATCGTCTGCAAAACTCCCGTCGCCAACGGCAATGCATATTATTTTCATCCCGGTGAAGGCGGCATCAAATGCGGCGCCTGCGCTAAAGTGCAACGCTATGAACAGCCGATTTCAGCGGGAACCGTGCGCACACTGCTTCTGGGAAAAGACATGGATATCGACAAAATCAAACTCGTTTCACTGACCGATTCTCTCGCAAAAGAATCGCGCAGCATCCTCATTGGCTTTATTTCTCACGTTCTCGGAAAAGAAGTAAAATCATTGAAAGTCATGGAACAGGTGCGCAAATTTTGCACGTAATGCCTGTCCCGCCGGAAATGATTTTCAAAACCCATCCCCCCTGCGTGAATCGATTCAGCGTTTTAATTTAAGTCAGCGGCACAGTCCCATGCCCTTGGCAGATTCCCATGTCCTGCAATTTCCCAATGCACAGGCTTTGCGTAAATCATGACATCCCGGCATGATATGCTTTTGTTTTAAATAAAGGACTCCCCGATTTACGTAAGCTTCAGCATAATCGGGTTTGAAGCGGATGGCCTGGCCGTAATCTTCTATAGCGCGCGGGTACTGTCCGAGCTTATAGTAAGAATATCCTCTGTTATTATAGGCATTGGCGAATGATGGTACAATGCGAAGAGCATGATTGAAATCATCGATCGCCTGTTGATACTCACCTCTTTTTCCATAAATAATGCCCCGGTTATTGTAAGAATAGACATCATCCGGTTCTATGCTGACGGCCTTGTTATAATGATCGAGAGCCTGATCGTATTCCCCTTCATCAAATCGAGCGAGGCCTAAATTCCCATGTGCCCGGTAATTATTCTCCGTCACCTCCAGCGCATGCTTCCAAAGTATTGCGCTGTTTTCCCAATAACTGCATTGATTCCATGACAAAAACGCCAGTCCGGAGAAAAATACCGCACCTGCCGGGAACAAGATCTTTTTTCCGGTTTGCCGGTTTTTCATCAGTAAAGGTATGCCCCAGGCAAACATAACAGCCAGACCGATGGAAGGCAGATAATGATAACGGTCGGCCATCGCGTATGGGTAGGCGGAAATCTGAATAATTCCTATAACCGGGGTAATGACTATGGCATACCAGGCCCACCCGACAATAAGAAACGGCAAGCGTTTTATCGTTACAGCAACGGCAAGGGTTATAACTATAATCAGTAAAAAGGCCCCGATGGACTGCCACAAGAGAATTTGCGCAGGGAAAGGATAAAAGGCAGCCATGGCATGAGGCCAGAAGGTTTTAACCAGATAGGTCACAAAAGCGACCGGCGCGTTGGCCAATCTTGACATGACAGAAAAAGATTTTTCAAAGGTTTGCTGTTCATTGGGAATGTAAAGCGTAAAAGCAACAAGCACAGCCGATAAAACAATAAGCGGCAGTTTTTCTCTGAGCTGCCATACGATCATATCGGATAAACGGTTTTGATTTTCAAACCGTTTCAGCGGCCAGAAATCCAGTAAGATCATAATCAGAGGCAGCGTCACCACCATGGGCTTGCTCAATAACGCCAGCACAAAAGAAAAGACAACCAGCAGATATCGCTTGATCGATTGTTTCTCCGTATAGAAGACATAAAGACACAAGGTGAGCATCCAGAAGAAAGCGCTTAAGACATCTTTGCGTTCGGAAACCCAGGCGACGGATTCCACATGCAGGGGATGGAGCGCGAAGAAAGCGGCGACGAAGGCGCTCCTCCAGAGGGCTCCCGTCATACGGTGAAAGAGCCAGAACAAAAGAAGCGTACTCAAGATGTGCAAAGTCAGATTCGTGACATGGTATCCGCCGGCATGCAGTCCGTAAAACTCATAATCGAGCATCAGGGACAGCCAGGTCAGGGGATGCCATAAATCGGCATATCGTGTACTAAAAGCCCAACGCATTCCGTCCAGTGTTATTCCGGACTGAATGTTTCTGTTCTGTGTAACGTATACGACATCATCATAAACGAAGCCATATTGGTTCACCGGCCAGAAAACAGCAAGTGTTACTGCTGCCAAAAGCACATAAATGATCAGAATCCGCTCTTTAGAATTAATAGTGATTTTGTCCATCATGGAGTTTGTTATTACTATATCCTCAGTCAGAGTTCATTCGTTTTTTTATCATATCCCATAACGGGCCGAGCCCGGAGCAAAGCAATCATGAAAACATTGAAGAATGATCTTATTTGCCGATATTCAGCGTTCTGTTTATAGAATTTTCCCATTCATGTTTTTGAAACTGATAAGGGATGCCATAATCACCGTCGATAGCCGTCGGGCTGTTTTCAACAAAATGATAAACAGACAAAACAAAAAATATATTTACGAAAAAAATGATTGCAGTAAAAGAAAGTAAAACGTTCCGGCTTCTCGTGACATCTCCGAGAAACAGACAAACAAAGAACGATAAGGTGGCGTAAAATAATATATTATAGTGGGGATAACCCGGCACGTCGAAAACAAGATAAAAGGCCTGGGTGAAAAGATAAATTAAAATAAATAATAAACTGATTTTGGCTTCGTTTGAGGTCTTGGCCTGATCCAGCTTAAAATGACTGCTGACGACTGTCTTGAGACTTTTGAATGAGCAATAAAAGAAGGCGGCAACGGTCAGGAGAAGATAAACGATAAACATAAAGATCATGGCGTAAACCCAGGGACAGTCACTCAAAAATCTCGCGTAACCGCCGACACCCAGAAGGTAGTCATATCCCAGCCCCGTTGAAATTTTGAACGACCAGATGATGTTATTGCCGAAATGGTTTCCCGAATCTCCATTCAAAAGAAACAGCCGGACATTTTCAAAGTGGGTTCTGAAGTGATAATAAATGTAGGGCAGATATAAGGTGATAAAGACGGAAAATCCCGTCAAAATGTCTTTCAGCTTAAACCGAATCCGGAAGATCAGGAAAAACAAAATGAGCGGAACGGGTAAAATCCAGGTGCTCATGTGAAGTTGCGTCACAACGGCAACAAGAAAGAAAAGGATCGGAACTTTATAGGATTTATACTCCTTTACGAGTGAGAAAACGAAAATATATAACAGGGCCATGAAAGGCAGCATCACGTCCTGCGCCCATATCTTTCTGGAAAAATTAATAAACCATGGAGAAGATGAAAATATCACCGACACAATCAAGGATTGAATCAGGCCTAAATGCTTATAAAAAAAATAAAAAAGCAAAAGCAATCCCGCAATGTTCAGACATATCACATAAAGGGTCAGGTTTACCGGATCAATGGAAAAACAGGTTGCGATGGAAAGCAGGTAAATGAAGATGGGAGGATTATAAAGGCCGGTAGAAGACTGCAATCCTGCTAACACAGGCGCTCGGTGGATATTTTCATAAGCCAGGACCAGAGCCGCAAATTCATCTCCCAGGAATTGAACGCTCTCAAGATGAATCAATCTGACGATTATCGAACCGACCAATAAAAGTATTAAAGCGAAACCTGCAAAATTTATTTTTTTATAATCCAACGGCAAGGCACGGCCCTTTTCAAAATCCATCCTGAAGATTTCTTTAATACGGTATCGGATCGTTACGCAGCTTGACGCGGTTCATCGCGACCGGCATGGACCGCTTTTAATTCTGCATCATACGCTGGAAACGTTTTAACAGCAGCATGGTTCCTGAAAACCAGGTTGTATCATAATGATGAATTGTATAGGAGTTCGCCATCAGCCGGGCTTTTTCCGCTTCGGATAAAGATTGATTCCATGCCAACGGGTAAAACACCTCGCTCGAATGGATGGTTATATCATTGTGGGTTTTTTGATATTCTCTGGCCATTTTATCCAGCTCGAATATAACGGTTCGCATGATGTAATGTCCTCTGGACTCCAGGAATTTTCTGCGCCGGAATGTAACCTGCAAACGATCAATCAGCATCTCCCAGAAGCGATGACCCTTCGGAGAGGCCATAAACGCATTGATCACAAAGTCTTGATTGTTGATTGTTTTTCCCATTCCCCCTCTTTCCTCACCCATGATCAGATACGGCTTTTCAACAATCCGGTTCAAAGGCCTGAGGAGTTCAAGATCTAAATCGGCATAAATGCCGCCATATTTGTGAAGGTACAGAATTCGCGCAAAATCAGCTTTGAGGACGGGATATTCATAAGACATATAAAGATGCAGAAAGTCGGGATAATCTTTTTCGACCAGAAGCATATTATCCTCGTCCGTCCATAACCGGAACTCCCAGTCGGGATGAAACGCTTTCCACGATTCTCTGAATTTTTCCCAGCGCAACGGCAGGTCTTTCGATTTCCATGTTTGATGAACTATTTTCGGTATCATTGCATTAATCAGTATGAATCCTTCATGAATTTATCAACGTCATTGTTTCCACCGGAGAGATCGTCTGAGCGGCTCCCATGGTATCCATAACATAACCGGGATAATCTTCACGGTTGAAATGAACTGAAATCCCAGTACACAGGCACGTCACAGGCGACGGCGACGGACAAACCGCTTGTTTGCCGCAGCATCTTACAAAAATAAATATGCTCACACAACAACATTTCTCCCTGGGGAATGCCTTCCCATTTGATATCCGTATTTTCTGAAAGCGGAACCGTTTCCCACCTGACCTGAGCATGATTTAACGCTTGACTGTTAATCAGGGCCAACCCGCCGAAAGCGCTGCGGACTTCCACCGTACCCGTCGTTTTAATTCTTGGCACATCCGGAATTTGAGATGAGCACTTTTCGCATTTTTCGAAAACACAGCTGGGCCAATGCAAACGATTATCGTCCGCCAGGAATGCGTACGTGTCGTAATAGTGAAACTGCGTCCGCCATCCCGTCCCATCTGAATCGGGGAAACCTTCCATCCCGTAGGCGCAAAGCATTCCGATCTTCCTGTCCGACGGTGACAGAGCGAACAGATCGGCTAAAACACCGCATTCAAAATAGATGTCCGTATCCAACAGCAGCACCCAGTCCGAAGTTAAGGGACGAATACTGTCCAGCAGCATATTTCTAAGCCTGGCGATGCGCTCGATTCTGGACAACTGATCCAGTTTCGCTGTGTTGCCCAAGGTAATAATTCTGCCTTCTCTCGAATACAAAAAATCACTTAAAAGCTTACAGGTATTATCGGTGGATCCGTTTTCAGCGATAAAATACTCAAATTCACACCGGTATGCCTTCTCGATCCCGGCCAGCGTATCAAACAAATAGGGGAGATAATTCTGATTGTTTCTGCATAACCAAACAACGGAAATTTTACGAACAGGCAAGCCCGATTCCATCAATTCTGTTTGCATCATCAGCATTATCCTGCCGTTTTAGAATTTTTAAATAAAATGACCATTGACGGACCCTATAGAAATAATGGGCAAAAAACAAATCCCTGCATTTGAAAAACAACTCTTGTTTCGTTTTAGCGGATCTATTCCTATTCAGAAATAAATCTCATCTTTCATTCGTATTTTCACGTAGCATAAAAAAACGGAACGGAAAAGCAAGAATTACTGAAACGACTTTAAAATTGACGAGTTGTCCGAATGCAGAGCCGGTAATTCGAATATTTCACCTCCGGGAAGAACAAAAAAAATTTCCCCCGAAAAAGTTCCTCAGCGGTTTACGGATTCGATAGATACTTTATTTGTTTCCGTTTAATTTTTTTGCTAGGATTCCGGATATAATCTTCTTAAGGAATAAAAAATGTTCAAACCGGAATTATTGATTCCCGCGGGGAATCTGGAAAAACTGAGAACGGCCCTGCTTTACGGAGCCGATGCCGTTTATATCGGTGTGGAAGGATTGAGCCTGCGGGCAAGTTCATCCGAAATGTCTCTGACCGATTTAGCCGCCGGCGTGCACGAAGCTCATCAGCAAGGCGTGAAGGTTTATGCCGCAGCCAATACGTTTGCCCGGAATGCCGATCTGACCAGAGCGGAAAAAATCATTCCCGAACTGGCCGCAACCGGCATTGACGCGTTGATTGTCAGCGAACCGGGAATGCTTCAGCTTGCCCGTCGCGCAGCGCCGCGGTTGCCGGTTCATCTGAGCACACAGGCCAACACCACCAACATCGAAGCGGTAAAATTCTGGAAAGATCAGGGCGTGCGCCGCATTATTCTGGCGCGGGAACTGAATTTAAAAGAAATCGGGGAAATCGCCGCCGCCGTTCCCGACATGGAGCTGGAAATTTTCATTCACGGCGCGATGTGCATGTCCTACTCCGGCCGCTGTTATCTGTCGGCTTTTCGCAACCGTCGGAGCGCCAACGAAGGCGACTGCTCGCAGCCCTGCCGCTGGGAGTATAAACTTTACGAATCCACAAGGCCGGACGATCCCCTGATTCTGGAAGAAGACGAGCGCTACAGCTATTTGCTCAGTTCCAAAGATTTATGCCTCATCGAACATCTACCCGACGTTCTGGCCGCCGGTGTGACCAGTCTCAAAATCGAGGGCCGGATGAAATCAGCTTATTATGTGGCGGTGGTCACTCGAACATATCGGCAGGCGCTGAATGCCCTTTTGCACGAAAAAGACGAATACAAATTCAGGCGGGAATGGAGGGACGAACTGGGCACCATTTCCAACCGCGGCTATACGACCGGCTTTGCTTTTGCCGAAGAAAAAATCAACGAAACGAATCCGGACATTAAGTACATCCAGACGCATGAACCGGTCGGCATTGTCTTGCAGTATGATGCAGCGAAGAAAATGATGCTTGTCGGAGTCCGCAATCATCTGACCGCCGGTGATGACGTGGAATTATTGCTGCCTGATGACACCATCAAAATCGATACGCGCACGATGGTTGACGCAAAGGGAAATACCATCCGCGAAGCGAATAATGACAATCAGATTTATCTGCCTGTGGAAAAAGAAGCACCCGCGGGAGCCATCCTGCGTCAAAAGGCAAAGCAGCGCGAACCCCATAGTGACCGTTAGGTTATTTAGGTCATTCAGATTCGTCTTTCGCAAATGTCATTCCGAACCACCAGGGGCGTGTGAGAAATTTTAGATTTCTCGTCTCTACGATCCTCGAAATGACATAAAACCGGACACGTTATTTCCGTTTCGGCGGCTGAATTCTTACAATTCTTTCTGCGCCTTTCACCATGGTGATCGCGTTTTGCGGACAGAAATGCGCGCATACGCCGCAGCCAATGCAGCGGTCTTCCTTTCTGCGGGCTTTTTTATCGTCATTCAAATACGCGGCGTAGGTGTGGCATTTCTTCACGCAGGTGCCGCAGCCGATGCAGAGATCGTCGTTCACCACGGCCATAAAACTGGTCACATTGGCGATGGGCGCGATCATATGATCAACGCCGTTGCCGCAGCAGCACCGGCAGCAGTTGCAAATGCTGGTTTCTTCCTTGGTGGTGTCGAAATTGGGATGATAGGCCTTGTGCACCAGGCCCGCTTCCTCGGCTTCTTTTAAGACTTTCAGGGCTTCTTCTTTTGTGATCAGTCTTGAAAATCCCTGCTCGGACGTAAACCGTGCCGACTTGCCGAACGTAAAGCAGGTTTCTCTGGCGTCGGTCTGTTTGCAGGGCGTTCCCTTGATATCCTCGTAATGACGGCAGAAGCAATGACCGAGGGCGATCTCGTCAAACTTCTGAATGAGTTCTTCAACCCGTTGAGACGGCACAACCCGATCGCGCGCCTCTTCCAGTTTTTCATTGATGACGATTTTAACCGGTTCACTCTTGGGTTTGTTTTCAAAGACAGGCACCGTTCTGTCAATGGCCGGTCCGGCCATCAGCATCGGGACGATCACATCGTAATTGTCCTGAACCATATTGTTCAAATCCGCAAACATCTGATTGAACAACCCGGCAATTTCCTTGTTCCTGTCGTCAATGACCAGCTTACCCATGAAATTGTATTCGAACGTTCCGACGTTAAACAGCGGCAGCAACCGGAAGACCATGATGCCCTTGCTGTTGGGCTGATTGAAGATCACGCCCCTTTTCGCCAGGTCTTTCACTTTTTTATTGATCTCGTCTTCAGACAGGCCGCTGGACTGCTTCAACTGTTCCATGGTCTGGGATTTCTTTTCCGCAAAAGCGGCAATAAAATCCAGTTCGTCTTCCTTGATAAAAAACTTCAGAAGTTTGATCAGCGTATCGTTGACGGGAAGCGGCGTGCCTCCCGCTGTGCTGATGATTTCTCCGGCTCGTTTGTATTTTTCATCAATCGTCATATCTTCAATCCTTTCCTGTTCTTATAATTTTTAATGAGACCCAAATTTCAGAAACTTAGTGCACTGAAATTTGATGGTCGAATTAATGAAACTCAAGTTTCAGAAGCGTAGCAAACTGAAACTTGTAAGTTGAATTATCCCGCCGCAGGCGGAGGATATCGCAGATATCCTTGATATCCCCGAGGCAAATAACCTAAAGGTCACTATAGGCCGAGCGGGATCAATTTGAGTTTAATTCCCCTTCCCTTGAGAGGTTGTGTCGCAGTGCTTTTTTATGTCATTTCGACCGTAGGGAAAAATCTTTCTGGATAATAATATCAAGGCTCTAAGATTCCTCGCTTCGCTTCGGAATGACATCTATCCCAATTGCAGCACAGTCTCTGATGGAAGTTGCTTGGGGAGGGTGAAGTCCCCTTTTTTGTTCTCATCACCCTCTCCCCACCTCCCCCATCAAGAGGGAGGAATTAGAGTGGTACTCCCTTGCAGGACAATCTATTTCAAATTTTTAAACGCTGCAACTTCTTTCTTTACCCAGCCAACCCATTTGTCTATCCCCGCTCCCGTCTTGCAGGAAACCTCGATGATTTCAATTTTGGGATTCAACGCCAGAACCCTTTTGCGCATAGCTTCCAGATCGAAATCGCTCATCGACATATAATCGATTTTATTGACCAGCAGCACGTCACAGATGGAAAACATCAGGGGGTATTTAAGCGGTTTGTCGTCCCCTTCGGGCACGCTGAGAATCATCACATTTTTATGGGCGCCGGTATCGAATTCCGCCGGACAGACCAGATTGCCCACATTTTCGATAATCACCAGATCCAGATCGCTCACACTTAAAGCGTCAATGCCCTGGGTCACCATCGTGGCATCCAGATGACAGAACCCTCCCGTCTTGAGCTGCACGGCGCGGATTCCCCTGGCGGCAACCTTTTCCGCGTCCACCATCGAATCGATATCCGCCTCAATCACGCCCAGTTTCAGGCTGTCTTTCAAACCGGCAATGGTTTGCAGAATCAGACTGGTCTTGCCCGACCCCGGCGAGGACATCAGATTGACCAGCATGGTTTTTGTCTTTTGCAGATTTTCCCGGACACCTGCGGCCACATTGATATTATCCGCCAGGATTTCTTCCTTGACTTCAATCAATCTTACTTCCGCCACTACTGGACCTCCATATCCTTAATATAATATTCCCGCCCCGACAGCAGCGAAGCGCCCTCTTCTCCGCAGTGCGGACAAACAAGATTTTCCAATCCCGCCATCTCGACCTCATAGGCTTGGGAACAGGCATTACACTGCATCTTGATCGGCATCCGCTCGATTTTGAGCTTGGCCCCTTCCGCCAGCGTGCCCTTGCTCAAGTGATCAAAATAGCGTTGAATCCATTCATCTTCCAGATCGCTGAGCTTGCCGATCTGCAGATTGATACTGACCACGCGCTGAACATTGTTTCTCTGGGCATGTTTCAAGACAACCTTCAAGATTTCATCCGTAACGGGGAGTTCGTGCATTTTTTATATCCTTGTTCTTAATTTACTTCCTGTCTGACATCATTGAGGTATCCGAGCAAGTTGTTTCGAAAAGCATGGAAAGGCTCAATACTCTTCACAACCTTCATATGCAGAACGGCCCCTTCAAACCCGTGAAAAATGAAGTGCGCCGTGTCCGCTGTGTTCAGATCCATCGGTATGGATCCCTCCGCCTGGGCTTCTTTAAGACACGATTCTATTTGAGCGATGAGTTTCTCAATCACTCCTCCCAGATGAAGGCGCAGGCGTTCATTCGTATCGGCCAATTCCAGCGAAAGATTGCCGATGGGACATCCGTGAGAATAACCGCTTTTTTGAAAAATGTCTTCGAAAATTTTAAACAGTTTTTCCAGCCTTTTCATGGGCGGTATCTTTTTGTCGCTCAAATATTTTGTGAAAATTTCGTTTATGATCGCACTGAAATAATCAATGACCTCCATGCCGAAATCTTCCTTGCTTTTGAAATAGAAATAGAAGGACCCCTTGGGGATATTCGCGGCCTGAAGAATCTGTTGCAGGCCGGTGGCGTTGTATCCCTGCGCGTGAATGAGTTCAGCGCCTTTGCGGATGATTTCTTCCCGGGTATTGGTTCGCGCCATGGATGACACTCCTTAAAGACGGATATAAAATATTCCGTTTTGCAGTACCATATCCAATCCCGACTACAGTGACCTTCAGGTTGCATATCGGGATTGGATACCACAGATATCTTCGATATCCTCCGCCAGTGGCGGGATAATTCAACTTACAAATGTTACCGCACTATGTTTGTAACATTTGAGTTTCATTAATTCGACTTACAAATTTCAGTTCACTACGTTTCTGAAATTTGAGTTTCATTAACTCTGCATAATTTTCAGAAAGGCGTCAAGCCTTCCTTTCTCCTGAAGGACTTTCGCGCCCATTTCCGTCACCGTTGCCGGAATGGCAGGCAATTGCTTCCGTTCTTCCAGGACAATGGCATCCATCGGACAGCCGCTCACGCAAAGACCGCAGCCGATGCAATTAGCCGCATTGACGAAGGCAACATCATCCTTCATTTCGATGGTTTTCATCGGACAGCGTTCTACAGCGCAAATACTGCAGCCATTGCAGTTTTCACTCATGACACGGGCTTCAAAACGGCTGGGTTCAAACGCGTGCGGATGCTTCAACTGCGTCATGCCCCGCAGAACCGTGCAGCAGCAGGGACAGCAGTTGCAAATCAGCAATGCCTTGTCGGAACTGTTATTGCTCGTATGGACCAGTCCCGCTTTTTCCGCTTCATCCAGCACCTTCATTCCCTCGTCTTTGCTGATGTGACGGGCAAACCCTCTTTCCACGAGAAACTCCGCCATCTCTTCAAAAATAAGGCATACTTCTTTGGGCTTGTCGCATTTGGCCACACTGACCCGGCAGGCGCACTGGGTAAGCGCGATGTATTTCGCGTCCCTGATGAAATTTCGGACTTCTTCATACGGATGAACACGGTTTTCCGGCTTGATGGATTTTTCCACAGCAACCACCCGCATGAGCGGCGTCGGCTGACCGGCAAAAGACGCGCCGAGCGCTTCGTGATGATATTCTTCCCAGAGTTCCCCGAGACGCTGATGCATGGGAGTGCCGCCGCCTTTCATAAAAGGGAATTCAAAAACGCCGGGAATCAGCGGCAGCAGTCCATAGAATTTTCCCCCCTCTTTATTGCGCGAATAGATAATTCCCTTGTTCGCCATTGATTCCAGATTTTTTATGGCGCTATCTTCCGTAACACCCGCCGCCGCGACTATTTTGGAAACGCTTTTGTATTTAAAACTCATATGAACGGCCAGAGCCGCCTCCTCCGGCTTAAAAAGCAGCCGCAGAATTTCATCGATCGATTTTGTTTTGGGCGCCGTTGCCGGATGTGCGTCCAGAATTTCTCTTAATCGTTCATAATGATCCATATTTCTTCCCCCCTCATGTTTGATTGATACAAAACATAATAGACCGGTCGTCTAGTTGTCAAGGACTATTTATTATTGAAATAGGCTTTAACCCGAAGACGACGAAACGCGGGACGGTTTTAACTTGGCGCTGCCGGAAAAAGCGCTTCTGGACACCATTTACCTGCGCAAGCATATTCCCTTCCCGGATGAACTTAACCTTGAACACATCAATAAAGATAAGCTTATGCAGTTGGCAGAGATTTTTCCGTCTGTCGTAAAAAAGCGGTTGGAAGAAATCTTTTCAAAAGACTAGAGCGTGGCAAATAATTAGTATGGTGTCCCCGGATTTTTTGCCCGGATTTTTGGATTTTTGCCCCATTCTCAAATTTGCTATCTTTTTTTTCTTGCCGTTAAAATTGCATCTGTCAGTTCTTTGTGCGACCATTTTACGACATTGAGTTTATATTCTTTAAAAGCATCAGGTAGTGTGCTTGGTGGCTTTTCACCTTTATGAACACCAATAACACCTTTACCTCGCTTCAAACTTTCACGAATTTCCCAATCCACCCATTGACTTTTTGCGCTTGTATTCGACAAATAAACGATAGTGACAGATGTTTTGTCTATTTTTTCTCGTATTTGCTTTTTGATGTATTCAGCGTTCTTGCTATCAAAGGCATCTTTCACAGAATAGTCATCAAACTCTAAATCTGTTTTATCATTTTTTGCTTGGGCACGAAGAAGATTCACTTCCTCTTTATCTTCATATGCGAAACTAATAAATACATGGGGACTTGTTTCAGTATGTGCCTCTTTTAAACCTTGTTTCACTTTTTGTTCCAACGCATCTAAATCAGAAGACCGAATACTACCGCCGCCACTGTTACCCATAACTTTCATCTCCTTTTAATTTTTATTTAAGCCAATTAATTCTAGGCATGATACACAGTATCCACAAGGAATTTCCGTTCCTTTATGACATGAATAAGTCCCTGAAATACCACGTTTTGATGCTAATTCAACAACATCAATTTTATTGAATTCAAAAAGCGGAGTTAAAATGCGTATCGTTCTATTTAATGCAACTTGTACAGCATTTTCGGCAGCTTTAATAAAAGTCAGTTTTTGGTCAGGGAATAAACTGAATTGTTCAGAAAGTAGACCAATGGCAACAGCGTTTGCCCCAATTTGAAACGCATATGCTGCACCAACAATAAGAAAGAGAAGATTGCGTCCTGGTGTAAATGCATCACTCTTAACATCTTTTTCTTTATTTGTAAGACCAGAAATAATGAGTTTTCCATAACCAGAAATATCTATACATTTAGGCGGTGGAAGTTTAAGGCTTTGATGAACTGCAAGGCACGCATTCCATTCGCGCTGCGCACATATTTGTCCATAATTAACAAAGAGTGGGTATGTTTGTATGCCTTCCTCTTTTAACATAACGCTAATTAACGTTGAATCTAAGCCTCCAGATACTAAATTGACAATGCTCATATGGTATATTCTCTTTTTGCAACACGCATTGTGACCCACGTAGCCAAATCAACACAGCCTACGCTATAACCAAAATCATCTGATATACGCTTAAAAGCTGATTCTACATATTCGTACCACGTTAGCTTAGATAAAGCCGTCGCTTTCATATCTACACCCGAAGATATCTTTAAATAATCTAGAATATGTGTATCGAGGACAGCTAATTCAGAGCAGTAGCCAATTCTTCGCAAGAAAAGACTGGCTTGCTTTGGACCAAAGCCAAATATTTTATTCACAAGCAATTTTCTTGCATGTAAAGAATTTGCTGCTGAATTAAGTAAATATTTGATAGTTATCTCATTACCATATACATTTTGAATTGTTCGGGTTAATAATTTCGACAGACGGTTCTTAAATCGAGGCTTTATTTTTCTGCTAATACCATTTTTTTCTATATTCAAAGGCTCTGACAACAATGCTCTAAGATTCTCTTCGTATTGATTATAATTATTTGTAAATGCAGCCTCGCACAACATGCCTTTCTTTTTAATAAAATCTACCATAGCTATAGAATGTTCATAAACCATTTGACTCCCGAAAATGCATACAGCAACCTCATAAAGTAGCGCTTCTTCTGAAAGATTTCGCCATTCAGTTTTTTCATCCGCCATGCACTTAACTTCTTCGCATATTTTCCTTATGGTCTGATCTAATGCCTCTATATTAATTTTCAAGATGTCCACCTCAATTCGTCTGCACAAGCTGAATAAATTCTACCAGGAAAATTTATTTTACAAAATTCTACTCCCGCATCATTATGAATACTTTGAGATAGTTTATTCATCCATCTCTGATAGAATGATAAATTGTGCGCTAAAGTTTGTGGATAAAAATCAATATCCATATCTCCGTATTCCGTTTGTTCTAAAAAAAAATCAGCATGTGCAAAATGAAATAATTTAGCCGTTTTATGATCAACAACTGTACGACACCATTCAAGTCCATCATAACTATCGGCACCTGCTAATGTATAAATTGCTATGGAAATAGGATTGCCGGTGCCTAATAAATGTATACCAACATACTGACCAATTTCATTTATAGCCTTTCTTATCTCAGATACACGACGGGCACGAGAAAATATTCCCTTCCCAAGACATCTTTCTGGTATTGCAATCATTGGAACATCTGTTGCTTCAATGACTTTAACACAAAGAGAAGACAGATTTTCTGTATTGTCGTGAATAATAGGTATTATTGGTGTTTGAGGATTCACGGCCTTATCTTTTTCATATCTTCTGCAAATTAATCTTAAATGATCAGAAAATTTATTAGGTGGTGATTGCTCGTCAAAACTGAATGCAAAGGCCGTATTGATTTGAGTTAATATTGAATGATAGTTATCTTGTTTCCATGAATTACGTTTTTCTTTCCAAAAGCTTTCGTAATTCCCAGAATCCATTAATACATTGGTGCCCCTTGACATAGCATCTGCAATTGTCGCTTTAATAGTAGCCTGAGTTTGTTCATCAGCGAAATGTACATCAAATGCGGAAATTAAGAACTGCTCTATACGTAATGCAGAAAGGACTAATACATAATCTAATGGACTTATGGCTGTTTTTACAGAAGATACGGAAGGAAAATATATAGGTACATCAAGTTGTTTTCGCCCAATTTGAAAAAAACGTGGCCTATGCAACGTCATTACGTTTTATCCTTTTTTATTTCGGACGTTACCCTTCTTGTTTCGTTAAACCAATTAGCATGCTCAGTAGAAACATGCTCTTCAACACGCTGTGCAAGTGTAGTAAGCTGTTCTTTTTCAGAAAGTTCAACATATGGTCCAGCAACAGATAGGAATAGAAATTTTTCATGTTTCAATCGCTCGGCTGTTGAGCGATATGTAATCCATAGTGTCGAATATTGATTCATATGCTGAACAGCTTCAATAAGTGCGATTAGAGACCCAGCAATCGAAGCAAGCCATTTACCTACATTTCCTTCAAATTGACAAAAAATAGGAATGCTAATTGCTAATAATACTTGTATAAATTTTAATGATTTATACCATCTCTGTGCAGATACACTTTTTTGATCATACCAAGTTAGTTGATCTTCAAGTCTTAACCACGCGGGTTGCTTTGCCACCCAATCAGGAGGGTTAATCATATTTTCTTTTATTGATTTACAAATATTCAATTCTTAACTCCATATTTCTATATGGCTATTGGAATAATTTTACATAAAAAATCTTATAACGCGAAACAAATTCTTAACTTTCTAAAAATAATATTTATTTAGTGAAACATGCAGAAACAAAAGTATCATTCGACACTCTCCGCATTTTGTGGGACGCTAATTTATAAACGCCTTTTTCATTAATTTTGCAAGAAAATATTTTTTAAACAGTGGGAAAGGTGAAAAGTTAAGTGATGCAAAGAAAGGCTGTTCTTGACAAAGCAGTGCTGGGCTTTATATTGTATTTAAAATCATTTTGTTGGAGTTTATGTTATGCCATTTGTCAGACCGGGAATACTCAGACCGCCCAGTGAACATGCCAGTTATTATCTGCCCCTGACATCGGGGTGTTCCAATAATTCCTGCACGTTTTGCGGGTATTGTTTCACCACGCTTGGCCTGCGCGATCTTGAGGAGGTCAAGCAGGAAATCGACGCAATGTCCCTGTATATGACTCGCGGGATATGGGTGCAGGGACAGCCCAATATTGTTTACGCGATCCTGCAGGACTGGGATGGCAGGCGGGTTTTTCTTCAGGATGGCGACGCCCTGGTCTATCCGTATCCGAAGCTGCTTGACGCGTTGCAGTATCTGAATAAAAAGTTCCCCAACCTTGAGCGCATTGCCAGCTACGCCACGCCGCAGGATATTCTCAGGCGTTCGGTTGCGGAATTAAAGACGCTCAAAGAGCAGAAGCTCGGCATTCTGTATATGGGCGTGGAAAGCGGCGATGACGAAGTTCTTAAGCGGATTAAGAAAAATGCCACCCACGATGAAATGGTGGAGGCGGGTAAAAAGGTGAAGGAGGCCGGCATTCTCCTTTCGGTGACGGTTATCCTGGGGCTGGGCGGCATCAAGGGCAGCGCACGACACGTGTCGGAGACGGCCAGAATTTTAACGGAGATAGATCCGGACTACGCCGGAGCGCTGACGCTGACGCTGATACCGGAAACGCCGATTTACAAGGAACTGGAACGCGGCGAGTTTGAGCTGATCACGCCGTTTGATTCCTTGCAGGAATTGAAAGGAATGGTGGAGCAAACCACCTTTACGAATTGCTTTTTCAGCTCGATGCACGCTTCCAATTATTTCTCGATTCGCGGCTCCATGCCCAAGGACAAGGCCAAGGTGCTCAAACAGCTAAATACCATCCTGTCGAGTAAAGATCCCCGCCTGTTGCGGCCGGAGTATATGAGAGGATTGTAAGATTTAAGTTTGTCAAGCCGGGACGTTGCCCCGCGTAATCGAAACCATCACCACTGCGATAATAGCCAGGACAAATTTGTCGATTTTTACCTTCATCCGTTGTTGTTGGATTTGCCGGCAAAGATAGCACGAATTAGCTAAGAGCTGCGGGCTGTGAGTTGAGCGGAGGGAAATCACGCTTTGCGGGACTATGAACTGTAAGTAGAGGGAAGTATCTTTTTCTGGATGATGGAATTGGGGACACAGTTGGTGCATCAATGGCCGAGTGTAGCAGAAGCAAGGAATTGTGGCGACTCTCCTGTCCAAATACACAGAGGCTTGAGCAGGTAAAAATGCTCCAATTACAACTCAAACCCTTATTGCTGCTACACTTTGTTACCCAATGTAATTAATCCAATCAATAGATTTTTGACGCAAAATTTGAAGATTATTATACAAATATAAAAACTTATTATACAATTATTTACTGTTAATATCGCAATGAGTCTTCATCCATTTTTGTTACAACTTCTCCTTCATAGTTATAAAGTTTTACCATGGTTTGGGAAGAAGCATCGGTATTTTGCGGGGTAATTACTACAAAATTCATTGTTGTTGGGGCTACATTATTATTATCAATCCATGTTCCGGAGTTCGCATAGATTGATTTTTGTCCTTGATTGTTTTCAGACGAAATAATTTTTGCATCGTGCGTATGTCCAAAGATGACCATTCTTTTATTTGAATTCGGATTTAAAAAATATTGATTCTTTGCCTGATCATCGGATTCACTCGGTATGGCAGAATTTGCAATTGCCTGCTTCGTAGGTATGTTAACAGCCACATGATTGAGTGTTTGTCTTTGATTCCATGTATCCTGAATTCCCTTATAAAGCTTAACATCTATAAATCCCCCTGGAGTTGTTTGATAAGGCAATAAATCGTTTACAGAATAGGTTCCTGTGAATCCATCAAAATTCGTTACAATCATATTCTCATCAAATTTATTTTCTATTGGCAGCTTAGTTATTGTCCATTGCCAGAGTTCCCAATATGCGAATAGTAAATTTTGACTTTCATTGCCGGAAGTATTTTGAGTAACAACCGGCATTATGTCGCCCGCAGTATGGCAATCTTGTATATGGTGAAGTGCAGCTATCCTTGTAAAAAAATATCCTGGAGGCGTTATGGTGCCAGGGGCAATATCCTGATTTGAAATAGGGTCAGGCGCACAGAAAAAATTGTAGCGGTGTCCATGTTCAATTGCCAATACCGGTATACCCGATGGCGAGTATGTACCCAAACCCTGTTCATTGTCACGCGCCTGATTTATTCCCGGAAGAATAAGATTAACATTTTCAGCAGTGATAGTTAAATCATGGTTTCCAGGCACATAGGTAACTGTAATTTTCCCTTCTTGAATTATTTTGTTAAATGCATCTATTACACCTCTATTGGCTGTCGCGATGCGTTGAACAAAATCCGCCTGATCTTTTCCTTGATACGTATTTATTGTGGCTGGAACATACCATTCATCCAGTAAATCTCCGGCAATAACAAGTTCTTTTACATTTGGGGCTACTCTAACTTTTTCAAGAAAGTTTTCAAGAGCCTTAAGATTTACATTACACTCCGCATAAGTCAGATCGGCACCAAGATGGATATCGCTGATAACAACGATCATATTTCTTTCATTCCCGCCATTGCTAAATGGGTCAATTTCTGTATGTGTTGAATCTGACTTTTCGCATGAAACGAATACAATTAATACAAACACCACAAAAAATGCACTTAATAATCTCGCAATAATTTTCATTGGACACCTTGATCCTACCCCAGAAAAACGGACAGCTTAGTTAGGGGTCACTCCCGGCCATTTCAAAGACCATGGGACTTCTATAACTCAACGCAGAATGCCTGCGCCTGCGATTGTAAAACAGCTCAATGT
>Ga0208458_1000925_pt1 | contig 26974 bp, 28 predicted proteins | sample AD_UKC085_MetaG_FD_184432 | JGI IMG/M metagenome (GOLD analysis project Ga0208458, IMG submission 184432) | Active sludge microbial communities of municipal wastewater-treating anaerobic digesters from USA - AD_UKC085_MetaG (SPAdes) (version 2) | ecosystem: Engineered > Bioreactor > Anaerobic >... | reverse complement strand
GCCGATCGGTTCTGTTTTCAGGATGCGCGTTAAGGAGAAAGAATGAGTTTTACTAAAGCACCGGGTGTTGAAGATATTTTTCCTGACAGAATTCCCGTATGGAACAGAATAACCGCGTCGGCTAGAAGAAATTTTGAACTGTTTAATTTCAGGGAAGTAATCATTCCGGTGATGGAGTATACTGAACTTTTTTCGCGCGGCATAGGAGACGAGACGGATATAGTATCAAAAGAAATGTTTACTTTCGAAGACAGAGGCGGCCGATCGCTGACTCTGCGCCCGGAAGGAACCGCATCTGTAGTTAGGGCTTACAACGAAAACGGCGAATATAACAGACTTTCCGTCTGCAAACTTTTTTATATAGGTTCCATGTTTCGCGCTGAACGTCCGCAGAAAGGAAGACTCCGTCAGTTCAATCAGTTCGGCGCCGAGCTTTTCGGAGATGATTCGCCTTTTTATGATTATGAAGTTATATCAATGATGAATTCGATTGCATTAGATCTTGGAATTTCGAATTATGAATTATTGATAAATTCTATCGGCTGTGAAGAATGCCGTCCGGCGTATCTTGAAAAACTCAAAGAATACTATCAGTCAAATAAATCTGTTTTATGTGAAGACTGCGTCAAACGCCTTGAGAAAAATCCATTACGTATTCTCGACTGCAAAAAGGAAGGCTGCAAATCCCTTAAAGATGCCGCACCTGTTCTTCCTGAATTTCTTTGTTCTTCATGCGCTGAACATCATGTGTCCGTTAAGTCTTATCTTTCCGGTGCAGGTATCGCGTTTAAAGAAGATCCTTTTCTTGTGCGCGGACTTGACTATTATGCAAAAACAACATTTGAATTTGTTACAACTGCTCTCGGCGGTCAAAACGCTTTTGCGGCCGGAGGAAGATATAATAAACTAGTTGAAATTCTCGGCGGAAAACCGACTCCTGCAGTAGGTTTCGCGGCCGGCATAGAAAGACTTATGATTCTTACGGAAGCGAACCCGCCGGCGCCTTTGTCTTTGGATGCTTTTATTATATATTCTGATGAGAAGTATTTTCAGCATTCGGCTGAACTTTTGAGAAAACTCCGTATGGAAGGAATATCTGCCGATATTGATCCTAGCTGTAAATCAATGAAATCTCAGATGAAAAAAATGGATAGAGAAAATGCGCGTTTTGCGCTTATAATAGGGGATGAAGAGATAAATGAAAAAACTGTCACGGTGAAAAACACTGCGACACGCGAACAACAGAAAATAAGTGAAGGGGATGTTTCAGCCTTTATAAAAAACAATAAACGGTGAAAAAATGATTAATCTTGCCGGAAAAAATCCCAGGGACGTTTTTCCCTTTCTTGACGAGAGAAGTGCGATAGAACCTTTTCTTTTCGAAACTCTTCTTGAGATCGATCAGATTCAGCGCGCTTTCATCGCCGGAAAATCATCAACTCTTGCTACCAAGGAGCACATCAAGTTATCCAGAAATATAAAAATTCCGTTCACCATTGCCCGTGATAAAAATATAGATTACATTCTCGAGATGCTTCTTCACCGTTTTCCGATGAATATCGGAAGGGTTATTTCTTTCGATTTTAAATTCGATGACGCACAGAAGAAATTATTGATAAAAGAAACCGAAGAATATTCTGTTAACCTTCCGAGAGAACGCTTTGACAAGCTTTGTATGCAGCGTAATCAGAGTTCGCTTGATTCTCTCAATACTCTTATTGCCCGTTTCAGAATGTTCAATCTTTCCAAACTTGTTACCCAGTCCATAAACAAACAGGAACTCGGCAAGATTATTAATGCATCACTTGATAAAACGATTTTTACTTTTAAGAATTTTTCGATTGTGAGAAATCAGGTTCAGGCAACGGAAGAATTCTGTTTTCATTCGTCAAATTATGAGCATATAAAGCGTACGCTTGATATCAGAAAAATAATACCCGTAATCGGAGTGCGCATCGACGTTATTAAGCAAAAGCTGAAAAATTTCGGAATCTCAAGCACGGATGTTTCGGATTACCGCGATACCAAGATTGATTATATACTGAATATCCTCATGGAAGGAATTGCCTCAACACTCGCGCCGAAGGAAATGTGCGAAGTTAGGAATTTTCATTCTCTCAGGGAATGTATTATGAAAGTCGATAAGCTTCTTGATCCGGCACGAATTTACAGCGGCGATATTGTAAAGATAATCCGTGAAAACGGAGCTATTCCGGCGCATGATATATTTTCAACATTTCCTAATATTACAGCGGATGTTCTTTCTTCATGGGCATCAAAAGAAAATCTGAATAAGGAATCTATTTTTCTTTTTTCTGATTCTGCAGGTGCTGAATGGCTGTTTGATCTGAGGAATTTTGTTAAGCTTTTCGAATCAAGTTTTGACTATATGCGCAATGATCCCGTGCGTTTCGCTTCTCTTCCTGATTTTGAAAAAGACATGGTTATGAAGAAGCTTTCAGCATTTTACGGCGCTTCAGGTGTAATTCTTACCGACAAAAACGCTCCGGCGCAGATACGCAGCAACCCTGATGAAATGACTCATCTCAAGTATGTTGCCGAAGAATATGAAAACTATATGAAGCAGAAAGAACTGCGGAGTGAAGTTTCACAGGCTTCTATTCAGGGGAAAAAGGGATTATTTTCAACTTTAATCGGAATAGTGAAAAGTATATTTTCAATTTTTTCTGGGTCAAAAAGTTCGGCACAGCAGGAAGCTTCTGTTTCAAAAAATATCCAAAGCCAGAATCGTCCTCTTTCCAAGGAAACCAAGATTCTTTATAGAAAAGCATCAGCTGCAAAAGGTCCTATACTAGCTCTTTCTGATTTCATCGAACTGACTAAAGAAAATGATATTACCGTCGATAACATAATAAATGACATGAGAAAAAACAATCTCAAGATTGTGATGCCTGTATATAATGCAAGAACATCATTATATCCGAAACGAAGCGCGAAGGTTCTGATGCCGGATATAGAATATCTTCTTATTCCGGTTGAGGCAATAAAGAGTCCGGAGAGTATTACTGACTATGTTGATTCACTTGTAGGATTTAAAATGAAGGATGATTCTATCGGAGGCGGAATGCTGATTCAGATAGAAAAATATCTGAGAACAATTCAGAGACAGAGAAAGCATATGAAAAAGGAGGCTGCAAGAACCTCCTGATTGTTTAGTTTATTCTTTCGGACAGCTTCCCGAATTTGAGCAGTCGCATTTTCCGCCTGAGCTTTTATAGTCGTTTACGTAGAATCCGGAACCCTTGAAGATGATTCCATTGCCTCCGCCGATTTTCTTTTTGGAGTCGGCACCGCACTTCTCGCATACAACAGCGGGAGTCTCGCTCATCGAATGAAATTTTTCAAAAACGTGACCGCATTTTGAGCATTCATAGTCATAAGTTGGCATAGCTACCTCCGTGATCAAAAAAAAGTGAGCACCTTATAATGTCAATGCAATTTTTGACTTGAATTGAATGAGTTGCTGAGTCGAATTGATTAAAATGGAGAATATTATGAAGGTTGTAGCTTTTAACGGAAGTCCGCGTGTTAATGGAAATACCCAGCAGGCGATTGAAATTGTTTTCGAGGAACTCAGAAGAGAAGGTGTTGAAACAGAGCTTGTTCAGATAGGAAATAAAAGATTTTCGGGCTGCATCGGATGCAGAAAGTGTCAGGAAACAAAAGATATGAAATGTATCATATCCGATGACGGAATGAACGAAATCATTATGAAGATGAAAGAAGCAGACGGAATAATAATCGGTTCACCGGTTTATTATGGTAATATTACTGTTCCGGTTAAAGCACTTATAGAAAGATGCGGGACGGTCTCAAGGGCAAATGGTAATTTTATGCGCAGAAAAACAGGAGCGGCTGTGACAAGTGTGCGGAGAGCCGGATCTAACTTTACTTATTCTGCGATTAATTTCTTTTTCGGAATTCTTGAAATGGTAATTCCTAGTTCAACATACTGGAATATGACACTTTCAATGGCCCCCGGAGATATTCAGAAAGATGATGAAGGAAAGACCGTATTTGTCAATCTCGGAAAAAATATGGCATGGGTTATGAAAAAAACTATGGAGTGAGCTAATTAATTTACTAGCTCAATAAGACGATTGATATTTATTTCAGTGTTTATTCCTTTCTTGTCCCAGTGTTTTTTGCATCCGCAATAATTAAGGAATACGCACTGTGATGAGATTCCAAGACGTTTCATTTCATATCCGCCTGTCAGCAGATTCAGAGCACATGCGACACCGACAAGACCGGTGTCGTGATTGTTTTTCCATTTTATCAGAAAGCGCGAAAAATCCGATGAATGCGGAATAAGATATACTTTAACTGAAAATTTTTTCATCGCTGAAGTAACCTTGCCGATATTACATGAAATTGAGCAGGCGGCACAGACGAGTTCTTTTCCATCTGATTTCGCCTTGCAAATATTTTTATCATTTCTCATACATGTCGGCAGAAGAACGGCTTTGTTCTTTTTAGCTGAAAATTCTTTTTTCATGTTCCGGTTAAGTATTTCTGCGCCGATCATATTCATTAAGTATTCATTAGGCTTTCTATTGACAAAAAAATAATTTTCACGGTAGCGGTAATATATTTCAGAATCTTTTAAAAAGATGTCAGTGTTATGTAAATATTTTGATAAAGTATCAGCAGCGCTATTATAAACTGAATTTGATAAATTCAAAGATTCGGTGATGGTGTTACTTTGTTCTTTTTCATTAAGAGATAGAAGATAATAATAAAAATAATTTAGGCGGATGACTTCTTCCTTGAATTCGCCGGTTGCCGTGAGCCATTTGAGAAGGTGACTGAATTCAGTTGCTGTTTTATTTATCAGATCAGGAGTTTCTTTGTGATTGAGGATAATATATGATATTATACCGCGAACCCAATCAGAATATTTTTTAATTAGACTTCCATTGTTTCTGATACGGTAAAGATAATTTATTACGGGGAAGAAAAAGCTTTTTGTCTTATGAGCGCTTCCGATATAGTTTTTCCAGAGAGTTCCGGCGATAAGAATTTCGAGTAAGTGTTCAGTTTTGTCTCTTGCACTTTCAATCGAGTGCTGTCTGATGAATTCAGAATAATTCTTAACAATAAATTTCTGTTTTATACCCAGATTGCTAAGTAATTTATCTGTAAATTGAGTTAAGTTTTTATAGAAACTCTTTTCGCTCAGAAGATATGTCGGAGCATTACTTTTTATCATAAAGATAATGTTTTAATATATCTCTTTCAGCGCAAATATTTTTTGATATCAGGATATACTATTACATAATATATTTCTGCTTCGGAACCGTTAAATATATTTTTTCTGATTTCACCGAGTTTTACGGTATCGATGCTTTTAAATTTTTCCTTTGCGATCATCTGGGCATTCAGGAGAGCTGCTTCCTTTGCAGACTCTTCCTTTTGAATTCCTTCGAGACCATCTTTCGGGTATCCCGCACATTTGATGAGATATTCATTCTGGCTAATTTGTTTTGCTTCGATGAGAACTGGACGGCTCATTGTTAAGTTGTCGTTTTCGCGGCATGATGTGAAAACTAAAAGAAATAATATTACCGAAAGCGGGATAAATAAAAATCTATAATTCATAAATCACCTCAATTAGTCAAATTATCTCAACCCATTGTATCACATGCGCGTATAAATGTAAACAGCAATTACTCCATGTATTCTTGCAGGTTTGACTATCATATATTTTTCAATATGTTAAAAAATATTATCGGGTTAAGATGTTTTTTGTGTTTTGGACTGCTTCAAAATATAAGAAGCAGTCCAAGTTTTGAGATTAATCCAGAATTATTTTAAATTTTCCCTGGGCAAGAAATTTCTTGTTTTTCCATTTAGTTTTTCTTATAACTTTGGCTAGTTGTTCTTTTTCTTCATAAGAAACATTCCCGTTGATATCTGTTTTCGCGACTGTTACTTTCTTGTTTTCTCCGGTTACGGTTTCACCGAGATCATCAAAAGAAAAAACCAGTATTGTAACTTCGATCTGTTTAAGATTGTACTTGTCCTTCCATTCTCTCATTTTTTCAGGAGAAAAAATAATTTCATTTCCGACTTCATCTCCAGTATGAAATTCAAAAGTTGACGGTTTATCCGGGTTAAATGGAAAATAATAATAAGAGAACGGGACTCCGGTTGATTGATAGTCTGGAAAATAGCGCGACCATTCTGTTCTTTCTCCATAATCATCGGGGTCTTTGTTTCTCCATGTCCAGTCTATAATGGTTCCACCTTTATCTTCATCAAATTTTGATGCATTTCCGCCTACTCCTTTAAGAGTCATTGTGATAACACGTACATCATGCTTGAACGATGATATTTTTTTTCCTAAGAAAGCACGGTAGTAAAAAGTGTCCCATTGTTCCATGTCGCTTAGTTTTACCGAACCAATAACCGGATTCTTATATCCTTCGTCATCATTGTAGGGTAAGACTTCCCCGATAATAACATTACCGATTCCGTTTGTAATGCGTTCGTATTTCGATTTTGCAAAAGAGTCTGCAGAGACTGTCAAAATCGATAAAACAAACAGAATTAACGTTGTTTTAAATGCAATGTGTTTCATTCGAAATCACCTTCCTTAAATAGAATATTAACTCAAAAAATGACTGAAAGCTGCTTGCAGCCAAGAGTTTATCTGAAAATAATGCCATATCGTAAAAGTTTTGTCGTTCAAACCCATGGGATTGAACAAATATATGAAAGATAATCGCTTATTGATTCCGGGTTATAGGTTTAAGGAGATATTTTATGCTTTTCGATTTAATATATCTTTTTTGCGTCGGATTCGGATGCTTTTTTTCTATAATACTATTATTCCGCAGGGAATTTTCTGTAAAATTATTTTCACTAATTCTGATTCTTCTGAATTATGAAATATTTATGCAGTTCTTTTTCCGAAAGCATGGGTATAATGATTATGTGATTCTATTTGAAATTAGAGATTCGTTTTTCTTCCTTTATGGTCCTTTGTTCTATTTTTATATTCTTTCTATTTCGGGCAGAATGACGAAGTTTGACCGATTTAAGCTGGTTCATTTACTTCCTTTTGCCGTTGTATTCTTGGGTGGTTTTATTGATAATGAGAAAGTATTATATTGTATAAGTACAACTGCAAATTATTTATTCGGAAATATTCGTCTTTCGCAAAGAGCCTTATTGTATTTGTGCGTCTTTGTTTCCTCCTCTATATATATTATTTTTTCATTAAAAGAAGTCAGGTTGTTTTATGGACGGGCAAAAATATTACAGTCATCATCAATAAGATTAAAGCGCAATTGGCAGATAATATTTCTTTGTTATGCTGTGAATATTCTGATTCTGTATGTGTTCTCCACGGTGGTATATCTCGCTAATTCGAAGTATACAGGTATAGTTTCTTTTTTATTTTGCGTTTATATTTATACCCCTGTTTTTTTTGCCGGATATGCCGTTTTGATAAAAGGAGACTATTTCAGTATTTTTCATAAATCGTCATGCGAAGAAAATATTTCCACTGAAGAAGATAAAGATTTCAATATTAAGTATGCCAGAAGCAGATTGTCTGAAAGCAAAAAAGATGATTATCTTACCCGGATACTTTGTTCTCTTGATCAAGATAAAGTATATCTTGATCCGGATCTTACAATGCAGTCTTTTTCGTTAATAACCGGAATTCCTTTGTATCACATTTCTCAGGTTGTAAATTTAAAACTTGGTGTAAATTATAATACATTGATTAACGCCAGAAGAATTAATCATGCAAAGAGTACTCTTGCGGATAAATCAAGTATGAATAGGACAGTTCTTGAAATAGCCTTCGAGAGCGGATTTAATTCCAAAACAACTTTCAATAATCTGTTCAGGGCGGAAACGGGTTTAACTCCTACAGAATTCCGCAGAAGAGCTGAAAAAGAGTAGCGGTCTCATTCGTCAGTCTTTGATTATTCCAGTTTTACTTTTTTCGGCAATGACTTGCGAGTTGGAAATAGGCATAAGTTATATTTTTTCTCAGTAAGCTTATATTATATTCTCGACAGCCTTTATAAGAGCAAAATTTGTGTGATGAGGCAATATATGCTAATCTGCTACAGAAGGTGATGAAAAATCATTCATTCTGTTATCTCTTCTAAATGCGAATAAACTTGACTTTAATTATTTTAGATTATTTTAATATGGTCATACGAATAGAAATGATTTTGTTATTGTTTAGTAATTTATGTGGAGAATTTTTATGAAAATAGGTATTATAATATGTGAACGATATAAAAGCTGTGCTGGAGGAAAATGTTTCAGAGCGATGAACTGCCGAGAAGGTGCGTTTGATATTTATGACAAAAATGAATCATTGGAAATTGCCGGATATACGGGTTGCGGGGGATGCCCGGGCGGAAATATCGAGTATGCTCCTGTTGAGATGATAAAAAATGGTGCTGAAGTAATTCACCTTGCGACGGGATTTGTTGTCGGATATCCGCCATGTTCTTATACAGCTTATTTTAAGAAATATATTGAAGAGAAATTTAAAATAAAAGTTGTTGTCGGTACTCATCCGATTCCTCAAAACTATTATATTACTCATCACAATCTTTCAACCTGGCAGACAGATGATTGGGAGGAATTGATAAGACCGACGCTGAATGATGAATGTTTAAGAAAAAAATATGACTGAACGGTTTAAGGCAAAATATGTATAGGAATATATTTGGACCGGTTCCGTCGAGACGCTTAGGAATGTCGCTCGGAGTTGATCTTGTTCCGTCAAAGGTGTGCTCCCTTGACTGTGTCTACTGCGAGGTCGGCAAAACGACGAAACTTACTCTTGAGAGAAAGGAATATGTTAAGCGTGATAAAATAATTGAAGAATTGAATCATTACTTCGCGAACAATTCTGATCCGGACTATATAACTTTCTCAGGTTCGGGAGAGCCGGCTTTAAATGTATTCATTGGTGAAATACTGGAATTTATTAAACGAAATAAACCGGAGATTCCTGTAGCTGTTTTGACAAATGGGACTTTATTGTTTGATGCCGATGTAAGAAACGAAATTCTTGATGCGGATATTGTTCTGCCTTCTCTTGACGCCGCAACTGAAGAATGTTTCAAAAAAATAAACCGTCCAGCAAGTGATTTGGATTTTCATAAATACATTGATGGCTTAGTTTCTTTCAGAAAAGAATATAGAGGGAAAATGTACCTGGAAGTTTTTATTCTTCCAGGTTATAATGATATAGAAAGTGAACTGTGTGAAATTAAAAAAACAATTTTAAAAATTAAACCGGATTTGGTTCAGCTTAACACGCTTGACAGACCCGGAACAGATTCAAATCTTCGCGGGGCATCCGGAGACGAGCTTGAAAGAATAATTAATTTTTGGGGTTTAAATAATGTTGAAATAATAGCAGCATCCTCTGAGAGAAAAAATGTGCAGTCCTATCGAACCGATAAAGAGTCAGTAATTCTTGAAACCATAGAAAGAAGACCGTGTACTCTTGATGATTTGGGCAGATTATTAGGGTTGCACGTTAATGAAGTAAACAAATATCTCGGTGTTTTAGAAGCGGATCAAAAAATTGAAACAATAAAACAAGAGAGAGGTATATTTTACCGAAGAAAAAAAATGTAATTCATTTTAAAAGTATTCGTAAGAATTAAATTGTCTTATAATGTATAATTTTTCTAATACTTTTCAGAAATATGATTCTTTCTATTCCCTTCAGCATATTTTTTACCCCATTCGCAGAGCTGTTCAAGAACAGGCAGCAGATTCTTCGCCTGCTCTGTAAGAGTATATTCAACCTTCGGCGGAACTTCGGCATAAACTTTTCTGTTCAATAGTCCGTCAGCTTCAAGCTCACGAAGCTGCTGTGTCAGCATTTTCTGGGTGATCCCGTGAAGTTCGCGTCGGAGAGCGTTAAAACGCACGGTTCTTCCGGAGATGATCCATAGTATCATCGACTTCCATTTTCCGCCGACAAGATCAATTGTCAGTTCCATCTCGCAATTGTATTTTTTTCCATTAAATAATATCATATAGCATAACACAAAATAATATAGTATCAAAAGGAATACTATATAACAAAAAGGTGCGTACTTGTCAAATAGTATTATATATGATAGTATCAAACGATAAGGAGTTAATCAATGAAAAAAGCAGTTCATTATTTTAAAGATTTAAAAGCGGATTCCACAAATCGGGTTTTATCGTTGATACGTGAACGCGCGGAATTGGGTGATATATCAAAAATCGTTGTTGCTTCAACGACAGGCAGCACTGCATCTGCCGCGCTTGAAGAGCTGGGTGATGAATACAAGCTGGTTGTTGTCCCGCATCAGTTTGATTTTTCGGAAAAAGATTCAAACCGTTTTCCGGAAGAATTAACAAGACGTCTTAGGGAGAAAGGTCATTCAGTTCATTTCGGGACAATGCTTTTTCATACGGATAAACTATTCGGCAATAATACACCGGCGGTGGCGGCTGATTTTTTGCGAACATTCGGAGAAGGGACGAAAGTCTGTATTGAAATTGCATTGATGTCATGTGATGCGGGTCTTGTTTCGCAAAATGAACTCGTGATTGCCGCAGCAGGTACAGGCAGAGGACTTGACACTGCGCTTGTTCTGTCTCCGGGATCATCCCGGAATCTTAATAAAATGAAAATATCAGAAATTATCTGCAAACCTCATTTCAGAATTGATTCGGAGGAAAGCCCATGCACGCAGTATGATTATTATAATGAAGATATTTTAGAAGCTATATTTTCAAGACGAAGTATCCGTGAATTTGATAAAAGAGAAATATCTGAGAATTTAAAATATTTGCTCTTGAAATCGGGAGCCTCTGCTCCTTCCGCTCATGGAGCGCAGCCTTTTAAATTTGCAGAAATAAGCGACAGGGTTCTGATTGAGAGGATTGTTGAAAAGTTTTCATGGTTTGCTCCGGCAGAGAAATCCGCCTTAAATATCCTGGTTCTCGGCGAACCTTCCAAATGTGTTAACCGTGAATATTGGGTTGCTGATTGTGCAGCTGCAACGGAAAACATTCTCGTAGCTGCCCAGGCTCTTGGTCTTGGCGGAGTTTGGATGGGAATTGCCCCGGTTGAGAATAATATAGTAAATTTTAGTTCGCTTATTGATTTGCCGGAAGGACTTGTTCCATTCTCTATTATTGCTATAGGCTACCCGTTAAGCAGAGAATCTCCGGAACATCGGATAATTTCAATAGAGGATTTCATGGTTAAAATATGACAACTTTTCCGGGAGTACAAGTATGTAAGCAAGTCTACGAGAAATGAAACGAAATTTTTAGCATTTGCTTAGGTGTGATATATTAAAATCATGATTTTATAAAACAATGAGGAACCAGCGCCTTCGGAAGTCGATTGTAATTATATGCGGTCATTGAAAACACGGGCAAACTGAAACAGGTAAAGCTGAGTGAACAGAAAAAGAATCTAAACTATCAGCCGAAGGCTGATACCAAGGCGGTAGGAGAACCGCCATCGAGTCGCTTCAAACGCAAACAGGAAGTTTGCAAAAAAGCGACTCGTATATAAGCGAAGCTTTCGCAATCCGCTGAAAGCGGTGCGAAAATCAAAGCGTAAAAAAAGCCGGGATGGGATTGCACTGTCCAACGCGTATCGGCCTCCTGCCTGCGTTGGATTCGCGCCATCGTGGCGCACAGGAAAGGGCTGGCCGTGTGCTCACGAGGAGCACTAGCGAGGCGGCAACACGATGTTGAAAGCCGCCGAGGATGAAGCCCTTACCCTTTTGATATTATTGCATGATCCATGCAGAAAAAAGATCCATAAGGCGAAGCCTTGTGTGGTATTCTGACACTCGGGTAAAAGCCGTGTAACGCCCTTTCGCAAATGAAATACAACCAATCGGACGGAAAATTATTGACTTATATATTGCATGGTTCAATCTTATTGAACGGTGTAAAACCGTGCCCGATAGCAAACTAAGGGGGCTCCTATGAATATTTCCGAGGCGTTGAAGAAGCGGGGTGTTTCTGTTCTGCATAAAATTTTCGAGATGGTAAAGACCGGACAGAAAGCTGATATCTCGGAACTGGAGTCATATGTCGCGGATATGGTTGCTGAAGTAGCGTCAGGAAAGCCCGAGGGGCAGTTGGTTCTTCTTAATTCGGGTGATGATTCTGATTACGCAGTCGTTCATTCAGTTAATGTTGCATTTCTTTCCATTATATTTGCTTTAAGATTTAAGACTAAAACTGATGAGCTTCATGATATAGCTCTTGGGGCGCTTCTTCATGATATAGGGAAAATAAATACACCTGACCAGCTTATATGGAAGCAGGAAGGTGAAAATGATTATGAAAAAACCACAATCAGTGAGCATGTTGTTCTCGGTTCTCAATGGATGAAGAATGCAGCAATGCTTCCGGATGTTATAATCGATATTATTAGAAATCATCACGAGAATTTTCTGGGTACGGGGTATCCGGCAGGGATACCTGACCGTGACCTGTCCCAGGCTGTGCGTATAGTGTCAATATGCAATTATTTTGAACATCTGATACATGATGCTCCAGGAAAGCCGGCTCTTTTGCCGCGTGACGCATTTTTCGAGGTTTATCAGCAGGCTAACAGAAAATTCGCGCTTAAAATTGCTTCGCAGTTTGTTAATGAGATGGGTCCGATGATGATGGACGGACCGCTTTATCAGAAGACGGCACTGGTTCTGCTTGATACCCGTGAAGTCGCGGCTGTCATGAAAACCGAATCATTCGGAGATTCTCTGCCGGAAATTCTGATTCTCACCAATTCTCAGGGAACCAAGCTTGCACGGCCTTTGCCGGTAAATCTTAAAAAAGATAATACGCGCAAAATCGTCAAGCTGCTCAAGCAGAGCTGATCAGCGCAGGTGATTTCTGATTGACAAGGAAAGCCGCCTGTTTATGTTTGACTCCGTGTAATGACCGCAATTTTGACTGAAAAAGCCTGCGCAAAAGTAAATTTGCATCTCGAAGTGTGTGGTAAACGCCCTGACGGCTACCATGACATTCTCAGTATTATGGCTGCGGTTAATCTTTTTGATCTTTTAAAACTTACTGCGTTCGAAAAAACAAGCGATGGAAGAGTTTCCGTTAGTATAGTTTCGGACGGCGGACAGTGTTCTGATGTTTTGTCTTCTATTAAACCTGAAGACAATCTCATAACCAAGGCTGTTCACAGGTATCTTGCAGGAAGGGAAGGCGGTTTTTTCGAATTTGTTCTCGAAAAAAATATTCCGTCAGGCGCAGGTCTCGGAGGAGGTTCTTCTGATGCTGCTGCTGTTTTCAGGATGCTGAATAAGATCTACGGATTTTATTCGACCGATGAACTTATGATTCTCGCATCATCCGTCGGTGCTGATGTTCCTTTTTGTGTTGCCGGCGGTTCAGCCGTTTGCGGCGGAACGGGCGGAATAATTGAACCGGTTGAAATTCCGGACGGTTTGTTCGTTTTGATTGTCAATGACGGAATTCATGTGGATACCAAAGAAGCTTATTCTGCGGTCGATGAGTTTCAGGTTGATGGGAAGTATAATCCCCATATTTCTGTTTCAGGATTGAAAGATATTCTTTCAGCCGGTGATTACGGGAAATTGTATAATGATTTTGAAAAGCCTGTTTTTGCAAAATATCCGAGGATAGGCACTTTAAAGAAGGAACTCGAACTGACTGAATGTTTATATTCAATAATGACAGGTTCCGGTTCGACTCTTATTGCTCTTTATGATTCTGCTGATAAAGCTGCTGCCGCGGCCGGTTTGATGCGGAGTTTCGCACGTATAGTAAATGTTTCAGAGATTGTAAGCGGCAAAAAATATTGAGGTGTCGCCAAGCGGTAAGGCTCCGGTTTTTGGTATCGGTATTCCCAGGTTCGAATCCTGGCACCTCAGATAAAGGAAAAACAAGTGAAAGTTAAAGCGGTTATACTTGCAGCGGGAAAGGGAACACGGATGAAATCCGATCTCCCTAAGGTTTTGCATCCCCTGCTCGGCAGACCTCTTCTTTCTCATGTTATTGAAAATATCCGTTCAGCCGGAATCACAGATATCACCGTGGTTGTAGGTTATGAGGGCGATTCCGTTATTAACGCAATCGGCAGCGGAGTTAATTATGTGTGGCAGAGGGAGCAGTTAGGAACAGGTCATGCTGTTCTTATGGCTAAAGATGCTCTCTCCGGGTTTGACGGCGGTGTTCTTATTGCATGCGGTGACGCGCCGCTTGTGAGTCCGCAGAGTTTCAGAAATCTTGAATTTGATTCGCCTGATGTGAAGGGTTCAGTTCTTACCATGATTGCGGAGAATCCTCACGGATATGGAAGAATTGTACGCAGCAATTCCGGAGTTTCCGAGATTGTCGAAGAGAAAGATGCTTCTGATGAACAGCGTACAATTAAAGAAGTGAATACAGGAACTTATATTTTTGATTCTAAACTGCTTTTTGAGGCCCTTGCTAATATCGGAAACTCAAATGCGCAGAAAGAATATTATCTTCCCGATGTGGTTAAATATATCAACGCAAAGGGATATGCGGTACAGGGAATCGTTCTTGACGATCCTGTTGAAGGTAGCGGTGTTAATTCGCCTGAAGAACTTGCGCGGCTAGAATCGCGTATGACTGTAAAAGGATAAACAAATGGGCAAGAATGAGATGAAGATTTTTTCGTGCAATTCTAACAGGACACTTGCGGAAGATATAGCCCGCCGCCTTGGAATGAATCTTGCCAGTTCGGAAGTTACCAAATTTAAAGATGAAGAAATAGCGGTCAGACTGAATGAGAGTGTCCGCGGAGTTGATGTATTTATTGTTCAGTCGACATGCAAACCGGCGAATAATAATCTGATGGAGCTAATTTTGATGGTTGACGCCGCAAAAAGAGCTTCAGCAAGTTCAATAACTGCCGTTATGCCGTATTTCGGATATGCCCGGCAGGACAGAAAAGTTGAGCCGAGGGTTCCTATTTCGGCGAAAGTAGTTGCAAATCTCATTCAGGCATCCGGAATAAGCCGCCTTCTTACCATGGATCTCCATGCCGATCAGATACAGGGATTTTTTGATGTCCCGGTAGATAATCTTTTTGCTTCTCCGCTTGTGATAGATTATATTAAGTCTATGAATATATCGGATATGACCATTGTTTCTCCGGACAGCGGAGGTGTTGACCGCGCGAGGTTCATAGCAAAAAGACTTGACGCAGGACTCGCTATCATCGATAAAAGACGACCTAAAGCAAACGTATGCGAAGTTATGAATGTTATAGGTGAAGTTTCCGGAAGGAATTGTGTGATGATTGATGATATAGTCGATACAGGCGGTTCAATTTCAGGCGGAGCTAAGGCTCTCAAGGAATTCGGCGCAAAAGACGTATACTGCATTGCAACACATCCGGTTTTGTCCGGTAATGCTTTTGATAATCTCGGCAAAGCAGGTTTTAGAGAGATTATTTTTTCGGATACAATTCCGGTTGATGAATCGAAAAGATTAGACAATATGACCATTCTGCCTACAGCGCCCCTTTTTGCGGAAGCAATCAAGAGAATATTTAACGGCGAATCGGTCAGCAGTCTTTTTATATAATAACGAAAGAATTAAGAGAGGATATTATGGCTACAAGAAATCTTACAGCTGAGACAAGAAAAGAAAACGGCAAAGCCGAGAACGGAAGACTCAGAAAAACCGGTGTGATCCCGTGTGTTCTCAACTGGCACGGAAAATCCGAAAATATCAAATTGAAAGAGAAAGATTTTCTTTCAATTTTCAAGGGCGGATCTATTTCTGAATCAGTTCTGATAGACCTTGATGTTAAGGGTTCTGAAAAATGCCAGGTTTTCGTGAAAGACTTTCAGTCTCATCCGGTAACTGATGAAATTCTTCATGTTGATTTTTATAAAATCACAGCTGGAGAAAAAATTCATACAATCGTTCCTGTAGAACTCAAAGGTTTTGCAGTTGGTCAGAAAAAAGGCGGAATCGTTTCTATCGTTGAGCATCAGCTTTCGGTACATATTCTTCCGGCTGATCTTCCTGAAAAATTTGAAATCGATGTTACGAATCTTGATGTAAATGATGCTGTTCGTATAAAGGATATCAAGGCTCCTGCTTCTGCTGCTTTTGCTTTTGATCCTGAACACATCGTCGTTCATGTTGTTCTTCCTAAACAGGAACAGGAAGAATCAGCAGAAGGTGCTGCTGCATCTGCGGAAGGAACAGCCGGAGCTTAATCCCTCCACTAGTTCTTCTGTTTTCAGCCGTGTAATAATGCGCGGCTGATATCCAAAATGAAGGAGAGCTTCTTTGAAATTAATTGTTGGGTTCGGCAATCCGGGCGATAAACACGTCAATAACCGTCAGAACATCGGGTTTAAGGTTGTCGATATAATCGCCAATAATGCCAATATTGACATTAGAGTAAAAAAGAAAAAGTCACTTATAGGCCGCGGCAAAATCGGCGATTGTGATGTGGTTCTTCTCAAGCCTCAGACTTTTGTAAATCTGATTGGTGAGTCGGTTCTGTATGTCGCTTCTTTCCTGAGAATCAAGATTAGAGATGTGATATGTATTTTTGAAGATACTTCGCTTCCTTTGGGAAAGGTAAGAGTCGATTATGCAAAAACAGAAATAACAAACGACGGAATTGAGTCAATTTCAAAAGGAATCAAAACAGGTTCAAAATTTCCCCGTGTAATTATAGGCGTCGGAAAGCCCGATGACGGAGAAGAACTTCAGGCATACCTCTTGAAGGATTTTACATTTGAAGAAAATCTTATAGTAATTGATATTCTCAACAAAACAGAACGCGTGATACTCGATCTTCTTAAGATGAGTGTTGAAGCCGTTCAGGATAAATATAATCCCGTAGGAACAACTGTCCGCGAAAAGAAACGCGAAGTTATAATCCGCAAAGTTAAATAAAATAAAGAAATATTGACTTCTTTCGCTTTTCTGTTATAATAATTCAAACTTGGATACGGAGAATAATTATGACACGGATAATGGGAATTATGATTACAGACCGCCTTAAAGACGCTACAGAGCTTCAGAAAGTTCTGACGGAGTATGGTTGTCTTATAAAAACGCGCCTCGGGCTTCATGAAGTCAGCAACAACACCTGCAGCAAAAAGGGACTTCTTGTTCTTGAAGTGATCGGCAAGAAAAGTGAATGGGAGAAATTTGAGTTTGCTGTCAAAAGTCTCGACGGTGTTGAATTAAAGTACATGGATTTTGATTTATAATTTATAATTGTTTTGTCATTTTAACGCGCCGGAAGACGGCGCGTTTTTTATGCTTGATTAATAAGACGGAAATAGTATAATAAATCGACTATGCGGTAAAAAATGTTTGCAAAGAAATCGGCGGAGGCCGATAATCTAAAGGACGATTTATCGGCATATAACTTATCCTACGCCCGTTCTGGAGGTGGTAAATGATTTCGATGCAACAATTAGAGGAACTTGAAAGCAGGGTAATAAAGGCGCTTCAGCTTATAGGAGATCTCCGCGTTGAAAATTCGCGTTTAGAGAATGATAACGAAAAACTTAAAACTGAAGCCGAAGACGCGAAACTTACACTGGAAGAAAAAGAAAGAGAAGTTCTTAAGATTCAGAAAGAACTTGATGATACGATTAAACAGCTTGATGAGCTTAAATCAAAAGAAGATATTCTTGAGAAGAAGATTATCGCTCTTCTCGGGAAAATGGATTCCCTTCAGGGAGGTTCAGGTTCAATACCTTCGGGTGATTCGATTCCTCAGAGCAAACCTTCTGCTCATAAGCCGTCTTCGGCTCCTGTCAGAGTTGAAACTGTAATGAACGAAACAGATTCTGATGACGGAATTGTCGTCATTGATGATTCTGATGATTCAATCGGTGTTCAGACTATTGATGAAGAACCCGCTTCCGATGATGAAATAATTCTTCTTGATGATGATGAAGATGATGTTGTAGTAAGCAATATAGAAGATGAATCTGTTGTAGTGGATGACGGTGAAAAAGAAGATTTTCTCGGCGATGACGATGAGATTATCATTGATGATGACGATGATTTTCTTATCATTGAAGACGAAGAAGAAGGCAAATAATATTTGATGGACAGCTCCAAAGTACGAGTTAATATTTTCGGAAATTATTACACCGTTCAGGGAGAGGCAAGCGGAGACTATATAGCACGTCTGGCCTCTTTTGTTGATTCCAAAATGAATGAGGTCAGCCGTTCTGTTAATACGGCTAACACCGTTCAGATAGCCATTCTGGCTGCGCTGAATATAGCGGATGAGTATTTTCAGCTGAAAGAAATTGAGAAGGGAATTGATGAGAATGTTGCCAAAAGGGCAAATGAACTTATAACGCTTCTTGAGCAGGGCCTCATCGGTGATTTTTCAGGGTATAAGAACAAAAAACTTAAAATTGATGAAAATTACGATTACAGCGCTAATGACTGAACGCCGGCTGAAGCCGGCGTATTTGTCGGTGCTAATTAATATTTTGACAATTTTATGATGATAGTCTACTATATCAATAATTCTCTTTTACGGGTGCGTTTATGGAACCTAATGAAAATTTGCTTGAGCAGACCCTGAATGCTTCCTTAACAGGCGGTGAAGAAGACCTTCTTGACGGTCAGATTGTTCAGCTTGTGAGCTTTCAGCTTGAGGATGTCGAGTACGGCATCGAAATTCTTTCTGTGCACGAAATTCTGCGAATTCCTGCGATTACGAGGCTTCCGAATACCCCGCATTTTATTAAAGGCGTTCTCAATCTGCGCGGTAATGTAATTCCGGTTGTTGACGTGAGGGAACGTTTCGGTTTTCCGAAGGCTGTTCTTACCGATCAATCGCGTGTAATAGTAATTGAGTCAGAAGATAAACTAATAGGTCTTCTTGTTGATAATGTATCACAGGTTCTCAGAATCAGAGAAAACAATATTGATCCGCCTTCGGTTCTCATTGAAGGAGTTTCTGAAGAGTATATTAAGGGCGTGGGACGTTTAAAAGAGCGCCTCATTATAATTCTGAATATGCAGAATATTCTCTTTGCTGATGCAGAGACGAAGGATAGAAAAGATAAGGCTTACATTAAGGCGTAAAAGAGGAGAAGATTATGGCTTTCTCATTGGGCGAATATCAGGATATTTTTCTTGAAGAGGCTGATGACCAGATTCAGGAACTTAACAAGAATCTTCTTCAAATGGAACAGAATCCCGAAGATGAGGCGATAATAAATAATATTTTCCGTGCGGCTCATTCTTTGAAAAGTTCGGCGGCATTTGTCGGTTTGAACGATTTGAGCGACCTCGCGCATAAGATGGAAAATCTTCTGCAGGGTGTACGTGATAAAACAATTAAAATTAATCAGCAGATAATAGATGTTCTATTCAGATCATTTGATTTTATAAACGCGGTTATTGAGTCCGTTTCGCAGGGCGAAGCTCCTCAGGAAGATTTGAGCGGAATCATTCGTGAAATTCAGGAATTACATGAGAATGTTAAGTCCGGTGCTGCTCCTGCCAGGGAAGCATCTAAACCTGAAACCAAGTCGGATGATATGAAAAAGACGCCGAAAACAGTTTTTTCACCGCAGGAGAAAAAACTTCTCAAAAAGGGTCTTGATGATAAGCTGGATTGCTACGAAGTAACTGTTTTTATAGAGAAAGACGCTCAGATGAAGTGGGTCAAAGCCCAGCTCGTCATCAATAATGTCCGCAACATCGGTCAGGTTATTAAGACAATTCCGGATGAAGGTGATATAACTGACGAAACAGTTAAAGATGCTTTTAAAATTATACTTCTTACAAATGAACCTCTTGAGTCAGTTTTTAAGGCATGCGATGTGGATCTTATTGTACGCATAGATGTCGTTAAGATCAGCCTTACCCAAAAAGATGATAAGTATGTTTTAACATATAAGAATCAGGGTTCAACATCAGAAGCCGAATCAAAGTCTCAGGAGGAAGAAGCTGCTCCGGAAGAGGAGGCTCTTCCTTCAGGCATTGTGTCTGTTTCTGAAAAAGCACAGGAGATGTTAGCTCCGGTTATCTCGGATGATGCTCATGATGACAGAAAGGATGCTGATAGAAAAAGAAAAGGCACTGTTTTACGTACAGTAAAAGTCAGTGTTGATAAGCTTGATGAACTTTTAAATAATGTCGGAGAACTTGTAATTGCAAACTCCGGATTTTACCGACTTTATGATGATTTGAAAAAGCAGAATGCTGATAAAACTGTCATAAATGAATTTAAAAACCGCATGGAGCAGATGTCGCGTATTGCGAAAGATCTCCAGGGCGGAATAATGAAAACGCGAATGGTTCCTATCGGGCAGGTTTTCGAACGGTTTAACCGTCTTGTCCGGGATCTTGCGCGTGAATGCGGAAAAAGTGTTCAGCTTGTCACCAACGGAGAAGATACCGAGCTTGATAAAAAGGTAGTAGATGTAATCGGTGAACCTCTTATTCATATGATCAGAAATTCAATAGATCATGGTATTGAATCTATTGAGGAGAGGCTTGCTTTAAGAAAGCCTGAAAGCGCAACAGTTACGCTTAATGCTTATCAGGGCGGAAATCAGATCTATGTTGAAGTAATTGATGACGGCAAGGGTCTGAACATTGACGGCATCAAACGTAAGGCTCTGGAAAGAAATCTCGTTACTCCAGAAATTCTTTCAGGAATGGATAATGAGGACATTTATGAATTTATTTTTCATCCGGGATTTTCAACGGCTGAAAAAATAACAGATGTTTCAGGCCGCGGAGTCGGAATGAACGTCGTTAAAGAAGTCGTAAATGAAATGAACGGAAGCATCAGCATCGAAACAGAACCTGGAATGGGAACCCGTTTCATTATGGCGTTTCCTCTGACTCTTGCGATTATTCCTGCAATTATGGTAAGTGTTCTCAAAGAAGTTTATGCGATTCCGCTTTCGGATGTTATTGAAACAATTAAAATTGCACAGGAAGATATTACTACGATTGAAGGCCATGAGGTTATTAATCTGCGCGGTGAAATTCTATCATTACTGAGATTGAATCAGTTTGTGGGTCTAGAATACGAAATTGCCGACCTGGAAAATATTCCTGTTGTTGTAGTCGGATATAATAATAGAAAAATCGGTCTTATCGTCGGTGATCTTGTCGGTAAGATGGAAATAGTAATTAAATCCCTTGAACAGAATTATGTGAACGTTGACGGACTTGCCGGTGCTTCGATTCTCGGTGACGGAAGCATATGTCTGATTCTTGATATTTCTTCAATGATTAATAAAGTAATCAGCGAACAGGATAAAATCGGAAGAGAAGAGCGTTCTCAGATTCTTAAAAAGAAAGAAGCTTCGGTTGCGCTTGTCGAGCAGAAAGAGCTTTCTGCAGGTGCCGCAACTGACGATTTAAGAATGACTCTTAACAAGGAACTGATATCTTCGTCGGGTGTTGATGCTGTACAGGCTGAAAGAGCGGCTTCCATACAGGCAGATCTGAAAGAATTGAAGAAAGCAGAAGCTCCGAGTTCGTCTGTTTCTTCGCCTGTTCAGCCGGCAAAGACTGTTGCTCCTATAGAGAAAACATCTCCGAAAATGGAAACTCCTTCGATGTCTGATAATAAGCCGAAATCTGTATTTTCTGAGCAGACAACGCCTGTTCTCGAATCAAGCGCGGTTGCCGCAGATGAGAATGTTAAGGAAGCTTTAAATGAGTTCAGAGATGAGCTCCACAAAAATGTAAGCAGCGTGCTTAGTACCGGTGATGTTGATGAGCATATTAAGAAAGTGATAGGAATTGATTCCGAAGACATGAAGAAGGTTCAGCTTCTGGCAAATGTCGGAATTATGCAGGGCGCGGATTCTCTTTCGAGAATGATTGGCAAGCGCGTTGATATCGCGATACCTGAAGTCAGAATGCTTCCGATTGAAAAAATTCCTGCGTCTTTGGGCAAAGTGGATGATGTTTATGCCGGAATTTATATGTCTCTCTCCGGAGATGTTCACGGCACCATTCTTCTCAGTATGCCGAATGATTCAGTATGTTCGCTGATAGATGACTTATACGGTTTTGATACAGGTAAGACTAAAGAAATAAATGATGATGCGATATCAGCACTGAAAGAAATTACAAATATTGTAGGTTCTTCCGTTGTTAACGCTTTTAGTGAAAAAACAGGTCTTGTTATCATGCCGAGCGTTCCGGCTATGGTTAATGATTATATCCAGTCTATACTTGATTCCATACTTGTTCTTCATAATATGAAGAATGATTATGCTCTCATAATGGACACTGTTTTCTATTATGAAGACGATAGAATTATGGCAAATCTTTTAATTCTTCCGGATTCTGAATCATTGAAAACATTGGTTTCGAACCTGAGGAATGAATGAATGAAAAACCTAAAATTAAGGTTTTAGTAGTCGATGATTCCGCATTAGTCCGCAGAATAATAACAGATGCGCTGGAGCGTGATCCCGAGATCACTGTTGTCGGGAATGCCAATAACGGAAAGACTGCGGTTTTTAAGAGTTTTACTCTCGATCCTGATGTTATAACGATGGATATCGAGATGCCTATTATGAACGGGCTCGAAGCTCTCAGGGAAATAATCCGGGTCAATCCCAAACCTGTTATTATGATGAGCGTCCTTACTCAATATGGTGCCGAAGTTACTTTCAAGGCTCTTGAGTACGGCGCGGTTGATTTTGTTCCTAAGCCGTCAAGTGTTCTTTCCATGTCGCCGGAGGAACTTTCTGCGCAGCTTGTCGCAAAAGTTAAAGCTGTTGCGAAGAGTGTTATACGTATCAGGCCTTCGCGTTTCGAGAATGAAAAAGAATCCTCTGATAATAAGGATTCATTTCGTTATGAAGCCCCTTTAAAAATGGATTCTCTTTCCAAAGGCGGAAAGAGCGGCAAACTTGTAGGTATAGGAGCTTCTACGGGCGGACCGTCAGCTCTCATGAAAGTGTTTTCTTCACTGCCGGATAATTTTCCTGCGCCGGTACTTGTTGTTCAGCATATGCCTGAAGGTTTTACCAAGGCGTTTGCAGAAAGGCTAAATTCTTCATCATCGCTTGAAGTTAAGGAAGCTGAAGATATGGACAAGGTGCTTCCGGGTTGCGGATATATTGCTCCAGGTCATTCTCATATAATTCTTGAGAGAAGGTCGGGTGAATTTTTAATACGACTCAGTAAATCAGAAAAAGTTTCCGGGCACAGACCTTCTATTGATGTCATGCTTTCTTCGATTGCTGAAAATTATACCAGTGAATTGATAGGTGTAATTATGACGGGAATGGGACGGGACGGAGCAGAGGGAATATCCAAAATACGTCAAAAGGGCGGATATACTGTCGCTCAGGATGAGGAAACAAGTGTCGTTTACGGAATGAACAGGGTAGCAGTTGAGCTCGGCGGTGTTGTTGATAAAGTGCCTTTGGAACAAATTTCCAAAAAAATTGTTGAACATTTATGATTCGTGTGATTTACTCTTAAGGCTAAAAGAATTTGTTGACAGACAGCGAAGGTTTTTGTTCTTAATATTAAGTTTAATTTGGGGTATTGAGATGGCCAGGATTTTGATTGTTGATGATGCGAAATTCATGAGAACCCTTGTGAAGGACGCTCTTGTGCCAAAAGGACATGAGATAGTAGGTGAAGCTGAAAACGGCAATATCGCTATCGAAATGTATAAAAAATTCAAACCAGACCTTGTAACCATGGATATAACTATGCGTGAAAAGGATGGAATTCAGGCTGCTGAAGAGATACTCCAAATGGATTCATCCGCGAAGATTATTATGGTTACTGCTCTCGGTCAGGAAAACCTTCTTACTAAAGCGATTAAACTCGGTGTAAAGGATTTTGTTGTTAAACCTTTTCCTCCTGAAAGATTGCAGAAAGCTGCTGAAAAAGCTCTCAACGGATGATTATCTGTTGAGATTTTTCTTTAATTTACCGACTATATAACGGAGGGCTCAGCTCTCCGTTATTTTTTTGGCCGGATATATGACAGAAGAAAAGAAAATACATGAAGAGCCGGAAGCTCAGACGGAATCCAAAGATTCATGCGTGCTCCATATTTCCAATTTTGAAGGTCCGCTTGATCTTTTGTGGAGTCTTATACGCAAGGCGAAAATTGACATTATGGAAGTGTCTATTTCGCAGATTACAGAGCAGTATATCCTGTATCTGAAGATGATGGAAAAGATGAATGTGTCTGTCGCCACCGATTTTATAATAATGGCCTCAGAGCTTACATATTATAAATCCAAGTCTCTTCTCCCGACAGGTGAGATGGATGACGAATTTTTTATTCCGCCTCTGCCGCCGGAACTGGTTCAGAAACTTCTTGAATATAAGAAGTTTCAGAAAGCCGGAAGTTCGCTCCGCGAAATGTATGATCTTAACCAGGATTCATATTCGCGATCATCTGATATTTCGGAATTTATCGATTCTAAAGAATGGCATACGATGTCTCTTTACGACCTTCTTAACGCTTTTGCCGGAATTTCCGGAAGAACGGAAAAGAAAGAAGAACGGACGATTAAATTCGATGAAGTGCTTGTAAGCGATAAAATTAAACTCATTATTGATATGCTTCAGAATGCCGAGAGAATAGATTTCTTTGCGCTTTTTACTGAGGAATCTACGCGCGGCGAAATTATTGCTACTTTTCTCGCAATTCTTGAGTTGACGAAAATTCACAAGATAAAGATTATGCAAAGCAACAACTATGAGGATATTGCCGTGTTTAGAACTTTTGAGCCGGGCAGTTATAATCCGGATGAATTTACTGTTACGAGTGTGAACATTTAAATGGATAACGAGATTTCAGAAAATGAAACAGAAGCATTGGGGCTTTCTCCGGAAGAAACACCGGAAGAAGTTAAAGATGTTGATTTAAATTCAGCATTTGAGGCTATTCTCTTTCTGTCAAATGAACCTGTGCCGATTTCTTTTTTTGTTAAAAATTTTGAGATTGATGCCACTGAAGCCAAAATTATTCTCGATTCGCTTCTTGATGAATATGCGGAGCGTGACGGCGGAATAAAGCTTGTAGAAATTTCCGGCGGTTTTCAGTTCGTAACAAATCCGAAGTGCGGCTCAGTTGTAAGAAAAGTGCTCGGATTCAAGAAAAAAGAACCTCTTTCAAAAGGAATGCTTGAGACATTATCAATCATATCATATAAACAGCCTATCGTACTTGCCGAAATCGACGAATTGCGCGGGGTTTCATCCCGTATGATGGTTTCGAATCTCATGAAGCGCAATTTGATTAAACCTGTCGGACGCAAAGAGCTTCCCGGGAGACCTCTTGCTTACGGTACGACGGATGAGTTTCTCCGCCTTTTCGGTCTGACTCAGCTTTCCGATCTTCCGAAACTTGTTGAAATAAAAGAATTTTCTTTTGATGAAACCGAAGAAGCTTAAAATCTTTTTTTATTGTTTTTTTTAAGCTTATTTCCCTTTATGGAAGCATGAAAAACACATTTAAGATTGCTGTTGACGGACCTGCAGGTTCTGGCAAGAGCAGTATTTCAAAGCTAGCCGCACGCCGGCTTGGCATTAAGTATATTGATTCAGGCGCCATTTACCGGACGATAACGCTTTATTTTCTGGAAAAGAGCGGCGGTTCGTTTGATTCCTGTGATGCTTCTCTTCTAAGTGATTCTTTCTCTATATCGCAGAAATTCACTGAAGACGGTACAACATACACTTATCTCAATGATAGAGATGTCAGTAATGATATCCGAAACGAGACAGTCGTAAAAAACATCAGCAAGATTTCAGATAACCGTCAGATACGTGAATTTGTGAATTCTCTTCTCCGCAAATGGGCAGAGGAAGAATCGGTTATAATGGACGGAAGGGATATCGGAACTGTTGTTTTTCCTGATGCGGATGTTAAGCTTTATATAGATGCATCTGCCGATGTCAGGGCTGACCGGAGAGTCAAAGAATATGCCTCCATGGGAAAAACTGTTGACGTAAATGATATAAAAAAACAGATAATCATACGTGATGATCAGGATCGATCACGCGGTTTCGGCGCTCTAAAGCAGGCTGATGATGCGGTTTATGTTGATACTTCCTTTTTGACAAAAGACGAAGTTCTTGAAAAGATTGTTCAGATTATAAAAGATAATGCTAAAGGTATCTAAGGTGATTTTATGACAGAGGCTAATAAACGGTTCGATGACAGCATGACAATGGAAGAACTTTTGAATTCCACACCGTCGATCGAGCAGGGCAAAATTGTTCAGGGAGAAGTTGTTTCGGTAGATTCAAAGTTCGCTTATCTTAATATAGGCGGAAAAGTCGAAGGAAAAGTTTTTCTTAATGAGTTTGATAAAACTCCCGAACAAGGCGAAAAGCATGATGTTCTTATTAAATCTTCCAGACTCAGTGAAGGAATGTATCAGCTTTCAAAGAGAGCTGTTGTCCAGATTGAAAAATGGAAAAATTTTGAAGCCTGGGCTTCTGCCGGAAATGAAAGAGTTAACGGTAAACTTATAAAAAAGCTTCCAAACGGTGCAGTTGTAGAGTTTGACGGAGTTACCGGATTTCTTCCTATTAAAGAAGCCGGTGACATAAGAATTAAAGATGATGAATCTTTCAGCCGTTCTTATGAGTTTAAAGTTATTCAAATTGATCTTAAAAAGAAAAATGTAATACTTTCCCGCAAGATGGTTGTTGATGAAATAAAAGAGAAAGCATGGGCTGAAATTTCATCGAAGTACAAGGAAGGAGACGTTGTTTCCGGTACTGTTGTAAGTTTTGCCGATTTCGGTACTTTCGTAAGCATAAACGGATACGAAGCTCTTCTTCATAATAATGACCTTTCATGGAGCAAGGGAGTAAAAAGAAAGAACATTCTTAAAATCGGTGATAAAGGCGAATTTAAGATTCTTTCCATGGATCTTGAAAACAGAAAGATTGCTCTTGGAATCAAGCAGATGACTGC